>Ga0058703_1000233_pt1 | contig 12027 bp, 4 predicted proteins | sample AgamicMgMae_FD_83782 | JGI IMG/M metagenome (GOLD analysis project Ga0058703, IMG submission 83782) | Agave microbial communities from Guanajuato, Mexico - Mg.Ma.e | ecosystem: Host-associated > Plants > Phyllosphere > Phylloplane/Leaf | place: Guanajuato, Mexico | collected 2012-06-04
GGCTTACTATATGACTACTAGAGCTCATATCTTACAAGTCTCTACATAATGTAGTAGGGCTTATAGCTATTATTTGAGGTGTTTATGATTAGCTACATAGCTATACTTAATTGAATGGTCGCGCCTTCATCAAAACCTGCCCGTTTAGGCCTGCCTATTAGTCAGCCCTTTGATTTACTCGTGACCGTCATCGCAACCAAAGATAAGGGCCATAGCTTTGCGAAGACCGCCCGCGACCCCGGAATCCAATGCGCGGCCTTACTGGCTAGGTCCTTACCCGTGTGACCTTTACTGATTTATCAGCTATTCTAGCTATTCAAAACGAAGGCGATGATACCATCATTGAGAATATCAGAAATATGAATGATATAGTAGTCTAATCTTAAATTGATCAGATTATAAGTTTCGGGATCTATAGTTTAATTTTATGACCTACAACGTAATTCGCTATCGCCCCCAGGCTGAGCGAAAAGCTACTGAACGATCTATTTTATGCAGATTGTTGCTGGAGAGTTCATAGCCCGCAGGTTTGGTTTATAGATCTACTGAGAATTTTTGAGTCGCAGCTATTACTTTCCGTTTTCTGTAGGGCAACGTATATATCACACTGGTCATAGCTATCCTGATCTATCATCCTCTATAGGTCAGCCTGAACGCTGACCTGAGACCTGCGGCTCGATCTGTTGTAAGCTCTGTTTGACCCGGGGGTTGATTTGTACTCCGCGAGCCGATCCACCATATCGTCCAATCATACGGTGAAGAGATAAATGCAGTCAGATGTTCGAGATGCAGCTATGAACTTCTAGAGACGATCAAAAAGTCATAATGTGAGTAGTGAAATGTCGGCGGTCCACGCCGTACGGCTGAGATGATTCCCAAACTCCTTGGCCATTCTATCGTCATCAAACACGTCTCGCATTATGGGTCCAATGTGCCCCGACCCTCGTCAGCAGTCGAAAATGATTCGATTGATCGGCCGAAAGAGAATACGCCCAAGCGCCATACGATAATGAGACAGGAAATGCAACCACGAACAACGACAACATCAAGTCGTCGCGCTTTGCAACGCCATAAATTCCGCCTTGCCGACCGGATCAATACCCATGCGCCTCAAACGAGCCTGCTCGGACGGATCCATGGAGTATACAGGGTGATCTTGCGGTATCAAGCGACCCCGGTTTTTGACCGCTCGCGTCGGCATCCACATCCAACCAAAGCTCATCTGGACGTCGCGGAAGGGGCTTCCATGCGCGCTGTACGGCGCCAAACACAGCGCTGGATCAGGTCGTTGCGCTCTTCGCGGTCGACGTGGTTGTGCTGGTCTCGCGGCCGCAGCTTGCATGTTCAGAAAATCGAGTGTGAAGAGTGGGTGTCCGGTCTCGTATTTGTAGTTGGGTAGATCGCGGTCTCGCGAGCGGTAAGATGGAAGAGAGGACATCGAGGCACGCGGACTGACGATAGCCAGTTGTGGCAGCTCGCTCAGTTGGTCCAAGTCCTCTGGTATGGATTGTGTGCTCCGTACGAGGGCGGTGCTGCTGCCGATCAGAGGCTGAGGGCGGGGTCGGGTGTTTGGGACTTTGCTCCGACGCTGCTTGCGGTCGCGGTTGAAGAAGCGGTCGAACATGTTGCTTTGTGATAGGTCGCGTGTGGAAGAATAGTGTTTTTTTGTCGAGGAGTGTGATGAGAAGACGCAAAACGGAGAGAGTGAGAGAGGTTCTTGCGAGCGCGCGACAAAATGGCGCATGTGCTCTCTCTATGTATGGAAGTCGTTACCTTGTCTTGTTGCTTCCTCATTGGGGCCGAGGGTGGGGAAAACGCCTGGATTCTCCACTTTCGACTGGCGCGCTGCGCTACATTGTGCTGCACTGCGCCTCCAGCCACACGCCCAGCTTTCTTTCCACTCTCCGGTGCTCTTTTTGGGAGTAACTTACAGGCTGCACCGCACTGCGCTTGCTTTCCGCCGATAAGTTTTGGGCAGTCGCGATCCAACCGTCATCCACTTTCGCTTTCCGGAATTACCGGACCGCAAACCTGCTTTGGGTCGCGATAGGTTCGCGTAAGTCGTTGTCTAGTGCAAACTGCAGGAGGACCACGTGCGAGAGAGAGAGCACTACTGCTGCGATCATCACTCCTTCCTTTGTTGTGCTACTTTAGCCGCAGTACACAGACTGTGCCACACAGGGATGTCAGGTGTATCCAAGTACCTGCCGTCTCTGGCCTGTCCGTTGCAGTCAACAACGTTCTAGAAGCGGACGGGATGTACAGTATGTGGTGGTAGTGTACTGTATCTATTACCCCAAGTCTCAGAACCGCACTGCAGCATGTGCTCCTTCGAGGGGTCCCGCGAGTCTATTGAGATGACAGCGTGCAACGTCTCGATATGGGTCTCAGGTACGCAAGCAACCTAGTCAGTAGTGTGGAAAGGTCGCACATGCGATTGCATGTGTCTTGGCGGTTGTGTTGTTAATCATTCCAGGTCTGTATTGGAAGCACAAATCACGCGCCAAGGGTCTTATCTTCAGATGACTCAGTCACTAACTACTACAGCCACCCTCGTGTTCGTTCTCATCATCATCTCGCGAGTCAATTCACACTGTGCCTGAAGAAGCAGATGGACAGCGACACTCAAGTTCTCACCTAAGCCGAAACAAGCTGTCACCTGACTTGACACAATTTACCGTTCAACCCACAACTCCACACGCCATTTTCCCCTCTCCTCGCGCTTTCTCACCAACGCCAATATCTGACATACATCTTTGCGCAATGGCAAGGCAATTCGAAACCATGCCTACAGCATTGTTGCAGTGTGAACAGCACGACTATATACCACATTACCGATCGCGTGTCGGGCGTGGGGAAGTCGGAACTTTCCCCTCACGATCTCTCCAACCAGCAGAGCTTATTTGCATACAGTGATCGCCGAGCACGGTAGGTCACGCATCTCCTGCATCCAGACTCGTGAGTACAAAGGTGATATGACCGCAAGCATGTCTCCGACCGTCGCGCTGTGTCTCCCTCGTGAGTCTTCGCATATTATCTACTGTAACACTAGTTTCATTCTACCATGTCTCAATACACCGTTCCTTGCAAAGGTATTGTTGCCTACGATGAACACAATTGGAAGTGGGAGGACATGCTCACACGCGAGCCACAAGAAGACGAGTTCCTTATCGACTTGGTAGCGACTGGCGTATGTCATACAGATATCACCGGTTACGGAGGTATCTACCCTCGCGTACTCGGCCACGAAGGTCAGTGCAAGCCGAGCGACGATAGTTGACAGACACATGCTTACACCAAGAAGGTGCTGGCCGCGTCGTTCGTCTCGGAAGCAAGAAACTCGAAAACCAATTCAAAGAAGGAGACCTAGTAATTCTGTCAGCTGCTTCTTGTCAGGACTGCCACTACTGCAAGACTGGTCATCCTGCATATTGCTCCAACCATGCGGCAGTGACACTCAGGGCCAATGAACCAAACTTTGTTCTGGCTTCGGATAAATCCAAGGTCATTGGCGGTGGCTACTTCGGCCAGTCGAGTTTCGCAAACCCAACACCGGTTAAAGTAACATGCGCCGCGAACGTCACCAAGATGATCAAGAATGTCGAAGAACTAATCAAGTACGCTCCTCTAGGATGTGGTATCATGACCGGAGCTGGAGCCATTACTCACGTAGGAGACTGTAAACCAGACGACGTCGTTGCGGTTATTGGGTTGGGCGGAGTAGGTCTGGCAGGCATCGCAGCAGCCAAGCACAGAGGCGTCAAGAACATCATCGCCGTGGACCTTGTCCCTTCGCGCATTGAATTGGCAAAATCCATGGGAGCTACGCACTTCCTACACTCTTCGCCCGACGCTCTGCAGGACAAGGACTTGCAGACTGCTCTTCGCGAACTCACGCCGGGTCAGCTTGGTTGCACACACATTTTGGACACGAGTCCTTCGGTAGCCGTGCTTGCGGCGTGTTTGGAAGCTTTACAGAACAATGGTACCCTGCTCCAGGTCGGCGTCAAGCCAGTCGGCGCCAAGCTTGATCTTGATCTGCTCACACACATGGTTCATGGAAGGCGGTTGGTTGGTGTCATTGAAGGCGACCGTGATCCAGCAGAGGCTTTGCCAGAGCTCGTGCAACGGTGTAAAGACGGTACATTACCCATCGACAAGCTGTTGAAGAATTACCCTGTACAGCAATTTGATGCTGCAAGGCAGGCTATGGAGAAGGGCGAGGTCATTAAAGGCGTGCTGGTCTGGTGAATATGAAAGAGCCGCTGCGAGCTGACTCGGGACAGATGCATGTCAGTGACCCCAATGATACAGAAATCGCGATTGCGGATGAACGACGCCAGATTACTGAATTATGCCTTTGTTCCCCGTACCTTTTATGGTACACAATAAGTAAGAGGATGACACGAGAGAGAAATGAAAGAGTGACGGTGATCTGCAAATATTTACCATACTCAATGTTATGCTAAAAACACCCAACTCCATACCACGATACCTTCCAATGCCCCGAATTGAACTCCATCGGATGCGTGCAAACCCGCCGGCCACCAATGCAAAAAGTCACACAAAAGAAACACCACTCTACCACCCTCTCCTCTTTCCTCTAGCTTCGTGACCTCTCTCCTTCCTCTTATCTCTCTTGCCAATAAACTTCTTCCTCTTCCTCCTTTCCGCCGCTTCAGGTTCCGCAACTCTCTCGATCCGTCGCTTGACTCGTCTTTCTTCTCTCCTTTCTCTGAGCGTCTTCTGCACATTACCCATGATCCTCACAAACTCGCCTGTGCCGAGTTTCTTTTGCATCAAGTTGAGCGCCTCCTGAGCAAGAGTCTGCAGGCCGCTGTAGGCGGTGTTGAATGACGTGTCCATTGTGTTGGGCGCAGGTATGTCGGGACTCGTGAGAGACACTAGTGGTGCTAAGAGGGCTTCGAGGGTCAGGGTATCGGCAAGGAGGGTCGATGGTTCCAAGTGGTTGGTCAATGCCGTCATTGTCTGCAGTGCAGTTGTCTTAGGAATCAACGCCGGGGCTTTGAGCGTGGTCAGCTCTCGGCGGAGAATGCGAGCGAGGCGGTAGAAGAGGTACGAGATGGCGGTTTGCTCGTCGTGCGACTTGGAGCCGTCAACCTCATCACTGACATCGTCGTCTTCGTCTGCGTCGGATACTGCGTCGTCGGAGTCTTCAGCTTCACCGTCGGCCTCCGGACCGCTCGAAATGTTACTTGACTTCCATCTCACGTTGCTAGCGCCAAAGCACCGTCCCAGGAAAACTAGGTTACGGGCAGTCTGTGCCGCAAGCTGCTCGGTGACACCAGTGACTTCGAGCATTCTCAAACTTGACATGCAAAGAGTACGCAGCTCATCTGCGGTGACCTGCATGTTTCCGGAAGTCACGAGTGGAAGAGCCCCGAGCCCTGTACCCTGAGAAGTCTTTCCGATGTCTCCAAAAAGCAGACCAGTGAGTCGAGCAGCAGATAGCTTGACCCAAGCATGTGGGAAGACCAGAGAGCGGAAGATACGAGTCCAGGTTGGCTTCGAAGATTGTGAGATTGCCGTCGTTGGCATTTTCTCACTGATCTTGGCAAAAGTCTGCAAAGCATAGTACAGCAGCTCCCATTGATCGATGTCGACATTGACTTCGTCAGAAGGAAGAACAGCAATGATCTGCTTTTGCAGGAAACTGATGTCTTTCGCGCTCGGTTCACCGACTGTGAGATGCATAGTCCAGCCCTGCAGTGCGACCCTGCGAAGAAGAGTTTGTTCGTCTTGCTCGAGCCAGGTTCTCAATAAACCAAGGTAGTTCTTGCGTCGCTCGTCGTCAGCGCGCTCAAGGATCTTGCCAATCAGAGCGCCGGCCATTTCCCGACATTCGGGAGCTTCATCGTTCGCCATCATCATGATGAGCGGAACAAAAACCATGCCGGAAAGATCTTGAACGACCTCGCCGTGTGTCTTGTTGAGCAGAAGATGAAGTAGTTCGAGCACAGACTGTCGACCTTCCACATATTGATAGTCCAGATTTTTCACGAGGAAGCTAACCTGCTTCGTGAGTCGCTCCTTGTTTTGAGGATAATCCATGAAAAATTGGAAGTAGATACCTCTTGCCAAGTCTCTTGCGGTGCGGGTCTGATTAGTGACCATGATGGCGGCTACAGCGTCGAGGATCTCGTAGACTTCTGTGATAACAATCTTGCGACTGAGGACTGCTTTCAGAAAGTTGAAGATCACACCTTGACGATCTGGCTCCTGAAGATCAGGCTTCATTCGCGTAAGGGTGTATGCGATGTCAGTTTCGCGGATTTTGACAGCAGGACGTTCCCTCAAGATTGCCGATACAAGCTTGAGCGCAGCTTGGGCGCCCTCCGTTGTCATTGATGGAGCTGCTCGGATAATGTTGACAGCTTCGGCAGCGTATACGGGCGCATCTGCCTCGATCTTTGGAGAGCGGACCTTCATCAGCGATGTAAGAAGACGGACTGCCGAAAGCTGAGTCTCCTCCTGTCCACCGACGAGCGCTTCACTGGCCATTGGCAAGAATCCCGCGACGTTGGCCGGAGTCTTCAGATCTTCGTGCTTCTGTAGTACCGAGCGGAGAAGATCAAATGCGAAACGAATCAGCTTGAAGATGTAAGAGCTTGTGGCACCTCTGTTGCTCGATTTGCCGGCCGATTGCATCTGAACAATATATCGGAACGTTTTGTAATCCTCGATCCTCTTCTTAGGTACGGCAGCCTCAGTGAGCGCAGCTTTGATCTTCTGAATCACTTCGTAACAGAACACAAGGATATCCCGGTCGGCCACAGCTTGGTTCTGCGTAACACCTAGCCCGACTCTGCGGAGAAGCTCGTCAATCTTCTTGACGGTACGTAGATCCAGCTTTTCCATGAGCAAGGTCTGTACCGGTCGGATGACATCGCTGAGATGAGGAAGAGTGGTAATTTTCGAGATCAGCTCCATCGAATCGAAACTCTTGCTGCTCTTGACTTCCTTCATCTTGCTGATGTACTCCTCGGCTTCCTTTTCCTGTCCGGCGGTACCAAAAATGTCGTCCATGATTACCGACATGATTTCGGGTAGACAGAAGTCCAGGTCGCCAGGCTTTAGATACTCAATATTCTCAACCAGTATAGAATGGACGGTAAATGATAGGACGTGCAACTGGTAACCTCGTTGTAAAGCGCTTCTGAGCTCCTTGAGAATGAAACCAAAGTATGAAGCTCCAAGTAGTGCAGTGATTTCAGTGAGAGTCTTGCGGGTCATGTCTCTTGACCCTTGGTCTCTACTTCGCAGGATATGACATACGTCCAGAAGTGCCGATGACAGTCTGACGCCGATTTCCTCCTCGGGCAGGATTCTAATGAGCTTGACCACAGTGACAGCTACCGGGACACGCAGACTGACATTCGACTCGTCCTTCAAATGGAGGAAATTTGTCAGAGGTGACAGGAATGAACCGATGATTTCTTTCGAAAGCTTTTCTGGAAGAGGCAGAGTCTTTGACAGATTACTGCGGATCGCGACTTTTGACGTCTGATCACCGTCTGGCATCACCTCATCCTCCGATGGTTTATCGATCGATGCAGCATGGTACAATGCATCAACGACGGTTCCGGTGAGTCGGAAGACCACCTTCTGCTCATCGACCATGGTTTTGATCATTGCGATATATCTCTTGAGCATGGTCCGGTATAGCTGCCAGTCGAGAGATTGTGAAAGCGCTCCGAGTGCATTGACCGCTTCAGCCGTCAAGTTGTGAGCTGACTCATCTTTGGCAGCATCGAACACGAAATGCTCGACCAGCGGAACGAAGATATGGCTGACATTACCGCTCGAGAGGTGACCTGCATTAGCTGCACCAGCTAGACGGCGAAGTGCACGCAGCCTTCTGTGCTGTTGAATATGCAGTACATTGGCGAAAAATGATGCCTCTTCATCATCGTTGGCAAGCAGTGGCTGCATGTCACCTACAACTGACCAGAACGAGCAATGCTTGATGAGGTGTGCGAGCACGGCAAGATATTCACTACGAACCAACTCAGACTGATCTCGCATGCCACCTTGCAGACCCGGGAGCAAGACAGAAGCAGTAACGCTCTCAAATTGTTCACCCTTGAAACTGGTCTCTGTAACCGCAGCTTGCACGAACCTCCGCATACTGAAGGACGCACTTGTGCGGATTGCCAGCTCATCATTATCGCGAACGTAGTAGAGCATGTTGTGCAGAAGCGGTCTCCACTGCTTTGCCGACAGATCCATATAAATCTCCTCATTGATCTTGTCAAATGCCGTCGCCCTTCGAGCAAAGTCTGGCTCTTCAATTCTGTTCGGCGCGAAAGAGTTGAGGTCTTCACAGAGATTGGCGATCGCGAAAAGATTCTCGTCAGCCTTGGCCAGAAGATGAAATAGCTCGCACATCAGTGTTCGGCTCTCGCGATCTCTGAAGTAAGCAAAGAGAGGTGAGCTCGTCTGGTAGATTTCATCGAAACGCTGTTGATCTTGAGCAAGATCACATGCTGGTATCAAGTGACACAAAGTCTTGAGAAGGTCTCTCTTCGTCTTTGGAGAGACTCTCTTCGGGGGTTGTCGAAGCAGGTACGTTGCGATATCGACAAAGTCCTTGATTTCATCCACGCCGCTGATGAGAGGAGAAAGACGGGCCACACAAGAAACGCAGGCATCAAGAAGCTCTTTCGGAGGGTTTTGCCTAAGCACAACTCCAACACGTACCAGGATAAAACGTGCGTTTGGCTCGAGGATCTTGGTTTTGACATATGATTGGGACCCATTCAGATCGACGACCATACCGCCCTTTGAAGTCTCGGTGTGCTCCAAGAGCTTGGCGAGGATATCTTGCACAACGAAAAGCTTGACTTCAATCTTTGCGTTCGGATTCGAAAGACAATCGGCCAGACTTTGAATGGTCGACGCGTGCCATCGTACCAGAAATCCTGCCATTTCCGCTGAGGCAGCCCAAGCAGAGAAGATTCTCAAAATACCAGAGACCGATTGGGCAGTCTCTATAGGTAAGGCAGCCAATCTGGGTCCGACGAGCTCGTTCATGATGACCTCTGCGTGGACGGTCCAGTCGACATCAGGACATTTGTTGAATAGTCGAATCAGACAATGATAGCCGGCCTGGCGGACGGATCTGTAGAGCGAAGTATGTGAATCTTCGTCCGTCTCGCCAACTATCTCCTCAGAGTTCTCCTTGGCTTTTAACAGACACAGTAAAGCCGCATCTGCAAGGCGCTTTGCAAAAGGCTCAAGCTCTGACCCCAGAGTGTCGAGCATGTCTTCAACCATGTTGAGCATACCAAATTGTTTCCTTGGGTTGACAGTCAGATCTTTTACAGCATCTGCCTGTAGCAAGTCGTCCTGGAACAGCTTGGAGGACAAAACTGGAGTAAGGGCGATATCAATGAATTGGGACATGGCCGCTCGAGGGAATCTCGCTAATGCGCCGAATATAGCCTTGCGCTTTGACTGTTGTCCTCTTGCACCGCTTGCAACGCCTGACCTGGTGACAGCTCGTCCATAGAGCAATCGAAGCAAGACTGGCATGAGGCCCTCTACATCCTCGTTTCGGATGCCCTCTTCGTCTCCGAGATGTAGGAAGACGGAAATTTCCTCCCTGAAACGAGCGTCATCAAGAAGATTCACAAGATGTTCTTCATATCGGTTGACTTCAGGTATCCTCCAAGCAAGGACAGCCTTGAGTGATGACTTTTGAATTTCCACGTCGCCATTCATTACCAGCGCCAAAAGTGCGTTTTTGACCTCGGCAGATTTGAAAAGGACCCTGGGGTTGACGAATTGTGCAAAGACGTCCAGCATAGCCTTTTGGTCCTTTCGGAACCAGCGCTGTACCCTTGCCTTCTCCTCGTCGTCTTCAGGCTGAACTTCGCTGTCGCCAGCCCATTCTAGAAGGACAGGAACTAAAAGCCGTGATCGCTTCTCGGCCAGTTGCGGGACTGTTCTCAGGACTTTGAGAGCTTGCGTACGGTTGAATGGATGGTCGAGTGAGCGCTGCTTATGCTGAGCCAGAAAGCGTTGTCGAAGTTTGTCTTCAGGATCTTGACATTGTTGATGTGCGAATACGCACTTGGCCTCAATTTGAGCCATATTCGAGCATTCAAAATCTGAAACGATCCATCTGGATTCGGGTTGAGCGTTGTCCGAGGTGTCATCCGGTTCACTCGTGTCGTTTTCGGAACCTCTCAACCACTCTGCTGCAAGTGTAGAGATGAGATCTTCTGCAGGCTGAAACGCGGACATTTCCTTCAATGCCGCCGCTGCGTCATCCCAGGCTTGCGATAAGCGTAAGTGAAGTAAACCAAAGCAGTATGTGGGGATTGCCTTTGCAAGGATTCGATCCTTGTGGGCTTCCCTATATCCCAATGATAACCGGCGGATCTGCGACGAGATGAAGCGGCTTGAGTCTACGCTCACAGGAGAATCTTCGATTGATTGTGCGACTTCCAGCAGCTCCGGGCTGTGCCTACTTGTCCACTCACAACAATCGTAAAGTACTGACAGTACAATCGAACGAAGGTCATGGGAAGAGGAGCTTAGACACCGGATCATGACTTGGATCAGTGTTTCCAAAGCTTGCTTGTTATCCGGCTTCTCAATGTCGAAGTCGTTCTGTATCTTCTGTTGTCTCACAAAAGCTTGCAATGCTTTCCAGTAAGATACTAGACCTTGATAGTCCGCTGCTGTAGAGACGATTTGCAGGAATTGCATGTCGATGTTACTAGCATGTTCTGCGTAGTATTCCAATGCACTTCCATGTGTGAACATCGACAATGGGTGGTCCGAGGCAAGATTTGAATTGTTGACCTTTTCGCAGCCCCGGCCAATACCATCCACCACTGTGTCCGTATCAGATTCGGCCTTCATGAACTTGAGAAGCTCAAGTCTCGAACTACAAAGAGCGACTTCTTCCAATGGGATGTCTGCAGCAGATCTTGGGTGTTCGAGATGTGCTAGCGGCTCGCCCAATCGCAGCATCCATGACTTGGAAACCACAAAAGAGTCCTTCCTAATGAGATCTCGCTGATACATAGCGGGAAGGATAGCGCAGATTCCAGCTTCCTGATCCTTCCAGTTCGATGAGATCCAGCGTTGGAATGATGCCAGGAGCAGGCTGTCAAAGCGGTCTTGACCGAGATTCGCAAAGACATAACAGAAGGGCAGAAAGAAGGCTTTCCAAGCAGGTTTGAGCAGGGTATCAATTATAGCAGCAGTGGAAAGGGCTGCGTCCAGAGGAGCGCTCTGGAGCAAAAGGGCGAGTGTACTGAGAACATCGTTCGTAAGGGCAGGTTCGATATTTGGCCCTTGTCGGTCGAGTTCTCTAATTAGGCGTACCGTCTGCTGCACAATCGGAGCCCAGTCAGCGATTCGGGTACCTTTTCGTGTTGCGACAACAGTGAAAATGAGTTTATTGATGATGGAAATGTGATGCTTGTCCAGTTGCGTATCGGGCATGTTGATCGTTTGCATGAGCGCTTCGAAAACTGGAGCGAATGTTTGCACGTCTGTGTGATGGATGACACTGATCAAGGAACCCTTTAGAAGCTGCAGCGCACTCTCGTCTTTGCCTTGTCTTGACCGGTCAAAACAGAGATCGATCAGACACCTCAAGATTGCATTTCCACCAGAATGCAACGTCCCTTGTACGCCTTTGATGGACTCGGTCAACAGTGTCATGAGTCCTTGAGCGTACAGATCCGGCTGCTGCGACTCAACGAAGTCTTCCACCATGTGGGTTGTAATCCTCTCCAATGGTTCCTTGCTCTTTTCGTATGCAGCGCCAGCCTTTCTCATCAAAAATCCCATGGCCTCAGCAGCAAATCTTATTATGAAGGTCTTTTGCTTCTCTTTACCAAGGAATGGTTTCATGAGATCGAACAAGGGTCGCAAGTCAGGGACCAGTAATCGGGAGAGGTATTTGAAGAGCCATGCGAGACAAGTGAAAGACCATTCTATAGCCTCCGGGGCCTCGATTTTGGCCGCAATTTGCACGACTGTACC
>Ga0058703_1000234_pt1 | contig 11995 bp, 8 predicted proteins | sample AgamicMgMae_FD_83782 | JGI IMG/M metagenome (GOLD analysis project Ga0058703, IMG submission 83782) | Agave microbial communities from Guanajuato, Mexico - Mg.Ma.e | ecosystem: Host-associated > Plants > Phyllosphere > Phylloplane/Leaf | place: Guanajuato, Mexico | collected 2012-06-04
AGGTTACCCACGTTACGCTATCGGCGTTGTGGCACCTGCAGTCGCTTGGCCCACCATCTTCTTGCCAGTCGAATACGCACTCATCACGCAATTTCTGGCATTCAACTTCCTCTACTACACCGACAGCAGAGCCACCAAGCGCGGCTGGGCACCAGCCTGGTACTCGGTCTACCGCTTCGTACTGACTTTCATCGTTGGAGGCAGTATCGTCGCATCTTTGATTGGTCGTGGCCAGATCTCCGACCGCATCGGCAAGCTGCCAGGACCAGCGGATCGCATCAGGGCTCTCCGCGAGTCTCAGGCCCAATCTCTTGAGGAGGAGGAGGCTGCTCGTCGCAAGAAGACCGCCGAGGCTGAGGAGAGCGAAGATGAGGACGAGGAGGAGGAGAAGGAGGAGTAAGAAGAGATCCCATTGCGGATCTAATCATGAGTCTGCAGTAATGAGAATAGCCCAGCGTGATTTGGAGGACAAGGAGTGTGTATTGTAGGCTATGTATGTAAATTCGACGACCTTTGGCGCTCCTGACCACACAGCCAAGGAACCATTTGTTTCATAGCTTCGGTAATCGTCGATGAAAGGTAGTAATTATCACGATGGCATGTTCGTCCTATCGTTCCCTTGTGTCTATTCTCCGGAACATGTACTTGAACTAGAATCATATCAGTCACGCGACTGGCGTGCTCACTGAGAATAGTAAGAAAATAAACAGTACATACTAGGTACGAGTAGTGCATAGTACAGCAAGCACATGCTGCAGTGTGTGTTTCTCCGCCCGGTGTCGGCATCCGAGGCCGATAACGATGCGGAAAGAAGCCGCCAACCTTGAATCAACGTCGGACCTGCAGAGTGAACCCTGCGGCTGCGGCTGCGGCTAACCTGCGGCTAACTTGCGGCTGCGATAAAGAAAATGTCACCACAGCCGTCGGCCGGTACGCCTACTTGTGTACCTATTGTACCTACTTTTGATGCCCCCCTCCGGAAAGCCATCAAACGCTTCTTCTTGTCGGCAATTGCTCTTGGACCACAGTACAAACACCCGAGGGCAAGTTGTGTTGCCGTGTATCGACCTCGGTGCTGGCATTCTCTCCCTGGCCCGTTTGACTGACGAGACCATCGAAATCTGCATCGGGACAGCGAAAGCGGCTAACAGGTCAGAATTACCCATCATGAAATAATAATCTGGTTTGGATCTGTGATGATTTTCATGGCCCAGTATTCTCGGGCAAGCCTGGCCTGTAATGTGCGACCGACGCTCGCACCGTCCCCGCCATGATGCAAACAAAGCCGCACACACCCCTCAATACCCGAGCATATCACTGAGACACTTTTTGGCCGACCCACTGTCACCGTGATAATCCACCGAGGAATCCGAGCATTGTGACCCGATCAATCACTTGGAAGTGCGAGTACGCGCAACATTGGCTTGGTCTTGGTGTTGGTCTTGCGCACCCTGCATGCACACACCGTCTTTACTTTCATTCCCCCCCTCAATTCTTAATCCTCCATCAACATTCTCTCCGCTCTGTTGTCACGAGCATCCCCAGACACAAACTCCACGCTACTATTTCACTTCCTACAGTGTTTCTACCGACAGTTCCCCAGTCTCTTGAATCTTACAACGACGACCAAGCGCCTCACTAGGGAATGGAAGCAGACGCCGCGACCCTCCAGTCTAAGCCATTACACGGCGAAGGATCAGGCGGTGACCATCCATCCGTGTCCGTCAAGGCGGCCAGCGCTGGCTCGTCCAAGGTTAAGAATGAGCCACAGACTGCTGGCCTTCAGAGGCCCCCACTAAACAGATTCACGACAAGCCACGAAAATGTTTTGCAACAGTTCTACATTGGTGCGATTGACCAGGGTACCACATCGTCAAGATTCATCATCTTCGATGGTGTGGGAGTACCCGTAGCCATGCACCAGATCGAGTTCAAGCAACACTATCCGCATTCCGGGTAAGCGAAAAAGGCCACATTAAACAAAGCACTTTGAACTAACAGTCATGCAGATGGCACGAACACGACCCCGAAGAATTGATTGCTACCGTTGAAGAGTGTATTGAGAAAGCAACAGAAAAGTTCGTCACACAGGGCCACAAGACGGACGACATCAAAGCCATCGGTATCACAAACCAAAGAGAGACTACTCTTGTCTGGGACCGGGAGACCGGAGAGCCCCTCCACAACGCCATTGCATGGCCGGACACTCGTACAAAGGGACTTGTGCGTGAGCTCAAAGAGAAGAAAGATGGCAAGGACTTGTCAGAGATCTGCGGTGTTCCACTTTCGACTTATCCATCCTCGGTAAAGCTTGTCTGGCTCTTGAGGAACGTGCCAAAGGTGAAAGAAGTATACGATGCCGGTCGTCTCTGCTTCGGCACAGTCGACACCTGGTTGGTCTACCGCCTGAACGGAGGCGCAGCGAAGAACGTCTTTGTAACCGACTCTTCCAACGCTTCCAGAACCATGTTCATGAATTTGCACACGGTCAAATACGACGACGAGCTTCTCAAGTTCTTCGAGCTGGACCGCAGCAAATTACATCTCCCTAGCATTGTCCCCTCTTCCGACTCGAACGCGTACGGAACCATCGCAACCGGCGTTCTCAAGGGAAAACTGATAGCGGGTTGTTTGGGCGACCAGTCCGCGGCTTTGGTCGGCCAGCAGGGATTCACACCTGGCACGGCCAAGTCTACTTACGGTACTGGATGTTTCTTACTGTACAACGTTGGCGAAAAGCCAGTTATCAGTAAACACGGCTTGTTGGCCACTGTTGCGTTTGATTTTGGCCGTACAAGGAAGCCGATCTACGCACTCGAAGGCAGTGTGGCCGTGGCAGGTTCTGGTGTCAAGTTCTTAATGAACAATATGGGTTTCATTACGCACTCTCATAAAATCTCCGATCTGGCAGCTACTGTCGACGACAACGGAGGCTGTGTCTTTGTCACTGCCTTCTCCGGGCTGTTTGCACCATACTGGATTGACGACGCCAAGGGAACGATTTTTGGTATCACTCAGCACACTCAGAGAGGTCACATTGCTCGCGCGACGATAGAAGCCACATGCTTCCAGGCCAAGGCCATCTTGGACGCCATGGAGCTTGACAGTGGTCACAGACTTACCGAATTAGCCGTGGACGGAGGTATGAGTAACGCAAACATTGCCATGCAGGTAAGTAGTTCCGAAGATATGCGCACACGAAACTTTTGCTGACCAGACTAGACACAAGCGAATGTCATTGGCATTCCTGTCAATAGACCTTCCATGCGTGAGACAACCGCGCTCGGCGCCGCAATCGCAGCCGGGTTCGCAGTCGACATCTGGACCGAGTTCGACGAATTGAAAGCGATCAACCAGAAAGATCGCAAGGTGTTTGAACCGGACATCACTCCTGAAGACAGCCAGAAGATGTTCAAACAGTGGGAAAGAGCCGTGACCATGTGTAAGGGTTGGCTAGACCCCTCCCAGCTCACCGACGAGTATTGAAGAAAGAGTACTGGACATGCATAATGGGAATGTGTTTGGGCTACGTCTGGTCATTTGGGTCGGATGCGTGCGTGCGTTGTTTGGTCGTCAGATACCCCTTGCAATGTGGGTTTTGTACAGGTCTTAGAGACAGTAGATAGATTACACCGCTTCTCTGTACTCTGTTAGATTACGTCTTTGTTGCATAGAGACGATAGACATTAATGATAGACGTTTGTATACCCCACAGCACCAATGCTCCCCGTGAAATGCAGAATGCTTACCTAATGGCTGGTTGTGGCTGCAGACATGACTCGCACACAGTGTCACAGCACGGGTCTTTGAATTCCGACACCATGTCACCACCATGATTCGTCCTACCTTTGTATCTCCACTGTGCATCATCGTTCCAAATCTCTTGTCGTGGCTTTCTCAACCGGCATGGCTGGCTCGATTGCGTCTGCCAACAGCGTACATTTCCTACCTGCTGCAATATGCGGAAGGCTCTGCCGCTGCATGCCATGCCCGCTGCATTAGCCCATGCGTCGTGCAACGATACCCGGAATGGCTGTTGGGATCGATTGCATGCTCTCTTTCATGCATGAACAAAAACTACCCCCCACGCTTTTGTCTCCAGAAAGACGGTAGATGATATGGGGAAGGTTCCGGTTGATCATCTTTTTCTGACCGATCACATTGTTTCACAGTCTGCAATAGCTCCGACCGTTAAGGTACACGACTCGACTACAAGCAACGTACGACTCTTGCTTAAATACCAAGTCCTGCTAGACATGGTATTTGAAGTACATGTAACTACCCCGGCAGTGTCTCGAGCGGCTCTATCACAACTGTGGGCCCTGAACCACATCTGGAAGGGTGTCTTGCATATTCAACCCTTGCACATGCGAATACCAGCTACCGCCAGTAAGTATAGATCAGCCAAAGCAAGCAACGATGGGTCGATGCTCGGGTCTACGTACTTGCTGAGGTACGACCCCAGACGTAACAAGTGCGACCCTCGACCGACCACACGGTAGGTCCAGATGTATACCATTTCTCCCATGCCGCGTTCTGGCTGTCTACATATACGACAAGGTCGCCAGTCCATCTCTGTCGATCTGTCACTGCCGCACATTTCACTTGTTTTCTTTGTATTACGTCTCATACATTCTCCTCACTTCTAATACCATGTGTGACTACAATCAAGTTGAGTACAGGTGTAAGCACCCACGATACACAGTCCGAGCATGGTGTGTCCACTACAAGACGACTCATGTGAGATGTCCTCCGAATATTGTCGCCTAGTAGGTATCTCATATCACTTGTCGAAGTCTGCGCTAACCAGTATTCTAGCGAGTATCGATCCGAAATCTGCAGTATGTCAGACATGCTCAGATGAATCCCAATATCTAACACCACTTTCCAGGCGAGTGCAAAGAAGCCATGCGTCGGAAAGCTTCGAGCTCAAAAAGCAAGAAATGAGCGACTTCTGGTCTTGGACCTCTCCCTCGAATGGTCCAGACTACGTACGGAGAGGCACATAATCGCCCAGAACGACCTTCGAGTTCTACGAATTACAGTACACGCACGACAATAGCGAATCTCGGAGCATGGTTTGATGCGAAAAGATCCACTCTAATAATCACGGAGCGTGCACCTCTGCTTCGATTGAAGTTGTAATATTGTTACACAAAGCAGACGAGTATCCACAACGCATTTCGAGATTCCTCTCACCACAATACCCGGTTTCTGGACTCGCTCGCCGTCTTTCCCGCAGCATGCACCAACGACTGGATGGATCTTGCTCTCTCTGCTTCATGAGCATGCAAACCCGCATCTGGCTGCAAGTCAACCGTTGACGACGGAGGCGGAGGTGATGCTCCTCAATCGATTGCGCTGAATATAGATGTCGCCCGCGGATCACGAACATGAAGAACGAAAGGGGTCGTACTCAGATGGGAAGGAATCGGTACGGTTACACGAAACATAGTGTTCACGTTGATAGTCACTCAATTCGATACCTTACCAAGCATGAACACAGATTATAGCTCACCAACTTCATTCACGTCCATATTGACACTCACAGTTATGTTTGCATTCCTAACAAGAATGGTCCGCATCAAAGTAACAGCCCATTCATCCCATCCAGCCCTAGACTCCGAATCTTTCAAATGAAGTGACACAACAGCCCTCAAAAGCCCCAGACAAAACCCCAGAACACCAGCAAACTCAATCCCACTTCGTACAAAAAAGAAAAACCACAACAATCCCCAGCACCCGCCATCCCGCAGATTGCCCCGAAAACCGTTCGACGAACCCTAGTAGTGCAAACAACTCGGTACCGCACGAGCTATATCACTGCAATGTACTGCCGTACTTGCTTATTACCGCAATCCGCGACCCACACGGCTCAAAAGCTGTGGACGACGCCTCGACATGATCAAGACGTAAGCGTGGGATGATATAGTAATACTATAACTACAGCTCGCAACGCAAAGCTTACATTAACATATCTCGTTTCGATCGGTGCACAGACGATTCGTAGAATGGCATGCGAGGAAAGAACAGGTTTGATGCTCATGTCAGCGGTCCGAGGAAACCGTATCTGTGCGGCGCGGTTCGCAGGCAGGCAGGCAGGCAGGCAGCGAACGGGCGAGCAGAGACGTGACGTGCCGTTCAGCTCATGCATGTCATCCGTTTTGTGCGCCGCATGCATGCGCCGACGGCGTGGAATAGATTGACTCCTGTTTGGATTGTTGATGGACGCTAGCATCACCTACCGTACTGTACAGCAGCACAAGAGTCATGTTACCTGCTGGATAATGCCGACGACGGAAATACAGAGAAGATGCAGTACCTTGAATCGGTATCAAAGGTTCACTATAAAAAAAAAGAGTCAAATTATATGAAATGCATTCGATTCTGCAGCAGCTATAGACACATATTGTGTAACCCGTCTTTTCGGACGAGAAAGCTTAGCTAATGTCAACGACATGAGATTGTTTCTATCCCTGTCAAGACTTTGGACAGTGCAGTCGTGATATGCCCGGAAAGAAAAAATGTTTAAATCTCTCCCGCTGCAAGTGAGCGAGGTGTGATGATGATACAGATGGAACATTGGAATATCGATGCTTCATGTATCACGTAGCTTCGAAAGGTCGCAGAGTAATAGAGATAACGGTCATGTCGGGCGGTTGAAATGAGAAATGGCAAGAGGGGTATCCATGAGAAAGCAAAGAATGTCGATGGAGGTGATTGGATTCGTTAGAGCATCATGCTTTTGGATCGAGGTGACAAGATTCTCAGACAGCAATGATGTGTGGGTGGGCAATCTATGCCTTTTGCTCCTCAGCCTCGCCGTTGGCACCGTCAACATCGTTTGGAACACCAGAGTCCTCGGTACCCTGTGGCTCACGGTTCTTGAGGTACTCGTTGTAGACGTTCATAGCCTCGTCAACCTTGGCACGAAGGGCGTTGTCGTCGCTGGTGAGAGAGATCAACTCTTGGTTGTCCATTTCGAGGAGCATACCAGTGATCTTTCCAGCAAGCTCTGGTTGCTGCTCGTGAATCTTTGGGTAAAGAGCCTCACCGAGCATCTGCTTCTGCTGGGCTGGAGGAGCGTTCTGGAGCTGGCTGAGGTCGACACCGGCGGACTGCTGTGGAGCCTGACCCATTGGGCCCATACGCTGCTGAGGGAAGCCGCCCATCTGGCCAGGACGACCGCCCATACCGCCGCGCTGAGGAGGGAATTGACCGCGCATGTTACCGTTCATCATCTGAGGAGGCATGCCGATCATTGGCATTGGGCCACCACGACCACCCTGTCCACGTCCGCCCATGGCTTGTTGCATGAGCTGAGCGTAGGCAGCTGGGTTGCCGTAAGCCTGTGGTGGGAAACCAGCTTGCATGGTTGGTGGAACGCCGTACATGCCTGGCATCTGCTGACCGTTTGGACCACGGCCACCCTGAGGACCTGGGAAGTTGCCACGTCCGCCACCTGGCATACCCTGCATGAATGGCATCTGACCACGGCCACCTGGCATCATCTGACCATTTGGACCGAAGAACATCTGTGGCTGCATGAACTGAGGAGGCATGCCACCAGCGGCGACCTGCTGCTGCATGCGGACCTGGTTGCGAGCCTGGATGCTGGCCTCGAGCTGGCTCTTGCGCACATCCTTGCGCTGGGCAAGAGCGACGTAGAGAGGCTTGCCATGGATCATCTTCTGGTTAAGCTCGGTGACAGCCTTGGTGGCCTCGTCAGGGTTGCCGAAGCAGACGAAACCAAAGCCCTTGCTCTTACCAAGAACGCGGACCTCACCGCCGATCTTGACCTTGTCCATGTCCTTGGTCAAGTCCTCGACATCGTCAGAGGTAGCCTCCTTGGTCTCGACGTCCTCACCCTCGGCCTTTTCCTCGGCCTTTTCCTCAGCCTTTTCCTCAGCCTTCTCCTCGTTCTCCTTCTTGACCTCCTCTTCCTTCTCCTTCAATGGGATAGTGTCACGCATAACCTTGGCAGAGGTGATCGCACCGTAGGCCTCGAAGATCTTGCGGAGCTCCTCATCGTCAATGTCATCGGCAAGGTTCTTGACGTAGAGGTTGACGCCAGTGTACTTGGAGACCTTCTCCTGGCGAGCAGCCTCGTACTGCCTGCGAAGCTCCTCTTCACGCTCGTGCTTCTTTTGAGCGCGACCAACGTAGAGCTTTTGACCCTTGAAGTCAGTGTCGTTCAGCTCATCGACAGCCTTGGAAGCATCTTCGTGGTCGGCGTAGTTAACGAAACCAAATCCACGGCTCTTGCCAGTCTCGTTGTCCATGGCGAGAGAAGCAGAGGTAATGTCACCGTACTTCTCGAAGAGAACACGGAACTCGTCCTCGGTGGCCTCGAGGTCGACATTCTTGACGTAGATGTTGGTGAAGTTGGCTTTCATCTCCTCGAACTTGTTGATGCGGTCCTTCTTGGAGACGTGGTGACCGACGTAGACTTTCTTCTCGTTCAACAACATGCCGTTGACGCTCTTGATAGCGTTACTAGCAGCCTCAGCAGTCTCGTAGTGGACGAAACCATAGCCCCTGGAGTTGCCATGTTCGTCCTGAGCAACCTTACAGCTGAGGATGTTGCCGAAAGCGGCGAAAGTGTCGTGAAGAGCCTTGTTGTCGATGGCGGCATCAAGGTTCTTAATGAAGACATTGCCCTGACCAGTCTTGCGGAGGAGTGGGTCACGCTGGGACCACATGATACGGCAAGGCTTTCCCTTGATCAAGGTGTAGTTGAGCTCCTCAAGAGCGCGCTCACCATCGTCGGAGCTGTTGTAGTTGACGTAGGCGTAGCCGAGAGAGCGACGGGTGACGGCGTCACGACAGACACGGATGGAAGCGACCTGACCAATGGAGGAGAAGAGCTCGAACAGCATGGCCTCGGTGACAGAGGGGTCGAGCTCACCAACGTAAAGAGAGGCAGAGTTGGAGTGTTGCGAGGAAGGAGCGGCAGAGGCTGGGGTCTGGGAGTCGTTGGCATCTGGGGCGCCAGTGACACCATTCTGACCCTCAGCTGGAGCAGAGGTGGGCTGCGCAGCAGCGCCGGAAGGAGAAGCAGAAGCTTGAACGTCAGACATTGCGACTTTTGTTTCCTAATCTTTTTGGTGTCAGTAACTGTGACGTGCGCTACAATGATCGAGTATGCGATATGAGAAATCGTGTGTTCATGTTGAGCTGGAGAGTTTCGACGTACGTATGACTGTGATTTTTGTGGAATGAAGGTTCAGCTGGATACTTTGAGAAGGAGTTGCTACTGTGGTATGTCAGTTCAGTTCATTTCTGTAAAGACTATTACCGATGTGCGTTGCGTACCTCGAAACAGGCTCCTAGTCGTAAGATTGGGCTATGAACCTTTGGCAACAGAAGTCGCAAAGGCAGTGGGCTTTTCTATTTTCAATTTTTTTTGGAAATGAGTTTGGGTATACTGAGTGGTTGGGGGTGAGAGGTAGATGAGTGCGGTGAGGTGAAAGAGAAGGAACACAAAGCAGATTGAGGTGCTCTTTGATGGTGCCAGAAATTTCGTCTCGCGGTGCAAATCCGCTTGCCGGATGCGGACATCTGCCGCCAAGCGTGAGGTGTGCACCGCACCGCGTGCTCCTTCCAAACGCGGTTCGCAATCATATCTTACCTCACTGCAAGAACAAAGACGCTTCTTTTATATCATTACTAATCCCGCGTCATGGATGCACACAGATATCGCATCTAGTCACCATTTGTTCTACAGCCTATTACACTACAAAGAGCGCCAGTGCACGCGACAATTGCAAAACTACTAGGTACTCCAGCCATTTGTTTGACAGCAGGCAGTCGCGATGACGCACGTCGACACTTTGAAGAAGCGACGTAGGCATTGATTCAGGCAGGCACGGAGTCCCGAGCGCATTTGGCTCATCGCGTCTTACTGTCTACTGCATGGCAAGTATCAATAAGAGCGCAGATAAGTAGTCAATCAATCCAATCATCAAAACGAGTCTGCTTCATTCAAAGTGTTGCCTGAGGATACCAGGTGTAGACCCCGAATTCCTTGGCAGAAGCACTGTGTTCGGGGAACCACGACTTCGGTTCTCATCGTCCCCCGCCATGACTTGGCAGGTCGTATATACCACTACCATCGGATTCGACCACATCACACTATATCCGGAGTGATCGTGGACAGCAGAAGATATTGCTTCAATGGCTCGATCAAATCGGCTATAAAACTCCACTACTCGTCGATCTTTGTAGGCGCTGGTTAACACGTTGTGTGACGCTGGGATGGCTCAAGTACCCCAGCGCGTTCTATCATGGCTATGGTCAGTCTTGCAACCATATCAGCAGCCACAAGTCGCATACAGTGACTCAGCTGCAGCGTTGGCTGCTTTTCCTTCTCTTCAACCTCGGACAGCGATTCATACATTCGAAGATGGCCGCTCCGCTCTCTTACTGTGTTTGAATGGAACATTACCTGTCGATTTCCGTGGAGCACAGTACAGATTTCCTCTGGAGATATGGATACCTCAAGAGTATGGAGCAAGAGGAGTTGCAATAATCGGATACATCAGACCAGAGGCTGCAAAGGATGGAACCGCCGGCGATCTGGTGGTACGTCCAGGACAACATGTCGCGCTTGACGGGAAAATCTACCATCCATATTTACGAGATTGGGGAACTTATGGGCGATCAACTATCGTCGAGTTTCTATGCATATCGCAGCAAATCTTTGCCAAAGAGCCTCCACTCGTCTCGAGGCAGCAGCAGCCTGCGCAGGATCAATCATACCAGCAACGGCCACAGCCTCCTCGGAAGGAGCGTGTGGAACCAGGCCTTGTTGCAGAAATGCCTGGGTCGCCCAGACCTCCACCACTGCCGGCAAAGCCTGGTCACGAGCATCGGGTTGTAACGCCCACGTCAGACCAGCAACCGAGAATGGACGATGGCCCGCCACTTCCACCACTACCATATCAGCGAAATCCATCCCTCAGGCAGAAAACAGCCTCCGTCGGGCCTCCACCGCTTCCGCCACTACCACCACAAGTCGTACAGTATCAACACTCTTCGCAGAACAATGGAGAGCGTAGCCCTGTGTCGCCCATATCACCAATCGATCAATCGGAAGCACGATCTGCTAGGTATCAACGGCAACCGCCTTTGCCTCCAAATATTAGCAATGGAGCGCCGAGACATATGGGACAACCTCAACAAATCTATCAAGGTCCCCCGGCTCAGCAAAGCTTCCAGCAACCGCCCCAGTATACTCAGCAGCAGCCTGGAGCCCAGCAATACCATTCTCAGATACATCAGCAGTACCAGCAGGTTCCTTATCAGGGTCAGCCCGTGCCCCGACAGATGCCACCCGTTCAGCAAAAGCCAGCTCCAGCAGTAGATCTACTGACTGACCCTTTTGATATCTCCTTGTCGACCAGCACGGCTCCACCCCCGCCCATTCCACCTAACCCAGAAAAGGAGCATCTGTTGTCATTACTGTCACGGAGTCTCGTGGGTCAAGTCCAAGCCAAGCTTCAGCAAAACACTTCGGCGATCGCTCCATTGCAAGCACAGCACGTCGCACTGCAAGAAGCACACGCGCGAATGAACGCCGAGCTAGCCCAACTTCAGTCACTAGACTCTGTCCTCAGTACCAACGAATCTATCCTGCATCAGTCATTACGAGACTGCGATACAGTCATGGAAGCGTCTGCAAAGACGCCTGCTCCCAACATCGACGAAGTCCTCGTTGCACCCACCGTGGCTGCTAACCAGCTCTGGAACCTGTGCGCGGAAGAGGCAGCGATCAAAGAAGCCATCTATTGTCTGCAGCGCGCCCTTGACGCTGGAAGACTCAATGGGACGGACTTTGTTCGCTTGACCAGAGGTCTTGCACGCGAGGCGTTCCTGAAAATGGCACTTTCGCGAAAGGTGGGCAGGGGTCTTGGTCTGGAGCTAGGCCAAGGCAAAGAAGATGTTGGCAGCATCTAGATCTTGTATGTACATAGCGAAGAGATACCCTCTAATG
>Ga0058703_1000235_pt1 | contig 11980 bp, 8 predicted proteins | sample AgamicMgMae_FD_83782 | JGI IMG/M metagenome (GOLD analysis project Ga0058703, IMG submission 83782) | Agave microbial communities from Guanajuato, Mexico - Mg.Ma.e | ecosystem: Host-associated > Plants > Phyllosphere > Phylloplane/Leaf | place: Guanajuato, Mexico | collected 2012-06-04
GCATGGATGTGTCACTGACTCCGTCCATATACGTTTCCAACCACTCACGCCGCCTATCAAAAAGTCCTGCCCCGCGGTCGCCCACCTCATACCCTTCGTCCACGACTTCCTCGTCGCATCCGAGTCCATCCGCCCCCATGGCTATACCAGATCGGACTGGATCTGGAAATCCATCTCCTCGACCTCCACCCGCCCTACCACCGCCGAAATATCCTGAAGAGATGGGCGTCAGAGTGCAAACACCTCCCACGAGGTTCTGGGGGAATAACAGTAACCCGCATTTCAGTTGGAAAGGCTTTGAATCTGGACCTTCTGCCCTAGGTCCTTTCTGGCAGGGACGATCGGGTTCAAGAGAAGAGGATGACGATGGCTTGGATATAGACCCGACCAGAAGAGCCAGTACCATTACCGTCAAGCCTATGCGCAGGAACACTGAAGAGACTGCATCACCAGACGAGGAAGACCGTCTAAGAAGGCCGTCTGTTTTGTTCAGAGGTTACAGGTATGTAAATTTCTGTTGCTATCATCTTCTGCCAAGGTCTTTCTTGCGAGCAGGACCGTGTCATCACGATGACTCTCTTTCGGTCTCATGATCGCTGTTACACACCTTGTCCACGTTCAAGCCGAACAGAGACCTGCAGCTGACTGATTCTTGTCACTTCACTTCTTTACATGACACTTGCTGATATGCCATAAGCCTACAGAGCGAGAGACAATTAGGACAGCGCAATTTGGACGACTCTTCAAATGCATACGACAGGAATCTACTATCCAGAATCGGAAGTCTGAAAACTCCATCACCACACCGATTATCAGTGCCCGATAGTCGCCCATTGCGCTCTCCAAGCGCTTCTGACCTTTGCAATATTCCAATGTCAAAAAGACTATCGGTACCGACGAGGCGACCTTCTTCAATAGATGACTTGTCAGCACTACCAACACGGTCGGGTAGCATGACTGCGCTGGGCTCTTCCGCCGTGTCACCTGAATCCTTCCGAACGCCAACGTACGACAAACCGGAGTTTTGCCGACCGCCTCTACCGCATCGCAACAGCAGCATGTCATCCTTTAGCACCGTCTCTTCGCACCGAGGCAGCACAGATTCCGGTCTGTTCTCGCATGAGGAGTTTCCTGCCGGCGAAGGCCGTATGCGGGAGTTGAATATCGAAGACTACAGTCCCGGACCGTCCGACGAGCAACAGATACACCTGCAGCAGATTGTCCGCGCGGGCATGAAGCGGCGTGCATCCTCACCTCAACGTGAAGCAACTAGAGATGATCGATCTTCAGTTAGTTCCGTCGCTCCCAACGGTGACCTCTTCCACAGACGCTCGCTCCAACACTTTCCAAGTCATGCCAATACCATCTCGCGATATCCTCATCATTATGGCTCGGTATCGTCACAATCATCATACAGCAATCGCACCAACTCTATGGCCTCGTCATATCGCGTTTCAATCTCGAGCAGTGTCACCAGTTATGCATCTGGTCGCCTTTCGCCGAGCTTGCCATCGCCCGCTGCATTCGAGCCCGAGTCGACACCAGGTGGTCTGTTCCCTTTTCCAATATCCAAATCTTCAGCTACAAGCCCGAGAGCATCTGTGGCCAATCCGAGCTACCAACGAGCAGATGCAGAGATTTCACCTATTGGCATTAAAAAGCCACCTGAAGACGATGTTTTTCCTTTTCCTCGCAATGCAAGCATCTCACTTTCAATACCAACCATGACAGACATGTTCATCTGCGATTGTTGCCCCAAGAAGCCTAAAAAGTTTCATACCGAGGAGGATCTGAGGTAAGTTTTGACGATCTTCCTTCCATCCTCTTTCTTGAAAGGCGTCAGATCAGCCTTGTTCTATCTTGGGCACATGACTGACCCATTCATAGAATGCACATGATGGAAAAACAGTACACGTGTGCTTATTGCAGCAACCGATTTAAGAATAAGAACGAGGCCGAACGTCATCAGAATTCGTTGCATCTCCGCCTCCACTCATGGTCGTGCGCTGCATTACCTGGTATCGAACGCGCTTATCAAGCAGCCCATCCTGGTAGCGCAACCGACATCTGTGGATTCTGTGGCGACGAGTTTCCCAACCCACCTAACTGGGATGTCCGACGCGACCATCTAAATATCATACACAAGCATGGCGAATGCAATCAAACAAAGAAGTTTTTCAGAGCAGATCACTTCCGTCAGCATCTCAAGCATAGCCATGCCGGAACATCTGGCAAATGGACCAACCATTTGGAAAATGCTTGCATGCGAGACGAGCCACCTCCTCAACCATTGAATCGAGGAGCTTCCGGCATGATGCACATGGAATTGGCGTCTGCAGGTCAGACATATATACCGGCAACAGGTTCTGCCATGTCTGTGTCTGGTGGAATACTTGCAGCTAATAAGCCGGAGACTATTGACGAAAACCCCCACGAATAATGAATCAGATATATCGGGGTATGACACATGCGCGAGATAGACCCTAATCGCGAAGCGTATATCGTGCGCAAATTACCACGCAGAGACTCAAAATACCAACTTTCTTGATCCCCACCTTTTCAGTATTTGCTCGTATTCCCGTGCGTCTATCGTTATCAGTGAGTAGATTTCTTATTGTTGTCCTCACGATACTACGCAAAATACCGCCACCTATATGCTCAAATGAGACCTCCGAGTAATAAGACATGGTATCCTCGAGGGATTTAGAGATTGGTATCTGCTATTTAAGAGCCTCCAAGCCTCGCCTTCCACCTGTCCTTCTTCTTCATCTCGTCTCCCGTATCCAAACTCCCAGCCACGATGAAGTTCGCAACACTCTGTGCGACCGTTCTCGGCGCCTCTCTCGCCCTCGCTGGCGCCATCCCACCTCCACCTCCGGCTCAGGCCATGCCTCCACCTCATTTCTCGGCTGTAGCCACACCATCTCGCGCCCCTGAGGTCGCCGCTTCCCGTCCGACTCCGGGCACACCTTTCCTGCCGCCAAAGGGCGCTACTCCTCGTCTGGGTCCGGCCACGCTCACTTTCGTCCACAGGAGCGTCGACATTATCCCGACTATGGTCCCTCCGACTCCAGTCGCTTCTCCTCCTGCCCTTGTCCGCGACGCTGTTGGCGTCGATCGTCGGCCTAGCCATGGCCACGCTCCTCGGCCTACTCATGGCCACCCTCGTCGTCGTCTTCCTCACACGACGAGGCATCATTCCTCCGCTATTGGGGAGCGTGAGGAAGATGTCGCCGAGGATGCCGACGTCGAGGATGTCGAGGATGTCGGCCCTGACGACGACGACGACGACGACGAGCCTGACGAGCCTGCCCCTGATTTCTGATCGGGTGTTGGTGGCATGTCCATTTACGGATTTACTTGGTCTATGGCGTCAGGGGTCTGAGGTGTTACTGGGTTGGTTCGGTCAAAAGTTATTGTTTTGGTATCAGGTATTTTTGAGGATCTCTTGTGTCGTCTTTTAGGAATTAATGTCTGATATTGCTCCATTCTGTACATTCATTCGTGAACGTATACCACTCTCTTGGTAGACTATCTCGTGACACAGATCCATAAATATGCTCGTTTGAACTGTGTATCCTGAGCAAGATGCGGCTGACAAAAGTGTGGCGTTGCCGCCAAGACGAGTGGCGCTTCGAACATCTACAGCGTAATGCATTTGAAGCATACTCTTACGATTGATATATCGCTCCCATTCACCACAAACAGTCCTGTTCACTGCAAGACGATAATCGCAACATCTTCTCGTTTCAGCAATAGTATATTTCGACGACTCCGACCCGAACGACCACAAAAATGCACGCAGCAACCTGGATTAAGATGATTGCAGGGTAAGTCGGCCACCCTCGGCGCCAGACCTCACGACAATCTAACAAAACCCACAGAGGCGGCGCTCTCTGCATCGGCGGTCCAGCACTGATATACTATGTAACCCCCTCGGAAGAGGAATTATTCATGGTACGCCTCATCTCTGTATCAAAAGAAATCGCCACTCCCGGTCGACTTGGCGCAAGACTGCAGTCGACATGGTCCACGGACAACGCAGATATTGGTCAAGTAAGCTAATTGTAACAACAGAGATATAATCCAGAACTCCAACGCCGGTCGTTGGCGAATCGACAAGAGCGACAGGAGGATTTCGATAATTTCGTCAATCGGTTGAAGCAGTACTCCAAGAGCGATAAGCCGAGTACGTGCATCTTTCTCTTTTTGTTTCCTCTCTGTTGTCCTTACATCTCCCTTTCCGCTGTTCCTGAACTTCCCTTTTCCACACTCGATGGATCTATCCGAAACAGCAATATTATGAAGGCTACGACTAATACGTGATTTCAGTCTGGAACGTCTGGGAGGCTGAAGCGGAGAAGTTGCGTGAAGCTGCGTCGGTGCAGAAATTGGCTGATTACAGGGCTGCTCAGGAGGCCGAGGAACAGAGGAGGAATGAGATTAAGAACTCGATTAGGTAGATTCTTATCTCCTCGTGGTTTTGGGGGTCGGCGGGGAATTACTTGGGTGTTTGACCAACGAACTGCTACGTCAATGCATATATTATGCACCCAGCTTCAAGAGTCTCGAAACGGGACAGACTTGAAATAAGTCAAGGATGTTCGGAAGTCTCGGCTGGGGATGGTGGAGCTCACAGGACAGCAATTCACCACAGGTCGCTGAAAGGAGGTGAAATTGTATCATATCTGGGAATCTCATGGCGTTATACTGGTGCTCTGCGAAATCCCAAATCATGTTCTTCTCTCTTCAATCTCAATTCAAGCAAAATTCGATAAGCGTTGAAATGATCCCTCACTCTCCTCCCTTCCATCTCGGGCTGAGAGTGACCCTTTGACCGCAGTTATCTCTCTGCGAAAAGCTTCTTATCTTCGTTCCAGCACGAAGGTATGCCTTGTACTTGAGTAAGCTCCGTACTCTTCTACTCCTCCCGGTTCACGAACTCCCAAGCATCGTCTTCAGCACCGTCCACGGTGTGGTTCGTCTAGAATTGTTGATCAATACTGCCCGATTGCAAGTGAATTGTGGATATACGCACGATTTCTGCAAAGTCAGACTGACATTTTGGACATGTCAATCCGTGCTCGTCTCTGTACCGTTTTTCCTCGCACTCATGACAGAACATCAGTTCTCGTTGGGGTCATGCGACGCTGGTATTGCCATTTACCGTGACGGTGTCGTTGTCCTCATCATCGTCATGCTTCCGTTTGCGGCCGTTTAGCCCCTCGCTGATCTGACGAGCTGCCTGAAGACCAGTTTGACCGGAGAATTTGTGACCATTGAGGAAGATTTGGACTCTATCCTCCCTCTTCAACGATTTGATCTTGATTCCTTCGCTAGCTATAACATGGACAGCGGTGTCCGTCATTCGATATTCGACTCGGCCCTTTGCTACGAAACCCTCAATGGCGGAGGTTGGTGTGATTGTCTCATGAATTTGGGACTTGGAGCTTTGGGTCTTTACTCTCTTCATGGGGTTTTGATTGCGGCCTGATCGTGTGCTGGTCTGAGTCTGCGTCGGACGAGTCTGCTCATTCAGTGGGTGCAATGCTTCGACAGCTTGATTTTGGGCCAGGGACTGCTGCAATATGGCCGCCATGGCAGTCTCTGGCATAGTGCTGGACCGCAAGTTGTCGCCAAAATTCAAGAGTCCAGAGGAAGTGGGATCGATCAGCAAATCAGCAGATCTAACACCATGAAAACCATCAGCCGTGACAGTCTCTTCCTCATCGGAATCTTGATCATTGCCTGAATTTGCAGCTTGTCCTCCCTCCTCGTCGTCGTCGTCGTCCTCTGCATCTTCATTTCCGGACGAGCTGCCATCATGATGATCAAAATCCGCAGGATGCTCGAGGAAATCGACGGCTTCTTCATAAGTCCCAATCCAATGCTTTGGTAGACCATCCTTTTTTCTGATGCGCACGATATCCTTGCGTTGATTTGCACGCTGAGCTTCGCTCACACCGTAGAAACACAAAGCAGCGTGACCGCTCTTGATTCTTTTAGCCAAGTAGGCTTTTGTCTTCTTTTTGACATGCAGATCCTTGTCCAGAGACGAGAGCTTATCATATGCTGTTTTGCTCGTCCAAGACTTGTGTCGTTTAGTTTATGACTTCTTGTCGATTTCGATCGCAGCATCAAGATTAGCCGGCCACTTGACAGCTTTTGATGCCATTGTGGTAGTGGCTCTGGACACCGAAGCGACGAAAGAATTCAAACTGCTTCTTGCTTGGAGATAAGACCTACTTTATACTTGAATTGAAGACATACGAGATTGTAATCCGAGTGAAGGTTGATTGAATCTATTTAGCATCAATATCTATAGCGCGTAAGCCAGCTCAGCTCAAACAAGGGTATCATATATAACCACCATCGTCGCAACGTTCTCACCACTCTTATCCACTGTTGTTACAACCCCTAGTCATCAAACACACTGCGATTGAAGAACCGAGTCATCGGTCTGGCAGCCTCCATTCCAATCATACGGCCCAACTCATCAACACTCGCATTAGCGACTTCAGACAAACTGCCCATCTCGAGTACCAATTTAGTCAGATTCTTCGGATTGACACCAGGGACCATGCGTAGCATGTTCTGAGGCAGCTCGTTAAAGGTTCTCGTTTCTGGATCGTCACCAGAGTCGAGACCAATGTTGACGGCGCGTACAGGATCAGGTTCTTCTTGTTTGTTCTTTAGCTCCTCGAAGATCTCGGCCGTTTGGTACGGAGACGAGGACCAGATGATTTTGAGTCGAGGAAAGGCGATGGTGAGCTGAACAATCTTGGTGTGGAGATCGGCGTTGTGCATGGATCCGGCAGAAGTCGAGAGATCGGCAAAGGGTTCGAGGGTGAAGGATTTCTGCTGATCGAATTCGATGAGCAACATGGGATATTTGTAGTGTTGAAGCATAACTTCTGCTTGGTGATAGAGACGACCACTTGCAAAGGAAGATATCAGATCGCTGACGGATTTTCGTTCAATGGCGATTTCTGGTGTGAGGACGTAATCGCCCACTGTCAACATGCAAGGAACGACGACCATACTACGACCGTGGAGCAGCGAAGGAAGAGAAGATCTGAACTCTCGCACATCAACAACAACCCGTGGAGGTTCTGCCGTGGCTGCAAGGCGTCCACCACCTGCAATTCGTGTATTGACTGTTCGAAGGAAAGACTCTTGCGGATCCAGTCCAGATGTGTCGTGCGTTAACGTAACGGCCATGCTACTCCTCTCTCGGATCAGCTTAGTAAATGCATCTTTTTCTCTTCGAACAGCGTCCAAGTACCGCCTCTCCTCAACACTGTTGCCGTAGTACATGAAATACACTCTTAGGTTCCTGTCTGCGTGACTACTTCGGTAGACTTCGACGCGCCTGATGAATGCAGCATCCGGCTCGTACATGATGACATATCGTGGCTTGACTTCTGCCAGAACATGTTCGTCCATGTCACCATCGTATGGATGAACCACGATCAGATCTTTCATGTCGTAGAGCTCAAAATAGTCGTCCATGTCGTCGAGCGGATCTGCACCGATTTCGGCCTTCTGCGCAGCTTCTGCCTCGGTCGGGGTGAGGTCAGCCATCAGATTGGCAATGTGTGATTCCTTGTCTCCTGCGACTTGTATCACACCACTCGCCGTCCGACCCGGCGTGGCAGCAGCAGCAGAGCCTCCCCTGACACGACGTCTCTTGTTGGCTGGACCACCTGACCTTCCCTTTTCACCGGGACCTTTGCGATAGTCCGTCACTCCACTGATGGCCTTTTGATTCTCCTGGAACAGGGAAGAGCTGACCTTGTTGAAATCTCGTTTCCAAGCAAGATAGTTTCTAAGCTTTCTGCGCATCATTGGCTTGGCGTTCGGTTTGCCCTGAACATGCTCGTCTCCGTCCTCGAGATCGGGATCATCAGGCATTGTTCGCATGGTTTGGAGATATTCTCGAATCTGCGATGCGACTCCTCGATCTCCACACATGACAAGAATGGTCTGATTGGATGAATCTTGCGGCGAAGGGTTGAAATACATGTCGCCTTCAATCTCCTCTAGAATCTCTGCTAACAGTGCCCACTTTGGCTGTTCCTCGAGCACGGCGTGTAGTGACTCTGGTATGCCATTGGTACCACGCTGGCCATCGGCCATCTTACCAGTATACACCCTCCTCTTGGCTGTATCAAAGATGGTATGTGCAGCGTCGAGAAACAGCCATGGAGATTGGTTCTGACGCGTCGAGCCGGGTGGAGGGGATGATGCTGCCAGGACAGTGTCGAGATAGCCATTGAGTTTGACTGCGTCATACGAGACCAGATAATGAAGTATGGTTCTGAGCAACGCTAGATCTCGAACAATTTGCTTGGTCCTGAAGCTCGTCCGATGCCACACAGGATTGAGTTGTCGCCGTATCATGCCGTCAAAGTTGCGGTGCAGCGCACTATCGTCACTCCAGTCTTCGACATCCAAGCCTGGGTTTCCCTTTTTCAGCTCGCCAACGCTGACCATGATACATTCGAGTACAGCGTTTTGTATGTCCTTCATAGCCTGTGTCATTGGAACCTCCAACTCAATGACCTCTGCCTTTCTCTTGCCCTCGAGTGATTGCGCGACAGTGGCATGATAGCGTGGATAGAGAGCGGGTTTACGTAAGAAGAGGTTGCGCATCATTGTCGATAGCGGCGAGAAGCCACTAGTAAGAGGCTCCGGAGCGTCAGAAAAGGCCTTGAGAAAGCCAGTCTTGTTCTTTTGTCTATACGTGCGCACGATGAAGGCCTCCGTAGCAGTCGCGATGACCTTTTCGGCGTGTAACACGACCAGCCCCGTTACAACCGAAGGATCCAGGACTCCTGACAAGAAGTCGACGATCAGGATTTGTGATGTGATACTGAATATTCCTCCTTTTGCGTAGATCTTCTGCCGATTATCCACCGTCATGATCTCGGTATTGATCAACCCCAATCCACGACATTTTGGCGAGTTGCTGATGGCCGCCTGTTCGGCCAACGACTCTCCGATCCAGCCATTTTCTCTCTCATCGGCGCCGACCAGAATAACGAGATTGTCACCAGCGGCGTCGTATGCGTGTAGAACATTCGTAACGATTCGAAGGAGGCCTAGACCGCGCGCGATGACGACGAGCTCGTCTTCCTCTCGAAGCTCACGAAAGATGTCTTGTTGGAACTCCTGTGATACGTCGATTAGTGACGGGTCGCGAGAAGAAATCGAAGGAGCGTACAAGCGGTAATGAAAGTTTAACCGGAGGCGCAGAATTTCCGTTGTCAGGCATTGATGCGCCTACCTCAACACCAAGATCTTGCGGCGAGTGGGAGGTCTGTGACAATGGGCGGAGGATGGACGCGCGCGTGCTCGATTCATGCCATTACCGCTGGGCGGAGTGAAGTGATCGGGGATCTGCAATTAGGCGCAACTTGGAACTGAGTGGGTGGTCAAGAGCTTCTGTTGCACGAGCTCGACTCACAAAACCCCACAATACGGGGAAAGCTTTTTTTCGGAGCAGCTTCCGGCACCGAAGCGTCTTGAACCTCATTTGCTAAATTGTATACAGAGATTAGTGATCCAAGGTGACGAGACCGAAGGATTCCGACCGTGACAGTACTCGGGAGAATTTCGAGCACTGTGTCACTCTATCACTATCATTCGCTATACAAGCGAGACAATGTGCTCGCGCATTAATTAAAGAAAGAGCGTGGTGGTGCCAAGCTGCAATCCTTTGCAAGGAGTGAGCAGCATGCGTGGTCTGGCGTATCTGATCGAGTGACAGAGTCTTGTCGCACACAAGCCAAGACCAGTCAGGAAGTGATACGGCCGACTTCAGCTGTCACTATAACCGAATCAACCCCTCTGCAGCGTGAAACAGAACAGCGCATAAAGTTGGAATGATGTTATACCATACTCAAAACATGTCGACTCATGCATACACACATACCATGTATATCGCGCGGAAAGTCGCCGGTCACGGTAGGGGTCCATTACGACGTATCTCAATGGCTGATGCGGGATGCTTTGTGTTTCTCGTATATGTATCATGTGCATGGAAAGGAGAAGATATTCACGCGAAGCGCCCAATCTGAATGTCAACATGGGTTGTCGATAGCAGAAATTGGACAGGTCTCGAGATCGAGCAGTGATACGACATAGTAGTAAGGCGGTGACCATATGCAAGCCTGTCTAAATCCGAGCCGTGCCGTGACTATCTCTGGCCACGAATGATTCATGGCTGTATGCTCGCTGAGCGGGTGAGGGAGGTTGAGGATGGTGCAACAGTGTCTAGTCGCATGACCTACAGTAGTTGGACAAAGATCCGGCGCTGATCCCATGTCATCATGCGAGCAATGCATGCGCATTGGTTGTGACAGTTTTGGTGGGTTGCACAAGGTCGACGTGTGTATTTGAGATAGTAGTGCATGGAAAGTGAATGCGAGACGCAGCTTTGATCCCACCTAAGAATTTTGTCGAGGACAGGACCTCGGTACGGACGAGTGATGGATAATTGTGGATTGCGGGAAAGGCGTAAGATGCGTTGTTCGGCATAACATGAGTTAGCCTGTTTCAAAGCACAAATAACATGCTAAGGATAGTATTTTTCGTGATGGAGATCTGACGTCGGTTGGTCGGTTAGAAGAAGAAGAAGACGACATCGACTTGGCCGGTCGCAGAAAACAAGGTGAAATTCAAGGTTGGCGTACCAGAACAAGGGTCCTGCGGTCCGGAAGGCCAAAAGAAGAGGCAGGTCCGGATCGTGGGACGCTTCTTGCCGTTGCATATAGCCCCACCATATCGGCTCCATAGCATGATCTTATTGGCCGGTTTGTGCAGGAGAATCACAGCTCAGGCTCCGCTCTGCATCACCTGTACAGTACCGGACACTAACCATCTTCGACCGGCTGTGCAAGGTGTATGCAGGTCGGAATGCCTTCGATAACATGTAGGTTGGCTACATGTATTTGAAAATCAAATACTGTAAATCGGCATTCAGTAGTAGTATCTGCCGGTTGGTACTGTAAGTCAGGTAATGTTTCTGTAGTCACTTGAACGGGCACTGTGTTGAAGTTTGACGCCAGGAACATTTCCGAACGTGGACCAAGCTTCCATAGTCGCATAGTCATTTGATCGCTTGGTCGCTTGGCTAAACGGACGTGCTGGAGCATGGTATGATCGCACAGGCCGTGGAGAGCGGCAGTCGTCAAATATGTGCTGCCTTCATAATTAGACTGTGAAACGTTGGCGGTAAGGTCTGACCAGAGCTGCTTGACAAAGATCAGAAAGGCTCAGATAGACGACGTGTTACAGCCGAAATCTGGTGGTGACCGTTTTTGTCTCTTACCGAGATCCGACCAGTCGACCATACTTTTCATTTCGACGTTCGGAATGCAACAGGCCGGAGGATGAGCTGTTACAGTCCCTGATCAAAAGTCATGGCCCCCCTGTCAATTTGCCACATTCTACTGTAAGCCACTGTAGATCTAGTGTACAGACAAATCAAATAAGAACAAGAGTAATACAGAACAATATAAAACTAAGCTAGTACTTGATAGGCAATCTATCTCTCTTAATCACTTGCTATAGTCTTTCTAGCATGCTTGCCATAATAGCCATAATATCATCGGGTGAAATCTACTACTACTCCTCCTAAATCCCCCTAATGAGCTTATCTTGAGTGTGAAGAATGCCGCTTTTAAAGCTGAACTTTAAGCAATCTCCAAATATTTTCAATTAGATTTAAATCTAGACTATTTAGTAATTAAACAATAGAGACTAGCCCTAAAGCAGCTCTAGCTTGCTTCACAATAATAGCTCTATAAATGGGGGCATTATCCTCTACTAAAGATGTTGGGAAAAGGGTCAGAACCTAAGGAATTCTTCCTTAGGGTCTTATCTCTTGACCTTGCCTAGATAGGTATAGCTTATATTTGTATATAAGCTATAGCCTATAGAGGCTGAAGGAGGTGCGGAAGTGAATACTGAGAAC
>Ga0058703_1000236_pt1 | contig 11970 bp, 11 predicted proteins | sample AgamicMgMae_FD_83782 | JGI IMG/M metagenome (GOLD analysis project Ga0058703, IMG submission 83782) | Agave microbial communities from Guanajuato, Mexico - Mg.Ma.e | ecosystem: Host-associated > Plants > Phyllosphere > Phylloplane/Leaf | place: Guanajuato, Mexico | collected 2012-06-04
GAACTGCATGATCTCCACTTACGTTATGTAGAGGAAGCCATCCTCATCCTTGTGCTCCTCATAGATACTGCTCATGAGTGCTGCCGTGGGCGGGAGTACTTCATCCACGAAGATAAAGATTGCCTTTTCGGGCGAAAGCTTGATGCGTTTGCGGATGACGTAGACGAACTGACCGACGGTGAGGTCGGCGGGGACGAGGTACTTCTTCTTGTCGATGGTTGCAATATCGGATTTTTCGACCTTCTCGCAGATGACCTGGGAGTATGAAAGTCAGGCATTTGAGCACAAAGGATGATTTTGGCAGTCCACAGAGGAGGAAAGGTCGTGTTCAGTGCCGGCGCGATGCACTGTGCTTTCGAGGAATTCCACATGTGCTGAGATGGCATTATCAAGGAAGCGCACTTACAGGAATGCGGTCCTGGTATTTCTGACGAATGCGTTCAGCTTCGGCCTTGCGCTTCTCGAATGGATGCTCGTCCTTGAACTTGGAACGCATGTTGCGGGAATGTCGCGTAGCTCGGTAAAGGCGGTCAGGCGAAGACTTGATGAAGACGAGCGGTTAGAGCGAAGATAGATACGAATAAGGTTCGAGCAGGGCGATAAGGGTTCGATGGTGACTGAGCGTTGAAGTCGTGATGGCTTAGGCAGCAGCTGGTGATATGTGTGGAGGAGGTGTCGAAGGAGAAGGAGGTGGAGGAGGGGGTTAGCGGCGGGCGCTTGAAGCTGACTCAGTACGGATTGCGGCGCGGGGTGGCTTGCCTTGCCGTAGAAGCGGTAGTTCTGGGTTTAGTGTCTAATGCTTGGACATCGTTCAAAACAGTAACGATGAAGTCACCAAAGGCATCATTGTACTGGTACAATTGTAGTGTCTGTGGCTCTTGCGTAACTTGGTCGGCGTCGCATAATCTAGTGAAAGCGCATATACGCCAGCCTGCAAGTATGCCTGTCTCCAGGTTAGCGATCCTCCGCAATGCCACTACTGCCGTCAGCCACCAAAGGTCGTCATCTCTGCCACGATGCCTGCTACAAATGTCACAACGCAAGCGTTGCATGTCCGACAAGCCAGATAGCACTCCCCCTCGCGCCTCTGAGCCAGTGCGACTCTTGTCCGAGGTTGATGCAAAAGGACGCAAGCTCGAGCTAAAGCCGCCGGAGAAAAAGAGCAAGTTTGGAGGCGTTTGGTTTCCTCGAACGAGATTGTTCTTTGGCGTGATATTCATTGGTGTTCTGGTTTGGGATATGGCAAGCGTCCTTGCCTCTATCCTCAGGTCATCGCATACTAATTCTTGCAGCGCACGAATTCTATTGATCCCGAGCATCCTGAAGAGCATTTGGAAGCGCCTTCGATCGCCGAGCGGGATCTGCTGGCGAAACGAGAGTCAGGTGTGTCCAATACCTCAGCAATGCGCCTACGTATGGAAGCGTTTATAAGAGAGCAACAAAAGGTCATCGTCGGCGAGCTCGAGAGGGTTGACGGCTGTAAGTTCAAGGTCGATACCTGGGACCGTCCGGAAGGCGGTGGAGGCATCAGCTGTGTGTTGCAGGATGGAGGGGTCTTCGAGAAAGCTGGCGTCAATACTTCCGTCGTCTACGGCACGCTTCCACGTCCGGCCATTGCACGCATGCGAGTCAATCATAAAGCCTTGGACCCAGATGTCGAGTCATTGGCCTTCTTCGCAGCTGGACTCAGCATGGTGTTGCATCCCAAAAACCCCATGGCGCCAACTGTGCATCTCAACTACCGGTACTTTGAGACGGTCAATGAGGACGGTTCGCCTAACGCATGGTGGTTCGGCGGTGGAACGGACCTCACTCCCAACTATCTCTTCGACGAGGACGCTATCCACTTCCACCGCACAATCAAAGAGGCCTGTGATAAGCACGACAAGAACTACTTTCCACGCTTCAAGAAGTGGTGCGACGAGTACTTCAGCGTCAAGCACCGCGGAGAATCTCGAGGGCTCGGCGGCATTTTCTTCGACGATCTCGACGAGACGGAGAAGGACCAGGAGAACCTGTTCGCCTTTGTCCAGGACTGCCTGACGTCGTTTCTCCCTTCATACATGCCGATCCTGACGCGGAGAAAGGACATGCCGTTCACGGAAAAGGAAAAGCAATGGCAACAGTTGCGCCGCGGACGCTATGTAGAGTTCAACTTGGTGCACGACCGCGGCACGAGTTTCGGCTTGAATACGCCGGGCGCACGAGTGGAGAGCATCCTCATGAGTCTCCCATTAACGGCACGATGGCAGTACATGCATGAGCCAGAGAAAGGCAGCCGAGAGGATCGACTGCTCGGCGCTCTTAGAAAACCGGTGGATTGGGTTTGAGCAGGTTGTGTCCTGGTAGAAATGCAAATTAAATTGTTGACCCTACCTTACATAGCAGCGTTTCGATGCCGCAAGCATACCTTACAATATCCTTGGGGCAATCCACCACGACGACGATCCGGTACCAATGCTCGCGAGCTCCATGAGGCGCAGTGAGCAAGCCACACCCCGCCGCTGGTCGAGATCGCTTTAAGTGGGTTATCGCGCACCTCCCCCGAAAGGTCTAGCTTCAGACCGCAGGCGGAGGAAATTGCGGGGAAGATGACGTGCTCTTCCCCCCGACCTGACGAATCTTTATATGACATGGTCAAGTTGCTTCCATTCGAGCCAAGATGGTATCAGTATGGGATTCGCGTAGATGGAGAGCTAAAGTTCTAGTAGACACGTTGCACGAAACATATCTCTTTCTTGTGTATCGTGCCTATGCTAGTGCTACTGCCACTCCTCGCCTTTATATTTGCCGGCCGCTCGGCCATGCTGCGTTTGTTCAGTAGAGTCGTGAATCCACAAGCCAGCTCACTGAGCGATGGACGGCAGCGAAGAGGGCATGGCGTGACCAACAAGCTCACACTCGAGCTGCGGAGTCGGCAGGGTGTTGATTGTCTCGTGGAAGACAATCAGTGAACGCGGAGTGGTAAGACTTATGTGATTCAAAATACAAGCGCTGCTGCTTCCTAGATGTGTTGCTCACCGCTCCCCAAAAAGCATCAATATCTTCGTAAGAATGAGACGTGTGATCACGCCGTGTTGTCCATGTCCCGTGGCCTTCTCCGACGACGCTTCAGCGCATGTCATCTACCGACTATCAGAGGCAGGCACCCGATGACGACCGTATTCTGCTCGTAGTGCTGCTGAAATCCACCTTGCAGCACTCTCTGTAGCGCCTTGAGCCGCAACAGCTTCCACCATCGATCTATGGTGAGCCTGCCCTTGCCGCCACTGCCCGCCCTTACCGTCAAGCGGCTGCCGTAGTGCCTCCCATCGTCATCATCGTTGAGCGCGGCCGAGTACCGCGGACCCCTGGTCGGATACTCGACCGTCTGCCGTACGTCTGCGAAGCTCGTCCTCAGCGTCTTCCTATCTCGCTTCGAGACGCCCTTGCTGCTCAACCTCGCCAGCTCGTCCAGCACGGCCATGAGCTGTCCTCTATTCCGCGCCGGATCGTACCTCTTCACCATCGTCCGCCGGGCTCGTCCGTCGCCGTCGTCGTCATCGCCAGACTCCACCTCGTCGTCCGACTCCGCCTCCGTGTAGCTCTTCTCGAACAGCAACGCAATCGCCTCGCCCGCCGCGACCTGCACGTCCACATCCCCGGCGCCAAGCTGCTCCACGCACGCCTCGACCGCCTCGGGCGACGCGTCCTGCATGTCCTCGACCCGCGTCGCCAGCACGCCCCACTCCTCGAGCGCGGCGGCCACGACGTCGGCGTTGTCGGGCGCGCCTACGCTCGCGCCCTCGGACGACGCCACGTCGAGCAGGAAGTCGAGCGCGTCCTGCGCCTCGCCGTCGTCGCCGTCGTCACCGCACCCGAAGAACACGGCGACGCCCAGAGCGTGCAGCGCCTCCACCTTCACGGCCGCGGCGCCCGAGTCTGCGGCCGCGCGTCGCAGCGTCGCGGCCGCCGTGCCGGCCAGCTCCGCGTCCGGGCACGTGACGAAGGTGACGGACAGCGCCTTGAGCGCCATGCAGGCCTCGCGCGCCGACGTCTCGACCTTGACGCTGCGGAGGAAGGCGGTGAGCAGCTCGCGCGCGTGCGGCGCGACGAGCGACGCCGCGTAGTGGTGCCGCAGGATGTTGACGTAGACGCGCAGCGTCGCCTCGCGCTCGCCGCCGCTCGTGCCCTTGCGCGACGAGCGCAGGGCTTCGATGCACGCGCCCAGCGCGTCGGTCCAGTGCGTAGCGCCATCGCCGAGCGCGCCGGTCCCGTCGATGGAGTTTGTGCTGCCGTAACACAACGTCAGTTTCTGTCCCGCGAAAACACAGCGCAATGAGACGCCGTGGAACAGAGCAAGGGCACTCACCTCCACACTGTCGAGTCGCCGTCTCCGTCGCTGCCGTCGTCCTCGTCCTCGCTGACCTGCCTGCTGACGTTCCGGCTCGCGTTGCGGCTCGCGCTCGGCGTGTTGAGCGCTGAGTTGAATGGGGACGCCTGCGCCGACGCTTGCCGCGAACGTTCCTTGCGCGAGACTGTCTTACGGCTTTCCAGTGCACGACGCCGCAGGTCGTCGTGCATGCTGCAGAGTTGAGCTGAGCTGAGAATGAGCTGTGCTGGTGCGCGGTATGTAAGACTTATTTTGTGGTCTAGCCTCGCTTCACGCCTAGCTCCTCCAGCTTGTGCGTCTCGGTGTAGTTTTGAGATCGGCTTCGATTTGACTAGCACGCTTCAAGATGCGACTGGTCTGGTCCGGGATACCCAATGCGTCAAAGAAGTGCTAGATATTATGTTCGAGACAAGGAGATTTCGATGCCTGAACAATGGCACTCGGATTCTAGGCGACTTGTGTTTGCGATTTTGGCTTGTGATTGCGGGGTGTCAAAGGTGCGCCGCTCTCGGGCTTGCGGGGAAATGGGGTTCGGCGTGTCGGTCAGCGCTGCACCGGCGGCAAGGACGCAGCGACAGAGCCCGCCCCCCTGAGTCTGATTCACAGCAACACGGAAACAGAGACGAGTCTTCGTGATGAGACGGAAAGCGCAAATAATGCTTCATCGAGATATATGAACCAAAGCATAAGATAAATCACTTCATCCCCGCCTGGTCTTTCCGGCCGAGTATGATTCGTGAGCACCAGCAACACCAGCTTCGATTGGCACCGCTCCTCTCTCTGTCTAGGTAGTCCCCAGACTCTCTCTCGTCCTCGTACTCCTTGACCTTCTCCCCGACTTTGACGCGCTTCTTGACCTTCCTCTTTACGACGCCGCCAATGCCCTCAATCTCCTGCGCCAGGTAGCTCGCGCCTCCCCAGCCCCTGCCGTGCTGCCCGCGCTCGCTCTGGGCGTCGCGCCGCATCTCCGCCAGCGTCTCCGTGTCGCAGTCGATCTCGACCTCGACCTCCTTGGCCGCGAGACAGTGCTCGCCCTTGCCGCACTCGACGCCCTCGTTGCCCTCACCGATGCCCGTGCCCAGGCCGCCGAGGTAGGTGCTGTAGCGCGTGCGCCACGTCCAGCCGCGCATGTAGGTTGTGTCGACGCTTCGCAGCGCGTTGCCGCACGACAGGCAGAGGAAGACGGCCTCGGCGCACGCGCACGGCTCCCGCACAAAGGCGCAGTCGGTGAAGCTGGACTCGTGCAGCTCCAGCGTATCGGTCTGCGTCATGTGCAGCTCGATGGGCGCCTTGATGCACGTGCGGCATAGACGGCGGTGACGTTGCTCGAGTGCAGGTGCTGGCGGCTGCTTCGCCGTACAGTTCTAAAGCGGGCAGTTTCAGCAAGAGAAGAATCAATCGGCCATCTGGACAATAGACACAAACGTACCCTGCATACAACAACACCGCACCGTCGACACTGGGCAACCATGTCTCTAGCACAAATTCCGATCCTTCCAGACGTCATTCTGCCGGAAGCCCACGCATCCAATCTGCCGCCCGTGGCATGTGCTGTTGCCCACGCCTGTCTGGCTTCACGTACTCGATCGGCGAGGCGGTTGGCCAGAGAGGCATTGTCGTTGGTGCAGCGGAGTGTGTGTCTGATGAGCTGGGTCCGGTGCTCGAGCAGACTTTGGTGGATAGTTTTACACGTTCGCGATAGATCATCTAGAGAGTTGAGGTCGAGATATTGAGCGATTTGTGCAACGATGCTGTTTCGTCAGGTTACTGTCGACTTGCACACTCGTCGCAGCTTACGGGTAACAACGCAAAGCGGCACAGAACGATGAGCATGTTGCGAGCCGCTGCACTTGCTGATCGGTGGTCAAGCCGATAGCTCGAGGGGCGTCGTGCTTCAAGCAAGGTGTGCCAACGTCTGCATCTCGCTTCCCAAGGTTATCGGGAGCCACTTCTTGAGGATCACACGATATGACCATGATGGAAGCAGTCCCTCGCTACGAGCCTCATCGCAGCGGAAACCCCTCACGCCTCAATGAAGATGCAGCTGTCGCGCACGTACACAAGAGGGTCACTGGCAGCCGCCAAGATGAAGAACTCGAGAAGAACTCAACCCGCTTTCTCTGCTCCCCCGCATCTCGTGTGAGAGATGGACCGAGGAGTCGTTCTAACTTTAGAACTTCAGCACGACGAGTGTCGTGTAACGTCACGGAAGGATTAATGCGTTCTGTAAACAACCGAAAGCATCCTTTAGCCTTCTGGTGGACAACTTAGGCGACTAGAGCTGATGTTGAGCTCTACATGGCGTTAGTCACCAGGCTATATCAGGACGATTGCACCGCTGTTTACACTCTCGTCTCCATCATCTTCGTAGCGTCACGGCATTCAATCGTGTCGATATGTACATTCAGCCCCTTTCCTACATTTTCCCTCGGCATAGTACTTGCAGGGCAGAACGAATTTTGGCGTTGGACGAGTCGAGCCGGGCTTCGTGCTCCACTGTGCCTTCCGCCTCTTGTACGGGTAATTGTCATTGTAGGCATCGTTATGAGCGGTAGCGTCGGCATCATCATCGCCTCCAGTCTCCCGCCACCGTTTCCGTTCCTCGTTCTCGTAGACCCCGTGGGATTGCATCGGTTGAACATTCAGTGGCGGAGCTGGCGGCTGTGGTTGCTGCTGCATTTGATGGAACATTTGTGGCATCAAGGCGGGTTGCATTTGCATAAAAGGTTGTTGCGCGAATTGTTGGTATTCGTTGCCGACCGTAGGCGGCACCGGTGCTTGCGGCGTAGGGTTCGGCGCTTGAGCTCCGTGAGCCTGCTGTAGCGCAGCAAGGATAGCAGTCACATTGGGCGTCGAAGCTTGTTGGGGAGGAGGACCGTTCGGAAACGCGGGTAGCGGCAGCATTTGCGGCGCAACAGTTGCGATATGGCTCGCCTGCGCTGGAGGCGGGGCCGGAGTTGTGTCTTGCTGCGGCGTGGCCGCAAAACGGGCGAAGATTGCTTCAAGTCCAGTGACAGACTGCTGTGACGGCTGCGTGACATCTACGCGGCGTTCTTGTAGGGCACTAAGAGTTGCTGATAGATCAAATGAGGACGCTTTTTGCAGGTTGGTCGTACTTTCTTGCTGACTCTTCATCTCCTGAAGTCGAGTAATTACGTCATTCTCAGGCATCCCGAACATCTGAGGCTCTAAAGGATTTGTGAGTGATGTCTGTTCAATCGCCGGCTCTTTTGGTGCTGGCGGAATGTCGGCGACCCTGGAGTAGACTACGAGCAGACTGTTTGCTTCATGCTGTCCCTGCATCTCGCGCTCGGGCGACAGTGGCTTCTGCGAACCGCCACCATAGGGGGCGAAGTTGCTCGCCATTGTAGCCTCATCGATAGGCTCAAAGTCGATCGGTCGAAGAACCTTGAACGGTTTGATATTTTCTTCCTGGATCGTGCAGTCAGCGTCATCGTCCTCCTCATTCACATCCATGATTCGGTTTTGAAGGGTCTTGAACATCCGGCCTTCACTCTTAATATCGTCCACATCACGAGTCTGACTGGCATCGTGACCGAGATCTTCTTCGGGGTCATGGGTAAAATACCGAACCTCCTCGAGCGCACTTTCAGGCTTCCAGGAAACTCGAAGCTTACGTCGGGCCTCCTTACGGAGGCGTTTTGCCCGTTCTACCTCGGTCTCCACAATCTTAATTTCTTCGGCTTTCGGGGTACCAGGCTCTTCTTCCTTTGGTTTACGAAGGTTGGCCATCATACTGCTAAACGAGAAAGCGCTCGTCGCAGTAGCTGCAAGCGGTAACGCGCCAGGTTTCTTGGAAGTAGCGATGGCTTCTTTCTTAACTACAGCCGTCTTCTTTTCGGGCGCACTCTCCTTCGTATCTGGTACCACCGTTTCGGGCGCGGGTAGCCTGCCGTGTGCAGCGGCTGCAAGTGCAGCATTTGAAGTGCCCGGTCTTTTAGCAGCCGAAGTCAGCGATGAGAAGAAATTGGTCGTGCTTGGGATGGCTTGTTGTATCTTTTTGATTGCAACAGGCGCCGACGATGTTGTTTTGGGCTCGATTACAGGGGTTGCGGGCCGCTTCGTACCAGAGGACGTCTTGCTTGCTGTACCAAGACTTGAAGCGCCAGCGACTCGTTTAGCAGATTGCTCGGCAATATTTTTGCCACCGCTGGGCAGTGGACGTTTCACTCCTGTCAAGGTCGATACGGACTTTTCCATTGTCGAAGCGGAAATCTGGTCTTCTTGGGCAGTAGACCCGCCTTTCACGGCGCCCTTTTTCTTCTTCAACGCCAAAACTGCATTGTCAGTGATCCGTTTCACAAGGATTTTCGTTGCATCGTCGCCGCGCTTGGAGAAACGCTGAAGAATCTTGGCAAGCATTGTCCTCTCAAGCACGCCATCAGTCATGGTTTTGCACTTCGACAGGAATGTAAGGATCGTCCGGCATAGAATGCTGCTGTAATCTGATTCTCTGGCGCGGTCGAAGAGAGATTTGGCGAGGTATTGCATGAAGGGTATGTTCTCGCCACAATGTTCGATAATATCACTGCTCCCGTGTTCTATGCTAGTTTTGAGGGTAACCTCTAGCATATTCCGCGAGCCTGCTACACGCTCTTGCAGCAATGGAATTTCGTTGACCTTTTTCGTATCTTCTGCGACCTTGACATCGGCGGCGTCCTTTAGCCAGCGGTCGCGGATAGTCTTGATAATCTCCCAGTAAGCAGCAAGACTTGCCCTAATGTCATCTCCAGATATATATTGGTTAGGTCCACGCCACAGTGTCTTGATGGTGTCGTACTCAATCCCACCTAGAGCAGTAGTTGGTCTGACAGCCGGTAAAGGAGGCAGAGGCACATCATCACCAGACTCGTCAGATTCATCTTCGTCATCTTCGTCGCTAGAAGAGGCTAAGGATGGTGAGTTCGGATCTTTTTGCGTCCCCGCCGTTAACCAGACCACACTTCTGCTGGCTGGGGCACCATGCTGAAATTTCGCAAGCGCGTTGGCAGCCTTCTTGGACGACTTCTTAACCAACTTGGCAGATAGTCTACTATCAGTAGCCAGCAGACGCTTGATGTCCGCACGGGAGTACCTCGGGTTGTAAACTGGAATCGTTGACTTGGTAATTAACACATCACCAGGTCGGTCCCCAATATCCAGAAAATGGTGCAGCCTTCGCGTCTTCCAGGCCGGATCAATGCCATCAAGATTGGTGATGAGGAAATTGCCGGACGTTTTACCCTTCGATGGCGTCTGGAAAGGGTGAGCGGCAGCGGTCTGGGTAATCTTCTCCACAGCTTGGGTCCTCTGAAGTCCTTGAGTAGAATTTCGAGCTTGAACTTCTGACGGCCTCGAAAGAGGGTAGGCGGGCGCGGCTTTGGTAACCGACTCCACAGATTGGGTCCTCTGTAATTCTGTATTGGGATTCCGAGCTTGGACCTCTAGTGGGCCACGAAGGGCAACGGGCGTGATTGTGCTGACCTGCGGACTTTGACTTTGTTGAGATGTGTTGGGGTCCCCGTACGCTTGATTGATGTACAACGATTGTGGTGTAACGGAGTTATTGTACGAAGTCACCTCCGGGTAGGAATTAAGGGCATACGTAGTTGCGTAAGAAGTACCGCCACACGCTGGTCCTGATTGTGCAAAGCCGCCATACGACTGGCTGGCATGGGGGACGGAAGGAGCACTCGCACGTGGACTTTGTGTTCCGGTTATACTGTTCCATGCATTATGCATATCATCTGCGGAGTCTTGGTGTTGAAAGAATTGGTCGGGCGGGTACGCCCACGATTGATCCGCGTCAGACTCATTAACATTGTCCACGCCGGCATCATCGAATGTTACAAAAGTGTTGTGATTATAGAATTGTTGGTGCGGCTCCAAATTTCCATTATCATTTGGTGACATTTCGCTGTTCAGCGTCAGTAGCGACTTTGCCCCCCAAACGTGAATTTTTCACGTGAATTTTTCCTATTTGGGACTGCAGCGCAAAAGTAGCTCAGAAATTGCAAAGCGATGTGTCCGCTCTATGGTGTGCCCCTTGCGTATGAAAGCAATGTGTCCGCTTGTTAAATGCTTAATTCAAAGCTAGTGGTTTGGTTGCGGAGCGATGTGTCCGCTAGAATAAGTGCCTTGCACACGCGCCGAAATTGCCTATGGGCACACCGATAAAATTGGCGCCGCCGGGCGTTCGTTGTTAGAGGACGACGGCCGCGTGAGAAAGGCGTCGACGTAGACTCTGTGTGCCGCTCAAGAAACAATCTGGAGAACCAAGGAAAAGACTTGATCCGAGGTAACCTGGAAACAAGGGCTTGAGGATGGAAGCTCATCGTCGTGCTTGTGCCATCCTTCCACCGTTCTGCTTACAACACGCAGAGGATTGTCACAGAACTCTCAGCGACAAACGCCTTAACTTGCACCTTCAACGACGCAAGAGCTCACTGCCGCGGACAGGCGCGCACGTTATCTACGCAGAAACCACACAACGACCGTGAAGATGTTGTTATTGCGAATGGGAATGCTGTGCTGCTGTTCAAGAGGTTGGTGGAAAAGTTGTTGTAATGGACTGGGTTTGACTCGGAAGAGTGGGAGAAACATAACGCGGCCGTTTTCAGGGTCTGCGGAATCGACGTCCGTACATTGACTTCACGATTCAGGCCGTCCATCAACAATGAATGATACAAATTGTCTGGCCGACCAACTCTACGTGTAGTAACACATCAGCCTTCTTTAGGACCATCGAAATTCGGGAGCTATCAATCACTCTGCTCATCTTCCAGGAGAGCTGAAGAACTTTCTGAAAACGCATGACGTAGTGGTCTGCTCGGGCTCCGAGCCCGCTAGAATTGTTCTTTCACAATGTCCCTCCCATGGCAGCAATCTCTGCGGTCGCGACAGATAGGTATGGGCGCCTCCGCATGTAAAACGCACTGCAGTCTTACTGATTCTTGCTTTGTCAGCCTCTTTGGAGAACGTTCTCAATCTCAATCAGACGCCACAGCATAATCAAGACGACCACCATGATTCTTCCCTCACCAACGGCATCATTCCCGCTGGTACCCCTATACTGAACACTCAAGGCGAGCCTATATGGAAAGTTCTGGTCTTCGACGGGCTGGGCCAGGACATCATCAGTAGCGTGCTGAGAGTGAATGACTTACGAACTTGGGGTGTGACTATTCACTTGTGCGTACACAAGACATACAATCTGTTGCGACGCGGCATTGTTTTACTGATGCTGATGTGCTAGAAACATCAATAAAGCTCGTCATCCAATTCCTGATGTCCCTGTCATCTACCTCGTCCAGCCGACCGCGGAAAATATTAGAATAATTACATCTGACCTCTCAAGCGGACTCTACTCTCCAGCCCACGTCAACTTCCTTTCTTCCATACCCCGTCCGTTATTGGAAGACTTCGCGGATCAGATTGCTACCGCAGGTGTCTCTGAGAGCATTGCGCAAATATTCGATCAATACCTCAACTTCATCGTCAGTGAACCCAATTTGTTTAGCTTGGGTCTGGGTCAGGATGTCTACTGGGCAATGAATAGTGCACAGATATCCGATGAGGCGATGGATGCAACTGTAGAC
>Ga0058703_1000237_pt1 | contig 11950 bp, 7 predicted proteins | sample AgamicMgMae_FD_83782 | JGI IMG/M metagenome (GOLD analysis project Ga0058703, IMG submission 83782) | Agave microbial communities from Guanajuato, Mexico - Mg.Ma.e | ecosystem: Host-associated > Plants > Phyllosphere > Phylloplane/Leaf | place: Guanajuato, Mexico | collected 2012-06-04
CCATAGTGGTCCGGATAAGATGTCGATGAAGTGAGACAGCAGGGACTTGAAAGCGACAGTAGATCCTTCGAGTGAACGGCAGCTAGTGGTGAGTCGATCGTCGACTCGAATCTTGAATGAGTATAGACTACCGTAGTCTCCGGCTGCACAGATATGCATGGCGGTGTGGATCTGATGTATGCACGGCGGGCAGTATATCAGGACCGTAGCTAGTTTGCCAGCAAAGTTTCCGTTTGAAGAGCTTTCTTGTGCCCAGGTTTGAACTGTTTCTGCATCAACGTCGTGGGTAATTTCCTTGATGACCGTATGGTGTATATCATCACTACCTCCGTTCGATTCGAAAGATAACTTGGGGGGTCGTACGAACACATCTTGGTTGAAGTCTTTGTAGTCACAAGACTTCTTAAGGCATTCGTCAGTCGCCACAAACACCAATACAGCACGACCAGGCAGTCGGGCTATGGAGCTGTCAGTATATGTATAGTTCTTGTATGATGTCACTTACCTGCTTGTGGCATGTCTGTCACACCTTGGACCATTTGCTGGTCACTAGGCGCTATGCCCTCATGTGTGTCTTGCATAACCTCAGCTTCATTCCGCTGATCCAACGTACCCCTTCTCGACTCTTCAATGATAGTCTCTGCGCGACGTGCCTCTTCAGCCTCCACAACACGCAGACGCTCCATTCCCTCGACTAATCCAATCTCTCTAAGTCTTTGTTGGATCAAGTCAGTGACTATCTCGTCAGGAACCCGGATAAACTGATTCAGGCCCTGGATCAAGCCTCGGACAGCCGCTAGCAACGCTTGGAACTCCTCGCGTCCTTGGATCGCCCATTTGGGAGAATCCATAAATCGCGAACTGTTCGGCAGATATCTCTTTCTGACAGTGTCCCATTGAGACACGAATGGGCTTTTGAAGCCTTGGCTCAAGTCATCTTGTATCTGTAAGCTGTCTTGCGATCTCCTCGAGCGGATACGTTGGCGTCCATATCTATCTCGCAAGCCCTCCGCGTTTTTTAGGAGTTGCTCAAGCTGCTCGAGAGTGTTTTTGACAGAATCTGCGTATCTGTCAAGATGCTTTGTACGACCCTGGGCGGGTGTTTTACAGATTCCAACCTGATCGCCCCATATCAGTAAACGTGTTTTCTCGAGATCAAGTGCCACCAAAGCACTCTTGATTTCTTCTTTAGCTTTGACAGCAGACTGGTAATATCCGAAACATTCAATGCACGTGCTGAACAGCGAAGCCAATGCCACTGCACTAAGAGTCAGATCGGCGGCTTCAGCCATACTACCGACTGGTTTGATATTGATAGTGGAATTTGGAAATTCAGGATGAAAATTGCTTACAATGATTACCTTGAGGGTTGTGTAGAATTATATGCGGTGAGGCTGCGCCTACTCACAGCCTCAATATTGTTATGCATGACAGGCGCCTCACCCGCTACCTCTCCCTTTTGGGTCAACCGACTCCGCCGTTGGAGCAATTCATACAGGTTCGTCAGGAACCTCAGGAAAACAGAAGCTGTGACTCATTTGCTAGGAAAACCAATAGAACTTTTCATTATGCGTAGCATCACTGCCATTCAACTGTCATTTCATGCCTCCGTGGTCTTCGCAATCGCCTGCATCTTGACCGACGAGCCGGCGACATCTTCAATATCAGCATGAACCTCCTGCCCATCAAAGAACTCGACCTTGTCAAACGTGCCAAAGACGTCCTCGTCATCAACAATACCCAATCCCTTGATGGGGAAAGCATACGTCAAGCCAACATACACGGCCATGGAGATAGCACAGCCCAGCACCCACGAGAAGTAGTACGCCTTCGACCATCCAGCCATCTCGACCTCTGAGTCACGGATCCACTGCACGAAGCCCGGCAGAATAGGCCAGACACCCATCGCCCAGGCAACGGGCGCGCGCCAGTTGATTCCGTGGCTGTACCAGTAGATACTCCTCTCGGACTCCTCGTAGAGATCCGACAGCTTCAAAAGGCGCTTGCGGATGATGTAGTAATCAGCAAACATGACGCCTGTGAAGGGACCGAGGAAGACAGCGTAGCCGCCCATGACGGAGAGGAAGTTGCTGGTTCCGTTCATCAGTTGCCAGGGTTGCATGACGAATGCCAGGCAGGCGGTCAGGTATGCGCCGCGATGGAGGTTGAACCAGCGGGGCGCGACGGCGGAGAGGTCAATTCCGTTCGAAACTGCGTTTTCGGCGACGGCGATACCGAATTGGGCGAGGGTGAAGGAGAGAGAGGCGAAGGCTACACCTGCGCGTGAGCGCGGTGAGTCGTTGTAGTGCAGCTGCATTGCGTCGAAGAGGGCGTATGGTTGCCAGAGGAGTTTCGTCGACTCGGGATACATGGATGCGGCGCAGGAGGTGCAGATGACTCCGATAAGGGCGACGACAATGGTACCGAGCGGAACCATGATGAGTTGGGAAAGAACCTGGTCGCGAGGCTTGCGAGCGAAACGGGTAAAGTCGGATTGAGAGAAGATGTGAGTTGAGATGGACCCAATGTTGGTGATGATACCGAGTACGAGCATCCAGCCGAGGCGTGAGCCGGTGGCTTGAGGAACACCGGCGACAGACGAGACGTTCTCGAGTAATGCGCCACCGCCGTGTGCGGTGACGACACACCAGATCAAGAGGATGAAGACGGTTGGAATGACCAAGACGGCGGTCACTGCAAATGGGATCTTGTATTTCTCAGGCTTGATCCAGATGACTGGTAGACAGAGTAACCAGAAGATGATGAAAGCGGTAAAATCACCAGTCGTCATTGTGCCATTGGCCAGCGGGGTGTTGAGATTCCTGAATGATGGCCATATCGCGGTGATGAATGTTCGCACGCACTGTCCGCCCCAGTAGACCTGAGTCGAGAACCAGATGAAGGACAACATGATACGGTTGATGAGCGGGAAGTAGGCGCCGTACATCCCCCAAGACGCTTTCTGCAAGATGGAGAAACCAATGTGCCAGCGAGCACCGGGCATACCAGTCAAGAGACAGATGAAGCCGACGAGGATGTTACCGATTATGACTGTGAGCATTGCTTGCCAAACATTAAGGCCGAGACCGATGAGGGATGATCCAGTGGTCCAGCCACCGATGTTGAAGGATCCCGTGATGATCCAGAGACCGACAAACTGCCATGGTCCATACGTGCGTCGTTCGGGCTCGAGTGGACGTGTGTCATGGTTCATAGCAGCGTTACCGACGACATCTGGTTCCTGGCTGATCTCCACTCGGCGGAGGAGACTGCGGAGAGGTGGAGTCATGGTTGGAAGAAGACGAGAAGAGTGGAGAGAAGAACGTGGTTGTGATGAACAAATGTAGACGAGATGGACACCTTATATTCCTACCTGAACTTTCCTTATCATACTCTTGACCGAAGCTGCTAGGTTTTCTGCCCTGATACTGCATCAGTGGAGACCGTCTAAGCGTGGAAGTTGATCTAGACGGTGATTGGAATTTTTGCTGTGCCGCTTCACCAATCATGGCTTTTATGAGATCAGCTGCAAGCAAATCTGAGCCGTTCGAGACGGTTATTCGAGGAAGAATCGATAGATGTGCGAGAAGTTAGCGGTATCGGGATTTCCGCGGTTGATAGCTGATAACGCGGGGATAGGAGCCATTTCCGGGGGCCGGTTGACTCGATGAGATCGAGTCACCCGCAAAACCGCGCGCCGCCGGCCGGCGCTCTTACTCGATCTCATCGAGTCAACCTCGTCTTGGCATGAACTGTTATCGCCGGCCGCCGAATCCTACCGCACATCGGATCTACATACCTTATGGGGTCAAGGCTGCTATGGTCTGCTTAATTTCGACCTTCGAAGCTCGGAGATGTATAAATCGTTTTGTTCAACGTAGCGGTGAACCTCGTGTGAGCAGTCGTACCCAGCAGATGCGAAAACCGCAGAGTTCGGTTGGATGGTGAGAATCAGGCGATTAAAAGGTCGACAACGAAGGCAGCACGCCGGTGACAGAACGAGCGATACACCGAATACCACATGGCAATGGACCGCGATATTCGTACACAGTATCTTCGATCCAAGACTCCAGTATGTATTATTTAACAGCAATTCATACTGTTTTATGATCGATCATTATCATACATACACAACGGCTCCAAACAAGCACTCGTCCTTTGGTATCTCACACTGTATCGCTTTTTCGGTCCGCCGCGTGGGCAGAGAAAGGGTCATCTAGAAGACGGCGCCATGGCGTCCAGCGTCGGTGCATTGGCGTTGCTAACATTGACTACATCTCAAGGCACAGGAGAGATCGTGACGACGAAAACGTTGACTTGTAAAAGTATTATATTTTGTTATGCATTATTCGATTTGTATCCACATGTCCAAAACCTGACAGTTGATATCACATCATCACCAGCCACTACAAGCTGTGGGCGGTCTTCTCGTCGTGCATGGCATCTCTTGGCGCGGTGCTGTGCTGGAAGAAGACCTTTTTCCACCTGAGAGCCATCAAGTCGGCGGTAGTCTCCTTGACATTTCTCATGTTCTCCCTGACAATCTCCATGGTTGGCTTCTGGAAGATGAGGTCAATCTCCTCGAGCGACTTGTCCTTGGTCTCTGGCATGAAGAAGAGCTGGTAGAACCAACCGAGAATGGCGATACCACCGTAGAAACCGAGAGCCAGACCGATCGGCTTCATTGCGTTTTGCATGCCGGTGAAGTTGTAGGTGACGATGAAAGACGAGAGGAACAACCAGGCGTCAGAAGTTGTCATACCGTAAGAACGGAGGTAGGTAGGATAGACTTCGGCGGGAATGACCCAGGTCAAACAGGCGTATGAACCGAAGAACATCTCGTAAAGAACCAGACCTGTGAGGTAGACGCCCAATTTGGAGGTTTGGTTCTCCAGTTGATACGAGACACCGACAAGGACAAGACCGACGAAGAAACCGGGCAACATGGCAATGGCCCAGAAACGACGACCACAGGTCTCCATGAGGAAGATGGCTGGAATAGTACCGATCAAAAGAGCTCCACCACCGACAAGAGACATGTAGTTTGCCTCGACATCATTGAAACCGACTTGGCTCATGAGAACGGACATGTAGTACATGATGGCGTTGATACCGGTGAATTGACCGAGGAAGATCATAATGTTGGCGTAGACGAGAGCGCGACGGGCGCGAGGAACGGTGAACAAGTCCATCCATGGGTAGTTGCTGGTGCGGCCGGCGGCGACAGTGGCTTCTTCCTCTTCTGTAGAGACCTTCATGACGAAGAATTCTTCGCGAGAATCCGCAGTGGCGACACCACGGATACGCTTCCAGACGCGGTATGCCTCGACAGGCTTGCCACGGTGCATAAGGAAACGAGGAGACTCGGGCATGAAAAGCATACCGATACCCATGATGGTGGAAAAGACGAGAGATGAGCCGAGAATGTAACGCCAGTTGCCTGGTACGCTAAGGAACATGGCCGCGACTGCGTAACCGAGAACCTCACCAAGAGCAATGTTGAACTGGTAGAGAGAAACCATGTTACCACGGAGTCTGCGCTCGACGGTCTCGGCGACGTAGACAGGGACAGTACCGCCTTCGAGACCGACACCAAGACCGAGAATGACACGCGCAGCAATGATCATGCCGTAGTTGACGGATCCGGCCTCGAGAGCGGCACCGACGGTGTAGAGAAGACAAGAGAACAGGATAGAGTTCTTGCGGCCCAGATATTCGTTGCAAGGAGAAAGAATGATGGCACCACCAACGGCACCGAGAGGCATACCAGAGTTGACGAGGGAGTTTTGTTGTGCGGAGAGGTTGAGATCTTTGGGCAAGAAAAGGTTTGCGCCAGAAATCAGAGACTGGTCAAGACCGGAGAGCATACCACCCATAGAGGCAAAGGCGACGAGGAGGAAGGTGAAGATCTTTGGGTTAGCAAACTCGAGGTCAAAGATGCTCTTCTTCTTTGGGTTTGCGGCGCATTCGTTCTCCATCTCCTGCATCAAGGCATCGACTTCCCAGCCTCCGTTTTTGGCAATCTCGATGGCTTCACGCTCACCGCCCTGGATCTTTGGCACGCTGCCAGTCCTGATGGCGGTCTGAATATCATCTCCATTGTTCTTGGCGGAGAAGGTGGTGTTGTCGACTTGGGAGACTTCGTTCTTGGTGTCGTGCTCCATGGATGATGTTTTGGACGACATGATGGAAAGAGTTGCTGGGACACGAAAGCCCAGCAGCTTTGCAGTGTCTGGGGAAGGGAGTGAGGGGAATGTGGGAGGGAATGGAGAAGTAGGACCGAAAGCAAATGTGAGGGGCAGCAAAAGATTTAAATAATGCAGTCAGTTGGGTTGATGAAGGACTGGCTGGACACGCGAAAGATCAGCGCTTTTAGATTGATGAGCTAGTTTTTGGTCGTCTCGTGCCCTCGCTCTGACATGGTGGGGATTGCATTGGAGTCGAGCTAAACCAACAGTAGCTGCATCACCATGCTCTTTTCTCATGCAATACGCGGTTCAACGCGGTCTACAGTGTCGTACGTTCGGAACGGGATGCAGTCATCTTGCAACAGCATTGGTTATAAAGTGCGTGCATACGCAGCGCAGGAGCCAGAGAATGAGACCGGCGACATCTGTTGTCTCGCGTGGGATGGCGTTTTCACCTGCTTCGGCGTACGAGGAGGGTTATACGGCACGAAGAGACGTACCCGATCGCTGCCGTAGCGCGTAGTTCAGTGCCCGATCAGTGAAAGTGGTGTGCCGAAAGACGTGTGAAACGACCAAAGTCCGAGTCGGATGACGATCCTTGAATGAATTTTTCGGAGGTACGTCGGTGGATATGTGGGTCTTGGCAAGAAAGATGCGCTAAAAGCTTCTGTCGAGCTTCGATTGCCCCGCATCTTTCGACGCCGTCGTCGCTGTTTCTCGCGCTAAATGACGCAGGTGCCATTCAAGATTGGAATAATGTCGGGATGGCTGGACGCCAGAGGCTTAACTTGAGCTTACTTGATTGATCACAACAACGCTTCTCTCGACGGCATTGGATTTATCCTGGTCGCATGGCACGAAGCAATAGTCAATAGATGGAAACGAAATTGGTGGCGAGTTGGTCCAGATTTCTTAGGGATGCGTGTGTGTATTGTAGCAGATAGAGATGATCGTGACGAGTTATACGTTTCACACTCCAAATCCGATGGGATATGTATTTCGACTTTCGATTGCTTGCATGACAGGAACAGCTACGACACGAGACTTGTATTACCTTACCAGCCTCTTCTACATATTCAAGCCGATCATGCCTGTCGTACTACTGGGTGCAGTACATGTGATCACCCCCATACTCGTACAGTGAGACCCGCAAACACCATTGAGCTTCATCTATGAATTCGATCTCGAGAACGCCCAGTATTGCAATCTCGATACTCGACAAAAATCACCTGGCTCTGAAAACAACAGCAGATTACATTCCATGTACACTGCTTCGCTTCCAGCCTGGATATTTCCTGACCGATATTGCAACTACGCTTAGAATCGGCCCTTTTCCTCCATATTGCGGACACCTGCATCCATGATCTGCGGAGGGCGCGGAGTTGATGGAGTTGTCTGTGGAGGACGAGGCGCAACTTCGGTGACATTCACGGCGACGGCGAAAGGCATCTATTAACTTACAGCTGCTTCGCCATCTCAGCTTGGATCTCCTGGATTCTCTTGTTGATGCGGAGAGTCTCTGGAAAAACCTCGTTGTTCAGAATCCCCTCGACATTGGTGACTTGAGCCTGCTCAACGTCAGTCAGCTTTCGAAGTTCATACAAAGCGTTTCTGCGGATTTCGGAGCTGATACACTTGCAATTTATTTGCTGCAGCTCGAGACGACCGAGAGTCTCGTCCAGGTATGCAAGTTCTTCGGTGAGACTGATCATCTCTGGGTTGTCGAAAACTGGGACATCGTCGTGAGTCGTACGATCTCCTGCTTGGCCGTCAGTGCTGCTGCCAGACTCCAGCTCAGTGTCGGAGACTGTGGTTCTTGGCCTGAATACCGGAGGACCACCATTCGAAGGAGCTACAACGACAAAGCCCTCGCGCTCTTCTTGGATACAATCTCCGACTTCCTCAGATACATCTGGTTCCGTCTGGACTACGGTCAGTCCACAAGATTCAAAGACATCTACTACTTCCCATTCGGCCATTGTGGTTCTTGCTGTTGGTGATAAGATGATAGACTTCCGAAGGGTTGTGTAATTGCTTCATGCGCGCTGTTGAATATGGATTATTTCTGCTTGAAAACCTTTAGTCCATAGGTAAGGTTGTTAAGTATATCCTTTCGCTACTTTGTCTCCTGAGCGACCACAAAGAAAGTGATCCATCCAACTCATCCTTTTTTATCTGTCCTCCTTTTGAACAAAGGACGGTACCCGACAACGATGCGCCTCTACTTGCTACCTTCAATCCTCTTAATGAGCTGCCTTTGTTCTGTCATATAACAACGGGCTTGATACAAAGGATTTCCGGACCACGGCATGATTCAATTAATCCTGGTCAGTCCATGAATATTGTCGATCAATCTCCAATGAGACGACTATCCGCATCCGGAGTCTGCACCGACTCCAAGCCAGCGCGACGCAAAATTGCACCTTCTTAATTTTGTGAAGACTGGCTACACATGATCATTCCCTACCGAAAGAGTCACCACCGATATCGGACCACGGCGCTTGATTAGTTGCCAAAGCAAGACAAAGGAATTCAGATTCGGCTTATTCAGGACAAAGAAGCACGGAACATCGCAAAGAAGTCACGTCCATCTAGCTGCATTCGAATTATTTCCGCACTGCATGGCGCGAAGCACTGATGTCTTGTCATGGTGCAGAAGAGATTCACGCTACCATTACTGCCTGCGCTTCACAACCTCACGACTTTCTGCAATGGAATTCAAGACGTAAGCAGAGTAGCAGTCGCAGGTTTGCCAACTACCGAGAAATTATGCGAAGATCAATTGTATGGGAGTGGTTCACACGTGTTGGAGAAGTCTCCAGAAAATCCCACATTTGACAAGGCTCTCCGATTCTTCTCGCAAGGTTCTGTTCCCCATGCTTAGGTAATGTGAACAATGACGGATGAAGTCGGACACGGCCACGGATCGTGACTTGCCGCTGGCAGTCGGCGCAGACCTCGGCACGTTTCTCTGCAGGTTGCATGTGGTTGGACCGAGACCGCGGACAACAGCACAAGCCATGGCAAAGCTGTGATTGTTGTGCTTGAGTTGAAGCAATTGACAAACTAAATAATGTGAGCAGAGTGGAGAACTTTTTGATAATCGAGAATAATATGACGATTCGCTGGGCTAGAATGTCCAGATGAGGTCATTACCTAGTTCGGCATGGACTTCCCCAATCTGTGGGGAAGTCGCAGTGAGTTGCGCTGAAAGGACCGTCATGGTGGGGGAAATGTCGCCTGTCCAATGTCCATCCCCTCAACCGAGACGATCATCTACCGGAGAACGCTCGGCCTGGGACACTCCATGCAAACAGACCCTAAACTGATACAAGCTCTCGAATCATTGACGTCCCTCGGCAATCCCTCGCCGTTTGTGACGCATTTATATACATATCGTCTCCTCAATCCTTCACTTTTTGAACTCCTCCCTTCCCCATACAAACATTGCGATACAACAATCCGAATCATCAACATGCCTGCCTCAAACCAAGAAGAGATTCTCAAGGACGTCAAAGTCCTTGGGTCTCTCAATGACCAGACTCGCAAGATCTTGTCCAAGGATGCCGCTACCTTCCTCGCCCTTCTTCACCGTACATTCAACCCTACCCGCAAAGCCCTCCTCCAAAGGCGTCAGATCCGCCAGATGGAGCTCGACAAGGGTGCTCAGCTCGACTTCCTGCCAGAGACCAAGCACATTCGTGAGAATGACGCGTGGAGGGGAGCACCACCAGCTCCAGGTCTTGTCGACCGCAGAATTGAGATTACCGGACCTACTGACAGGAAGATGGTTGTCAATGCGTTGAACTCCGATGTCTGGACCTACATGGCTGACTTTGAGGGTATGCAGTACCTCATTTCAAGCGACTGTTTTCCGTCGACTAATGCAATCTACAGACTCGAGTGCGCCAACATGGGACAACATGATTAACGGTCAACTCAACCTTCACGACGCTATTCGTGGTCAGGTCGACTTCAAGCAAGGCGAAAAGGAGTACAAGCTCCGAACCGACCGATCGCTCCCTACACTCATCGCCCGTGCTCGTGGATGGCACCTCGAGGAGAAGCACTTTACCGTCGACGGAGAGCCAATCTCCGGTTCCCTTTTCGACTTTGGTCTTTACTTTTTCAACAACGCACACGAGCTTGTCAAGAGAGGGCGCGGGCCATACTTCTACCTACCAAAGATGGAGAGCCATCTCGAGGCAAGACTCTGGAACGACGTCTTCAATCTCGGACAAGATTACATTGGCATGCGCCGAGGTACCATCCGTGGTACTGTCTTGATCGAGACTATTCCTGCAGCCTTTGAGATGGACGAGGTACGTCAATCATCCGATCTCTTTGTTCGAGTCGACCACTGACATCTCTAGATCATCTACGAGCTCCGTGACCACTCTGCCGGTCTCAATTGCGGTCGCTGGGATTACATCTTCAGCGTCATCAAGCGATTCCGCAACAACCCTAAATTCGTCCTTCCAGACCGATCAGCCGTCACCATGACTGTTCCATTCATGGACGCATATGTCAGACTCCTCATCAAGACCTGCCACCGAAGAGGTGTACACGCCATGGTAAGTCTGTGATTCTCATTCAGATGACAATTCGCTAATCATTTTAGGGTGGTATGGCTGCTCAGATTCCAATCAAGACCGACCCAAAGGCAAACGAGGCGGCCATGGACGGTGTACGCGCAGATAAGCTTCGTGAAGTACGCGCTGGTCACGACGGTACCTGGGTCGCTCACCCGGCACTTGCATCGATCGCCGCCGAGGTCTTCAATAAGCACATGCCAACACCAAACCAGCTTCACGTCCGCAGAGAAGATGTCAACGTCACCGCCAACGACTTGCTGAACATGAACGTGCCGGGCAAGATCACAGAAGATGGTATCCGCAAGAACTTGAACATCGGTCTCGGATACATGGAGGGCTGGCTCAAGGGTATTGGTTGTGTACCGATCAACTACTTGATGGAGGACGCTGCTACTGCCGAGGTCAGCAGGAGTCAATTGTGGCAATGGTGCAAGCACCAGGTAAACACCGCAGAGGGCAAGAAGGTCGACAAGAACTACGCTCTGAGACTCCTCCACGAGCAGGCCGAAGAGCTTGCGTCGAAAGCAGGAGCTGGCAACAAGTACCACCTGGCCGAGAAGTACTTTGCTACTCAGGTCACTGGTGAGGACTACGACGAGTTTTTGACTTCGTGAGTATTCCCCGTTAATTTGCAATGGACGTCCCACTAACATGCTCCAGTCTTTTGTACAACGAGATCACCAACGTAGGTGCTCCGTCTCTTGCTGCCAAGTTGTAAAAGAGTGTAATATCTTACGACTGCACAATGATCGGATTTTCTCTTTTTTTTGGCAAATTTGTAGCAAGCAAATGTTGATACCTGGTTATGATCTATTCAAATCTCTTATTACTCTATTGCCTAAGACTGTAGGCTGATTTTCCCGTAATGATAGGTCGGCCATGCAACACTCGCCACAGATCTATCATGATTACATCCACTGTGCGTGATGGTCGGTATCCTGTCGCGACTGAGTTGACAGGTGTTCCAAATTTTAAAGGCTAAGAGATAGTACGAAGTAACGTATACCATGATTCTGTCACGTATGAGGAGGACAAGGTCTTTGGTCGGTACAAGTCACAGCATATCAGCGCAGTATTTCATGTTTGATTCTCCACGCAATGTACACAAATGATATTTAGAATCCCATGATGTTCTCTAAGCGATTGACCAACTCAAATATGAAGGAG
>Ga0058703_1000239_pt1 | contig 11931 bp, 17 predicted proteins | sample AgamicMgMae_FD_83782 | JGI IMG/M metagenome (GOLD analysis project Ga0058703, IMG submission 83782) | Agave microbial communities from Guanajuato, Mexico - Mg.Ma.e | ecosystem: Host-associated > Plants > Phyllosphere > Phylloplane/Leaf | place: Guanajuato, Mexico | collected 2012-06-04
GGTTCTCAATCCATCGCGCCGTGCGTTGCAGCTTGTCCGCCGTGCGCACGTAGAAGGACAAATAGCGATCGAGGATTGGTATGACGTCGTCCGGCGGCACATCCTTGGCTAGTAGCTCGCTGTGCCGCGGCGTCGCGCCCCCATTGCCACCCACGTACAGGTTGTACCCCTTGTCCGTGGCGATGAGGCCAAAGTCCTTGCCCCGCGCCTCGGCACACTCGCGCACACAACCGCTCACGCCCCCTTTGATCTTGTGCGGGCCGCGAATGCTCTTGTACCGCTCCTCGAGCCGCACCGCCATGCCGACGCTGTCACCGATACCGTAACGGCACCACGTCGTGCCAACGCACGACTTGACCGTTCGCAGCGACTTGGCGTAGGCGTGTCCACTCTCCATACCGCCCTCGATGAGCTCTTCCCAAATAGTGAGGAGGTCCTGCTTCTTCGCTCCAAACAAGTCGATTCGCTGCCCGCCCGTGATCTTCGTGTACAGTCCATACTTCTTCGCCACCATACCAATCACAATGAGCTTGTCCGGCGTGATCTCGCCGCCACTGATGCGTGGCACCACGGAGAAGGTGCCGTCACGCTGAATGTTTGCCAAGAAGCGGTCATTGGTGTCCTGCAGTCCACGCACGCTGTTGTCCATCAAGTGCTTGTTGAACAGCGAGGCTAGGATGCTGCCAATAGCTGGCTTGCACGCCTCGCAGCCTACTGAATCGGGCTCTCGGCCGCACTGCTTCATGATCTCTGCGAAGCTCTGCAGCCGCTTGACGTATACGATGTTAAAGAGGTCCGAGCGAGAATACTCAAAGTGCGGGCACAAGTGGTTCTTTACCTCCTGGCCTAGCGCGGCCATCTCCTTGTTGAAGATGGACTGCACCAGAGGAAGGCAGCCGCCGCAACCTGTGCCGGCCTTTGTGCACGACTTGACATCGCCGATGGATTTGCATGTTCCATCCTTGATCGTCTTGGAGAGGTCACCTTTCAGCACATTATGGCAGGAGCAAATTTGCGTGTCATCGGCTCTGGTGTCCGTCATATTAGCACTGATCTTCGTTTTAAACGACAAGTAAAGCTTACAAATCGCCTGGGTCGTCATCGCCTGTAGAGGCGCCGATGATGAGCTCGCTCGGTGGCATTTCGAGTGCCTTCTTGTTCTTGACCATAGGCACAAGCTTGACGTAGTCCTTAGTGTCGCCAATCATCATGCCACCAAGCAGATATTTTCCGTCCTTCGTAAAGAGATACTTCTTGTAGACGTGCTGGAAAGGGTCCTTATATGTCAATGCTTTGACCGACGGTGGCGCCGGAGCCGCTTTCGCGTCCTTGGACTGTGGTGCGCCCTCCTTTTTGGCGGCGGCCCTTCGCCCCGGCTGATCCTTTGGCCCATCACGGTCCGCGAAGAAGTCTCCGAAGCTGGCCACCTCGACGCCGAGCAGTTTGAGCTTGGTGCTGAGGTCGGGCCGCTTGAATTGACGCTCACGGTGCGCCTTTGCTTGTGTGAGGTTGAAGGCGAGCACGTCGGCCATTTCAATGCCCGGCGCGATGAGTCCGAACGTTGAATTTTCCCAGCTAGCACACTCGCCGATGGCGTAGATGTCCTTGACCGACGTTTGGAGATTATTACCAACGACCACGCCGCTGCCTCCATCGGCGCATTTGATACCGGCCTTGCGGGCAACCTCATCCCGTGCGCGTATGCCAATCTAGGACATTGTCAGCAGTGTATGACCCAGGACGTTCAAGGCTGTAGCCAACGTACGGCGAAGCAGATACATGAGCATTCCATCTTCTCTCCATCTTCAAAGATCACGCCAGACACGTTGTTCTGCTCGTCCACTAAAATCTCACCGACGCGCCTACCAAGTAAGACGTCCAGACCCAAGTCGCGTACCTGCTCCACCACCATGGAGCCAGCGTCACTATCGAGCTGCCTCGAGAGGACCCATCGGTTCCGCTCAATCAGTTTGACCTTGGTGAACTCGTCGAGGTCCATCATAGCCTTGGCAGCCTCAAGGCCTAGCAGGCCGCCACCGACAACAGCTCCGATAGTACCTTTCTTCGTGGAGGCAAAAGCTATCAACTTCTGCAGATCATCGACGGTGCGATATACGAAGACGCCGTTGGCGTCGTGGCCTGGGGTATGGCGGGGAAGAAGGGCGTCGGAACCGGTAGCGAGGACGAGAATATCGTATGGGATGGTATCGCCCTTTGCTGTCATGACAATCTTATGGTCCGGATGGATCTCAGTGACGAGGGCATTGAGGTGGTAGTTGAGGGACGCCTCGGGCATGCTCGAGTACTGCGTATGCTTGTATCAGCGGCTGCGCCGTGGAGGCCGAGTGGTAAGCTGACTGACCCATTCCTTTGGGTTGAGGTAGAGATTCTCCACCTGACGATGCTGGAAGAAGCTGGACAGGCCAACGCGGTTGTATGCAAGATGTGGCTCCTCGCCAATGACTATGATGTCGTATTCGCGCCGGTTCACGTCGAGTTTCATAACCTTTTCTCTAGTGTGGCTTTAGTTTTCTGGCGCGAAAGGAGGGAGGAGATTGGATGCGAATTACATGAAGGCTATGCCAACCATTCCCAGCCCAACCACAACAATACGCTTGCGCTTTGTATCCTTTGGCATTGTATGCTCGTCCGGGAGCCTTTCAAGCTCTTCGGACGAGTGGTCGACGTCGGTTTCCCCCTGCTCGCGAGTTGTCATGATTGTGGAAGTGGTATGCGAGGAGCCTCAGGCGGCTCTGGTGAGGAGGGATGAGGAGGCGGAGGAGGAGCAGGAGCAGGAGGAGCAGGAGGAGCAGGAGAAGGGAGACGAGAGGCGAAGATGGTAGAGCAGACGAGAGAGGCAAACAGATCTCTGCACAGCACGAACGTTGCGAGTCACTTCACATATGTCAAGCATCAAGAGGGAAGATCGTGCCAATACACAGGTATAACCACCAGGTCTCATTGAGAAGGTAGAGGCCAAGTCTTTTTCACATGTTTGCCTTATCGGACCAGTAACAGGCTCACTAGATGCAAGATTGGCAGGCAGGGTAGTCCTATCTTTCGCTTGCCACCGCCACCAAAAAGAGACACAGCATTATATCGCGCCTCTCCGCACGACGACTCGGAAGCCAGATGAAGCGTTGGGGTCATTGGCCGCGATAAGATGACAAGGGCGCTCTACCGATCGAAGGAGGCTGAGAGCGGCCGTAAACCAGAATCAGAAATAATGAGCCGAGCCTGTCGTCGTACCATAATCGTACTCGTAATCTTGGTGGAGATTTGTGTTGTTGATATCTCTGCCGTGGTATCTTCAGAGTCCGTGACTCGCTCGCCGTCTTCGGCCGCCTATCTCCTCCACCTGGCCAGAACCCACTGATAACGACAGTTCGGTACTAAATACCAATAGAGCCTAGTTCGAGATAAGCACAGCCACATGCATAATTGCTACCTTACATAATTTATTCCCCAGTACAGGAAATTTTATGCACGCCTAATATGGACCACATTCTCGATCTCTTTCATGAAGCAACAGTTCTCCGCCCAGTATCACGTATACAGCCACTAACGCCATCATACAAAATGTCTATCTAAGCATCAACGTGCCGTGCCAAAGCCGAGCCATAGAATGATCATCCATCTCCATAGTCAGTGCCTGCGCAAGTGAGAGCCCACTTTCAAAAGGAGAACAAGTCTTCAGCCTGCCACCCTTGCTTTTGGAGTGCCTCGTGACATGCCTTCTCCATTGCCTCTGGTCCACAAATGAGCACCATCGAGTCCGCCTCGCACGGCGCATGCTCCTGCAGCAGTGGCCCGTTGATCCTGCCGCGAAGGCCTTTCCACTCGTCCGTCCCCTGCGTGAGCGTGTACAATATCTTACACCTGTCCTCATTGCCCGTCGCCAGCCGGTCAAGCTCCTCACGGCACAGAATGTCCTCGAAGAGCCGATTGCCGTTCAGGACCACCACCTTGGTCGGGTCCTCGCGGTCCTCCATGATCGCACGGTAGACTTGATAGATGGGCGTGATGCCGCTGCCACCGCAGATCATGACCAGCGTCCGCACCCGGCGCACCTGTGCGCCTACCGTGCACTCGCCCCGACCGAGATATTCGAACTTGCCCACAGGTCCCTTGAAGTCCACAGCCTGTCCCAGAGGCAGCGCGTCCAGTGCCTGTGACATCTTGCCCCCCTTCCTCTCCCTGCTGTCGTAGTACACCTTGACCAGGACGTCCACGAAGCCGGCCCTTGTTCGGTGCGAGATGGGGGTGTAGCTGCGTATCACAGCCTCACCCGTCGCCGAATCACGCACTCGCATCATCAGATGTTGGCCGATCGGTAAGCCGAGCGACTGCTGTTCGTGGTCAAGCGCAAACGTGAGGACCTTCGTATCCCAAGATACCGTCTCTTTGGCGTGCAGCGTCCCTTTTGACCAGCTGCGCGAGTTGAGGAAAACGTCACGTGGCGCGCCAGACTGGCCCGTCTCGCCGGCAGCCTCGCTGAGCGCGCGACGCGCCTCTTTGGTGAGTGTTCCGATGTGGTAAGCTGGCATCATCTTTTTGGCTGTCTCGCTATCTGCGGCCCGCCATTAGGACTGCTTTCATGAGCTCTTAGGCCGGGAGCACTTACGGATAGCCATGAACTCGTCAGTAACGTCGAGCCCGGCCGCGGACACGATACTTTGCGCACCGCCAGGGTGCTCTTCGAGAAATGACGTTCCCTCATATACCTCGCCTTGGAGCACGAACCACGGATCTTCCTTGGTGTCGTGCTCGCGCAGCTCAGCACTGCTGATCTCGCGGCGCTCCCCGTCCTTTGTCATCCTGATCGCACGCGTCTCTTCGCTTGGCGACAACTCGAGCTCCGGCTCGCCATTCAGTTTCTCGCCCCAGCGTCCGTTCATAAGATCGCCCCCGGCCTTCTTCACACGCTCCATCCAGCCACCTGGCATCAACGCTGGCTGCGTCGGATGTTCGAAGCGCAGAGAGTCGCCCTTCCGCGTAATGGTGATGCGGTACCATGGGTTATTCATCATACCCAGCACGCTCCAATACATGTCTTTCGGCATGATGTTCATGCTCTCGTCCATGGCTCTCATTACCACGTCGCTCGCCTCGGCCAGCTCTGCCACTGGCATGTCCAAGTGCCAGAAGCACCATGCGAAGCTCGACTCGCGCCACGACATATCTAATCGGCCGCCATAGAGCTGCGTTCCGGGGTTCGCCTCTCGATAAGCATCCTCCGGGTATTGGATATCAGCAAGGCGCCACGATCGGCCGCCATCCAGGGATAGCTCAACACGTGTAATGCGCCGCCCACCGCCGCCATAGGCATAGCCTTTGCAGCGGTAGACGTCCGCCGCGCCGACGGTACAGAGCTGCTCATCGTGCGCCGGGTAAGCGATGGCGGCGTTGGTGGAGAGGTCGTAGATGGCGTAGCGCTCGTCTTGCCACCACTTGGGATCGTTTGCCGATTCCTCTGGAGAGACGGTCGTGCTGCGAAACAATGTTATTGATTGAATACGGACAGACAAGGGACACTTGAAATTTCATACGGTAAAACGCGATTGTCGTAGATGTGGTACCAATTGTCGCTTGGCGCCTCAGTGACGATGAGCCTCTTCAGCCACTTTACGCTTCGTCCACCAATCTGACCAGGGATAACGACGCGGAGTGGCTTGCCGTGGTCGGGCTTCAACATCTCGCCGTTCATCATATGGGCGACCATGATGCCTCTATTGGGATCCATGACCCAATTCAGCTTTGCATGCGTCCCGTAGTACCCGTTTGGCTTCGCAAATCATCATCAGCTATACGGAATTCATATCGAGGGAGCGACAATGTCATGCTCACGAGCTTATCAGCACCTTCCATGCAAACGTATCTAGCGCGTCGCTTCGGCTTTGCTGCTTTGATGAGATCAGACATGGCGACGCCCGTGAAGAGGGCGGTCGAAACGCCAGCAGAACCCCATGAGAAGCCTTTTGATTTGCGGACAAGGTTCTGCTCCTTTCTCCGATTGCCAGCACAGACCAGTGTGACGGGGTAGGTGACCACTTCATACGCCTCGATGAGGTCTTTGAGTTTGATTGTGAACGGATTCTCGACCAGGCTGTGTTCTGTTAGCGGCATGCAAGTGTAGTCATGCCGAGCAAACATACCCTTCGATGGAGAGCTCCCAGTTGGCAACATCTTCGTCTCGAACACTTGGCACGGCACCATGATTTCGCACGTAGAAGAGCTCTGGAGTGGTCAAGAAGCCTTCGTTAAACAAATCACTGAGGGGAGGTTCGACGTTGAAGGGATGAACGCCAGTAAGACGGATGAGTCTGGCGTCACGCGGTACATGGCTGTCTGGGGTCTTCTTGTCCACGTCCAAAACCTGACATTCCTTCGAAGGAGGAGGTAATGCATATCGAACGGTCTCTATCTCTATATCAGAGGAGGCCTCTGAACTCGCATCGGTGTCTGGGGGTGTGATGGGAAGGTTGGCTTGGACTTCATAGAGCTTCTGCTTGCTCATAGTTGGAGAACTTGGTTCTGTGGGTGGGGGCGTGTCGAGCCCATCACCGCCACGCTGAGGCAGCGTTTGCACTTCGGTCTGCATGGGAGTGAGGTGTGGCAGTCGCTGCTTACACGATTTTGAGGGGAAGCAATGATCGAGATAGCTGATAATGAGCGGCTACTAAGGTCGAAAGAGACAACTTCACCCTTCTAATAATGAGCACACAAGTAACAAGTAGGGAGAAGCATAGACGCGGAGGTATCAGCAAAGACGGAGGGTTTGAAAAACAACCCAGATGGAGGTAAGCTGCACTGCATGGAGCAGTGGCTTCTTGCATTGCGGCATCACATGTCGACAGTGCGGGCGGGTCTCGATAGGCAAGCCGCTACACGAAAGGAGATGCACGATTGGGAACGGAGGAGACTAGCAATGCGAAGTAGAGCATGCTATCTTGATATCGGAGTCATTTCATTGATCGATATGCCATACGGTTATTGGAGCATCATCCAGTCTTATCTCTTCTGCTCGGACGAGACACGGAAAGCTCGGGTCACCCTTATCTTCCACATTTTGGGGGCGTTTGAAATGATTGTGCTATGACATTGGGAGTGTCTGCCATGGTGCTCAGATTCATATATTTCATCACGCATCAGTCCGACCCTCTTAGAGTCCGCAGGTCTCAAAGCAAGCGTTTCATCAAAGCAAGCATTCACAATTCTCGAGTGACAGTCGTCCGTTCCATTGCCAACCGGACGGCTTTCATCGTGACGTTGGGACAATATTCCCCACCGACCCCACTCTTGCGAGCCATCTGCATACCGTATCTTGAGTTGAGCCACACATACTTTAACGCCACATGTTCTTGACGCCACATCTGACCACGCGCAGTTCTACTCTTGGGTGTCATTTGCCGGCTTTCTGACTTGTACAAGGCGAGAGAGCCAACAAGAACCGTAAATAATTCAAAGCTCATTATTGTGCATCGTCTAGTGAATCTCTGACCTCTATCGTCGCCCTCGCCCTCGCCGTCGTGCGCGTCATGTCTGTGAGCACTGCGAGGAGATTGACCCTCTATGCGTCTTCTACACCATTTACCTCGCCCGCCGCGTCGCCATCAGCATCGGCCATCTCGGCATCCTTACCGCCTTGAGCCGCAGCCGCAGTCGCCTGCGCCGCTTCCTCAGCCTTTTTTTTTTCTTGCTCCGCCCGTTTAGCTGCCGCCGCCTTTTCCTGCGCTTCCAAGACTGCCTGCCGCTCCTCCTCAACCTTGTCGAGATATCGTTGAATCACCGGCCCCGCCACAAAACGAATCTCCTCGATCTTCGAAATGTACACAGCCTTGGTTGCGTCGTCGCCTTCGTCGTACAGCCAGTCCTGGATGTCCTTGTTAGCAATCTGCCGTGTTTGCTCATCTAGTGCTACATGCTACCCACCTCTGTCGACTCAAGCTTCGACTTGATCTTCTCCTTCTCCTCCTCGCTTGCAAAGTCTGCGTATTGATCATCGACCTTGCCGCGCAGCTCATAGATGAACGACTCGAGCTCGTTCTTCTTGTCCTCGGTATCAAGCACGAGCTTGTCCTCCATGAACATTGCATTCTCGCGTTCGAAGAGCGTCGATTTCGAGCCCTCGTCCAAGCCCGTTGTCCCTGATGAGATGGGTAGGTCGCCCTTTCGAACTTGCTTCTTGACCTTGCGCATCTGCGGCTTGGCGTCGCCGTTGGTCTTGTCAGTATCCATGGCCTAAGTAGACGTGGTCAGCTTGGCCGTTCAATTCGTGATTGACTAGAGGCGCATACATCTCCCTCTTTTGGTACTTCGGGAATTGGCTCCTCGACCTCCTGATCCTCTACATAGTACCCTTGTTCGACATTCAGGATGCCGTGCAGATTGAGGCGAGCTTTTAGCTTGCAGATCATAAAGTCGTCCTTTGCGTCGGCCTTGACCCCCTTGACGGAGAAGCGCCCGATCCAAGATGGCACCTTGCCAGGCAGCTGCTCCGGCTTGGCATACTTCGCCTCCAGGTCAAATGGCTGTTTGCGGTAAAAGGTCAGGATCTTGGTTGATGGCATAACGTTGCCACGGTTGAATACTGTCAGATTGGTTTCCTCGTCGGGTATCTCGGGCGATTTCTCCCAGGTGAACTCAATTGGATAATTGACAATGTCGTGGACGGTAAAATCTCTCACACGGAAGACGGGGGACAGAATAGCGCAACTGAAAGCGCACCCTCTTGCCACAGCTTCGTCCTGATTGAGCGTGAACGATAGGGGCTTGTTGAAGAAGTTCTGCACAGCGCTCTTCAGCGCCGGAACGCGCGTACACCCGCCCACCATCTCGACACCATCGATATCGTCAATCGTGAGCTTCGCGTCTGCCAACGCCTTCTCCAGTGGTGCGGTTGCGCGGTCGAGCAGCGGCTTCATGAGCTCCTCCAACTCCTCGCGTTTGAGGAAACCACGCACGTCCACATCATTCATCAGCGACTCGATGTTCAATGGCGCCCCAGCATTGGCAGAAAGGATCTTCTTAAGCTTCTCACAAGCTGCAGCGACGCGCACGCGAGCTTTGAGGTTCTCGTTGATGTCAACCTTGAATTTTTCCTTGAATTCCTTGGCAAAATAGTTCACAATGGCTTTGTCAAAGTCACGGCCGCCAAAATGTCGGTCGCAAGCTGTTGATTTCACAGATAGCTCTCCTTTCTTGAACTCGACAATGGAACAGGTATAATTGCTGTTGCCGATATCCACGAAGGCAAGTCTCCGAGGCTTTTCTTCCGGGCCCGGCAGGTCAAGCTTCGTGATGCCGTAGCCCAGAGCAGTCGCGGTGGTGTCGTTGATCAGGCGAAGGACTTTGAGGCCAGCAATCTCAGCTGCGTCAATCAGACTTCTGCGTTGGGCATCCGTAAACCAGGTAGGACAGCTGAGGACAACGTCCGACACGGGCAGTTTAAGCTCTGCAGAGGCGGTGGCCTTGACTTTACTCATGAACATGCCAATGAGTTGTGTCGCGCTGAACTTCTCCTTTTTGCCCATATATGTAACCTCGGCGCCAACTTGACCATTGACGTCGACCAAAGGGGCACTGATGTATTGCTGCTCAATTTGGACATCTGGATCGTTGATACTGCGTCCAGCAAGTCGAACGACACAAGCCACAGTATTCTTCAGGTTCGAGATCTCCTGTGTCTTTGCAGCTTCGCCGAGGTATCGACTCTTTGGCCCGAAGCCTACCAAGGAACTTTGTGAGGGATCAGTAGGCGTTACGCATGGGGGATTGACCGAGGTCGGTTGCTTGGACGTACGGTGTGGCACGATTGGAGACTTCGTTGGTAATCTAGTCCTTGCGCATCAGTGCTTGCCTAACCATGATCGAGCACATGGCGAATAAGGCAGTACGTACCACGTCGACTCCGCGGTTCCGCGCTACCGCAATGACGGTGTTCAAAGACCCGAAATCTATTCCTACGACAGACATGTTTGCGATATTTGTCTATGTCCTGACAATGAGAGAGTATGGTATGGTGCTCTATGCTGTTGTTTGTCGCCTCCAACAAAATAAAATCATTCACAAGACTTGATGGATTCGTTGCGTTCTCAGAAAGTTCTAGTCGCATCGGGAATAGTCTCTTGGACCCTGGAAGTAAGGTACTCGACTCGACACAACATCAGCACGCGTCGAAAGATATCCATCCATTCTTCGACGACTCCGACCGTCCTACGGGTTCCTCTCCCTGGGAAGAAAGCGAGCACAACATCCAGGTTTGATGAGCAAGTAGAGATAGACCACTTGTCCTTCGACATGATATTCAGCAAGGAGCTTCACAAACGCTAGATGTTCATTCAGTCATGGTCGGGGGATCGAAACGACGACAGTTTGCTTCTTGATTTTCTCGTTGTATGAGACCGACGGGGATGGCGGCTTCTCTGCTTTCATAAGGCACCTGGTTCAAGCATGGGACCAATGCAAAACACCCTTGAGGTTGACGAGCAGAAGGAACGTCGTTGTTCTGCTCGTATACATAAGATAGTAAAGGGAGCCAAACCATCTGGAAGCGGAGGTATCATTATGTGCGAAACTCCCAATGCCTTTGACTCCAATTCCAAAAGCAGGATTAAACTATTCCACCGTGAGTAGCGAATAACCCCAGGGGACGACGATCGGCTGGGTGTAGTTTAGTAGTGTCTGAACCCAACCTCCTTTGCTGTCATCTAAGTGGCGATATTGTTAGCAATTCTCCTCGTGTACCAATACCACACGCGTGTAGCTTACGTCAAAGACGATTCCAACTCCACGAAAAGCCGGCTCACCCATAACCCAGACATCCCGCATACCATTTCCTGCAAGCATGCCAGACTCACCAAACCCGCTAAAACCGCTTAACAATCTTGACGCATCCCCGAGTCTCGTCCGGCCCTTGCCTGGCGCGGCATCACCCACGCCCATTCTGCTTTCGACAATTACGCCCACACAGTAACCACTTTCGTCGCTGACTTTGCCAAGACTGAATTTGCTGTCGGCGACCTGTTCTGGACCTAACTTTTCTGCTGGCCGCTTGTTGCCACGCATGACGGGGAAGCGCCAACCGCCAAACTCGAAGTGGAGGTGCGGTGGGTTGTTGCAAGGAAACGCGTAGAAGTTCGAATATGGGGGCGGGAGTCTCCGAGAACCCGAGATCGAAGAGTAAAACGCCTTTGCGGCGAGCGGCGGGGCGAGAATGAATGGGGTGTTGATCTATGCTTGTCAGTTCTCGTGCTTACTCTCGGCGCTGGTCTGTGCCTGTAACCCACATCGACAACACAAGGTTGATTCTTCATAATCTTAACTCCGTCACTCCAAATGCCTCTCATCAGGATCTGCCACCATCCCGACGCGCCCTCCACAGGGCTCCACCGCCAACCATCCCGCCAGGATGGTGCTTTCGGTATCTCGCTCGCGCGGTTACCGCGGGCCCTTTTCACTAGCGACTTCATACCCTCCACGATTGCATTATCTTTTGGCTCTTCGTCGAGATTGCGTCGTTTGAGCTGAGCTGCCTGGAGAGGCACTTCGCCTGGAGGCGCGGATGAGGCGTCTCTGCCACCATTGAGCAACTGTTCCGAAGCACCGTTGACGGCATCTGCAGCGTCTTGGTCAGAGTCCTTGACTTCCTCCGCGGTGGCCACAGTGTCAGTATTGCCCAGGAATCTTTCTATGCGCTCTTCTATCATCGAGACAGAGTCCTGTGCAGTACCTCCGATGCTCAGAAGGCCTTCTTGTCCATTGATCAGCGTGAGGGAGAAAACTTCTGATTTGATGTGATTCGAATTCAGCAACTGCTTGATAAGAGTCGGTACATCCATCTGCCGAAGACTGTCTGATGGTGCGAGTCCAAGTATGCTGCCTGAGGACTCGAGCGTCTGTCGACTCTGTCTTGGGGGCTTGCAGTGTGGA
>Ga0058703_1000240_pt1 | contig 11929 bp, 5 predicted proteins | sample AgamicMgMae_FD_83782 | JGI IMG/M metagenome (GOLD analysis project Ga0058703, IMG submission 83782) | Agave microbial communities from Guanajuato, Mexico - Mg.Ma.e | ecosystem: Host-associated > Plants > Phyllosphere > Phylloplane/Leaf | place: Guanajuato, Mexico | collected 2012-06-04
ACTTTGCATGACTACACCATGGAGGAGCAATTAGTTCGCTTGTTTCAAGACGCTCAGTCAAGCAATGAATCTACCCGTAAATCGGCAGAAGAACAGCTACGCCGGCTCCGATCAGAGAACGGTTTCGGTGTCTCGCTCACAGCGGTCGCCTCACATGACCAAATTCCTCTGGTAATTCGCCAGGCGGCTCTTCTGTATTGCAAGACCTACGTGCAGGCAGCATGGTCACCACACTTTGACGAGTTCGAAGGCAATCTCGCGATCAAAGAGGAGGACAAGAGGCAGATTCGTCAGCGGCTGTTGGAGCTTGCGACGAGTGACAAAGAAGACAGGAAGATCAAGAATGCAGCCAGTACCGCGGTCAGCAGAATAGCCACAGCCGACTTCCCAGACGAATGGCCCGACTTGCTTCCGACCCTTCTGCATATCATCCCCAACGCGACTGATGGTCAACTACACGGCGCTCTCAAAGTTCTGCTAGACTTGGTAGACGATTGTTTTAACGAGGAACAGTTCTTCAAGGTTGCGCGGGATCTTGTTCGCACTCTGTATGATGTTGCTGTCAACGAGCAGAGAAAGCCGAACCTCAGAGCTCTTGCCATTTCGGTCTTTCGGTCTTGTTTCGACACCCTCGAGATGATCATGGAGGACCACAAAGCAGCTGTCAAAGGCTTTGCCGAAGAAACAATTCAGGGTTGGAGTCCATTCTTCCTTGCCAGTCTGAAAACGCCCTTACCCCTTCCACCGTCGGACGAAGAAGAGATGGCTCATACCGAAGCGAGTGAATACCACAGGGGTATGGTCGCGATGAAGCTACAGATCGCAAAGATACTCATGCGTGTGAGATCCGTCTTCCCAGCAGTTCTTGCCCCACAGAGTCCTCAACTCTTCTCTGCGACTTGGGATGAGCTCAACTCACTACAATCGCGCTACCGGGAGATGTACATAGAAGATGATCGTCAGAGCCGATTGGAAGATGCAGACGGTCTGCCATACACACTTGACTTTTTAGTCCTGGAATATCTGGACTTTATGCAAGCTTGTCTTAGGGCTCCTCCTGTACGGAAGGAACTCGAGCAGCAACTCAAGTCGACGGTGGGTCAAAATGGTGACGTCTCGGGCACTTGGATCACAGAAGTCATGAAACTTGCCGCTTCATATGCTCAGATAACTACTGAGGAAGAAGGGATGTGGGATCTTGACGTTAACGTTTTCTTGTCTGAAGAAGCAAACGTCACAGCCAACTATACACCCAGAACGGCATGCGGCGATCTGGTGATCAAGCTCGGAGAGTGGCTACAGGTTCCTACCATCGACGGGCTTCTTGCCCATACCAAAACCCTTTATTCAGGAAACACAGACTGGAAAGCCAAGGAGGCTGCACTGTATTTGCTCAACCAACTGCTTAGCGATTACCAAGACGTCGAACGCCAAATCAGCGCTGAAGCTGCGAACGGCTATGTCGATTTCATTCGGTACGCCATGCAGCAAGAAGACGTCTTCCTTCGTGCTAGGGGTTACTTGGTCGCGGGCAGCCTCACGCGTACTTCACGAGATGCGCTCCTTCCGATCGCGACTTCTTTCATGGAGAGCTCTCTCCACGCCATGTCGAATGATGCTTCCGATGTCGTCCAAGTCTCTTGCGTTCGCGCCATGCAAGCTTACTTGGCAGCCATTCCTCCAGCAACAATGCTTCCTCTTCAACCCACGATCATCTCCAGTCTCTCACGATTTCTGTCTCAGCAAGATCTCAACGAGCTCAATGAGAGCGAAGACGTCATGATTGCCATGGTCGAGACTCTCCGAGACGCAATCTTGCTCGACACTAGGATTTGTTTGACCGGTTCTGGACTAGACCTTCTTTTCACTCTCGCTTCCCACGGAGCCAGCAACTTCCAGCTTACCATGCTTATCACGGAATGTTTCGAAGAAGTTGCTAGTACACTTGCTGCAGACGGTCCCAACGTCTATGCACAACTTTGTGCTAGAACCTTGCCGTCATTGACCGGTGCCTTTGATGTTGCATCTTTCACCGAAGAGAACGCCTTGACGAACCTCGCGGCGGAAATGCTTGCAGTACTAGCTGAGAACGGATCAAGCCCCCTTCCACAAGGGTTTGTTGTCACGGTCATGCCCAAATTACAAAGATTGTTGCTTGGCTCTGAAGATGATGAGCTTCTCAAAGCATGCACTATTGCAGTCAAATCCATGATTGCCCACGATGCAGATCAAATGTTTGCTTGGCAAGACTCGGAAGGCAAAGGTGGTCTTGAAGTTATTCTGATCATCATCGATCGACTGCTCAGTCCAGCCATCGATGACAATGCGGCAGCTGAAGTCGGTGGCCTCGCAGCAGAACTTGTTGAGAAGGCTGGTTCGCAACGTCTTGGCCCGTATCTCACACAGCTGCTTCGCGGAGTCGCTATCCGTCTTGCATCAGCGACAGCCGCACAATTCATCCAGAGCCTCGTATTCGCCTTCGTACGTCTTTCTCTCATCTCCCCTCAGGAAGTCATCGAGTTCCTCTCACAGACACAAATCAACGATTCGAATGGCCTTCAAGTCGTCATGACCAAATGGCTCGAGAACTCGGTCAACTTCGCCGGCTACGACGAGATCCGCCAGAACATCATCGCTCTCTCAAAGCTCTACGAACTAGACGACCAGCGACTGTCTCAAATTCACGTCAAAGGCGACCTAATAGTCAGTCAATCGAACCGCATCATGACACGCTCCCGCGCCCGACAGAATCCAGACCAATACACCATCGTGCCCGCCAACCTCAAAATCATCAAAGTCCTCGTCGACGAATTACACAACGCGTCCGGGAACGCGCAAAACCTCGACCCAAAATCCGCAAACCTCGATGACGGAGACTCTGACGACGACGAAGACGAGGACTGGGAGGACGAGCCAAGAGACTTCTTGGACCTCGGCGCCGGCATGACCAAGGAGCAACTGATGGCTTTTGGCGGTGAAGCAGGACAGGGATTCAGCAGAGGCCGCGACGACGAGACGCAGGCTTATCTGCTGCAATTCTTCAGGGCGCAGGCGGAGAAGCCGGCTTTCGCGCAGGTGTTCCAGAACTTGACGGGGGAGGAACAAGAGAAGCTACGGAGTATGAGCTAGAGACTGACCTTGGAGTGGATGGAGAAGGTGGAAATGAGGTCGACGGGTGGTAGTCTTTCTTTTCTTGCACCGTGCATAGCGATTCCAACGCGCCTATTCCCGCTCTCGCTGGCGCAGAGCATGATATTCTCAAACAAATGACACGTAGAATCAGATTAAAAAAAGGTCCGATTCACTTGCACTCTGCATATTCAGGACGCATGCTCAGATGACACAGAGCTTTCGATCTCTGGTAAGAACAATGTACCGAAATCGTGGCTAACAATGTAAATAATATAAAGGGTATCATACAATCATAATTTAGTACGGCCCTCGTCCGTCACCCGTCGTCCTAGCGCAAACCTCGCCGCTGCACTCGCGCCCGCTTCCGAAGGTCCAGCCTGTCCCTGCGCTTCGCTGTCTGCAACACTGCCTGCAACAGACGACATACGTGACCCGTACCCCTGCTGCAGTCGCGTACTTGCTAACCAACCCACTTGGCGTGACAGACCGCCTACTTGGCCGCCTAGATGCGCCAAGTCCTCTTTAATCCGCATCGTCTCGTTGACGATGGCAGTACTGTGTCGGCCGTCGAGTTCGTTCAGAGAGGAAGCAACGCGCGCGACTTCTTCGCGTAGGTTCTCGTGCAGGTATAGAAGATGGTGATATGGCGAGGCCCAGGGACTACTTTCTGAGTCGTTGCTCTGGATCGGTAGTTGTTGCTCGATAGAAGCAGTGTCGAAGTTTGGGACTGTCCAGCCTGATGGTGGGGCTGCGTTGGGTACGTCAGAGCCGGGCTCGGAGAGAATAGATTCGGTCGGTCCGTCGATGTAGAAGGTATGTCGCACGTTGCGGCCTTCTGAGTCCATGTCGGTGGGGCTGGAAATGCTGCGTACTGGCTCTGTCGTGTGCTGGTTGTCTAACATGTCCTGCAATGTCTGAAAGCCTCCTTCCAGAATTTGCACTTTCCTGGTAAATAAGGCCTGTTTCTCCTCTTGTTCATCGAGTCGTTTCTTTTGTGCTTCAAACACCGGGGCGATGGTAGCAAACATGCAAGTCTTGGTGTGTTGGTTGATCGCGCCTCTCTTGGACCTGAAAGTACACCCGTAGGCTACACCAGTGCAAGGAATCGTGATCGCCGGACAGGTGTGCTTTGCGTGCGTATGAATCTCGCGATAGAAGACCGACTCCGAGCATTGTGTGCATACCACTCTACGATCTGGACAATCGGTCACCCAATGATCTTCCAGATTCGCCATGTGCATGCTCTTTCGACAGTCGATACATGTTACTCCGAAATGTAAACATTCTTCGCCATCTTTTCTACGCTGGTAGAAGCCGCAATCCTCTTCGGGACAAATAGTCCAAGCGTAACCGCAGTATGAATTGATGTGATCCTGAACTTCTCCTCTCTTAACCTCAGCTGTGCAGCCTTCGGGATGCCTGGGACACTTCACCACAAGCTCATCGAGTATGTTGACCAGTATCCGTGAAGTTGCGCCTCTTGCGATCAACTTGCATGCTGTTCGGCAAGTTGGGCAATTGCCTCGCAGAATTCCTGGTACGTATTGAGTGGCGCCCCAGAATCGAAGTAGACACCCGCGGCAGAAAGTGTGATCGCATTCGTTGAAGGCGATTGGCTCCACAAACGGGCATTTACAGATGGGGCATACAAGGTTCTCGTCACATTCGGCAACGTAATCGAGGAGATGAAAGTCGACTGGTGGGTTGAGGCTGCGCGCGTAGGACTTCTTTGTCCAAGAATCATAATTCGGACGGGGAATCGAATCTGCAGTAATGACGGTGTGGTTGGGAAATGTCATAGGTCGCTGGCGTTGAACACGCGGTTCCTCTTCCTGTCCTGACCCCTCTTCAGATGAGATGCTCCTGCTACCTTCCCTACTATTACTGATCCGTAGGAACCCGTCCATTCTCCGCTGAAGGCGACTGCTGTATGAAGCCATGGTTGCGTTGTGTGCGCGTGGAAGGTTGGTCTTGAATGGTGGATGATTGTCGTGAAAGGGAATCGGGAAGGAAGGTGCAGGGCAATGCTATATGATCACCGCATAACGAGATAGGTCGCTACGCAGATCGTTGTGACAATTGTTGGGCAATAGGAGAATGGATTTGAGTTATTTATAGTGCTTGTCGCTTCGCTTTGAACAATTCGTTTGTATGCAAGGGCAGCAGTAGTTGCAATTGACGCGAGGGCAAGGAGGTCTAGGTCAAAGCGGAGTCGAGGGCCAGCCGAATTGGGGTCGGCGGAGGATCGGCCCGACTGCCCCGTAAGTCCAGGCTGACGTCTATCTCACTCGATTGGACTTGATACTCTTATAATACAACCAGACGAGAGCAGACAGACGGCGCACAAGATTTTCAAAGCAGCAAGACGCATACTACATCACAAAATGTCGACAAATCCGCATCAGCTGTTCCTGCTGGCAGATCACGTCAAACTGAGTCTCCTCAAGCGACAACGAGCCATCTCCCTCGATCTTGAGCCGAACAAACAAGACAGCCACATCATAAGATCATTAGAGACACTACGTGAAGGTATCGAGTCATTAGAGCGACAGCGCTTCGACGATGAGGCCGCAGGCCAAGAGCAAGTCTATCATTCAAAAGCCTGCCCATCACCGCTAACATCCCTCCAGTATCACCGCACTCTCAGACCAAATCACACGTCTACAATCACAACATCACGAGCTGGAGGACCAATTCAACAGCTCCTCAAAAACTACCGCATCATCCACCCTAACAAAACCAAACGACCCCTGTATGACGCCCGACTTCCGCGCTGCGATCAGAACCAAAGCGCAGAGAAGCTCGAAATCACCCACGCCAAACGCCGTACGCTTCCGCGACAACGCCGCCGACGAAGAAGAGACACCCGCCGACACTGCGAACCGATCCGCGCTCTTCAATCAGCCCTACCGCGATGAGCCAGAGGACAGCGTAGCGGACCAGCGCGATCTCTCGAACCAGCAGATTCACACGTTCCATAAGCAGGTGCTGCGGGATCAGGACGACCAGTTAGAGACGCTGGGGCGCAGTATCGGACGCCAGCGAGATCTGAGTATTCAGATGGGGACAGAGCTGGACGAGCAAGCGGTCATGTTGCGGGACGTGGACGAGGGTGTGGATCGACACCAGGGCGCGTTGGACAGGGGCAACACGAGGATCAAGAGTATTAGTCGCAAGGCTAAAGACAATTGGAGTTGGTTGACGATTGGGATACTCATAATTATTCTGGTTTTGCTTATCGTGCTGCTGAACTAGAAGGAAACGAGTAGGAGAAGGTGTACAGACATGGCTGCCTTTTGTTTATATTCTCGAAATTTTAGATACCCATTTTGCGTTCATTTCGAATCTCCCTCGCAGTCGATTTATCCTTTGACGACCTCCGCTGGCTTGCTACTCGCTCCTTTCATCTCGGCTGCAACTTCTTCCCGCACGATTTCTCTCACGTCTTCCCAGCCGGCGCCCTGCTTGACAATGGTACACCTTCTAGGCATCTTCTCGAGTCCGACAAATTGATCTGGAAGGAGTGTCTCAAAGTTAAAGCCTGGCTCTTTGCCCAGAGCAGTCTCTACCGCACTTGAGAACTTGGCCGGGTGGGCAGTCGCGAGAGAGATGTGGTGAGTTTGCGCACCGGTTCTCGCACCAGATCGTATCGATGCTGCAATGCCGATGGCGGAGTGTGGGTCGAGGATGTAGTGACCATCGTGCATGGTTCCCTTGGTGTGAGTCGACGCTTTAGACAGAGATGGTGGCGATGAGGTTGTGGTGTAGATGAGCTGGATAGCCTCGAGAGTCTGCTTGTCACTGACGCGCTCCGACTCGAAATCCTCCTTTGCGGCGTCCAAGATTGATTGCTCCACGCCAAAACCACCTTCTGACTTGAGCTGGTTCAACCAAGTCTTGACCTTCTCACCTGCTGTCTTCCTTCTGTCCGACGACGATCCAGATCCATAGACTCTGTACGCAAGGAACCACAACAGACGCTCAAAGTTGCTCGAGACGAGAATGTCCATAGCTGGGGCAAGTGTCTCCCTTACACCATCAGAGTGGGCCTTGGAGCCATCCTCCGCAAATCCTCCCTCTGCCTCCACACCATGGACTGCCTTCTTCTCGTAATGTCCGCTTCGCCAGAATCTGTGAAGAATGTCGTTTTCGTTTGTAGCGATGACGAGACGTTCAGCTGGCAAACCCATGCGCTTGGCAAAGTAGCCAGCCAGGATGTCACCAAAGTTGCCAGTCGGAACGACAAATCTGACCTGAGGGTTGGTCTCTGATGCTGGGAGCGACTTGATGAGGGTAAAGTATGAGGCGAAGTAGTAGCTAATCTGTGCAAGGATGCGAGCCCAATTGATGCTGTTGACCGCAGCGAGTTTGTGTGTCTTGTTGATGTCCGGGTCGCCAAAAAGAGCCTTGACAAAGTCCTGGCAATCATCAAATGTTCCATCAACCGCCAAGTTGTGCACATTTGGGTCGAGTACGGTAGTCATCTGCGCTTCTTGGACAGGGCTGACCTTGCCTTTCGGATGCATGATGAAGACAGAGACGTCTTTCTTTCCCCTAAGTCCGTAGATGGCCGCAGAGCCCGTGTCTCCACTAGTAGCTCCAACGACTGTCAAATGCTCTCTGTTCGATTCGCTCTTGTTTTTGTTTCTCCGAACGAGGAAGTACTCGAATAAGTTTCCCAGAAACTGAAGTGCGACATCCTTGAAAGCAAAAGTCGGCCCGTGGAAGAGCTCGAGAAGGTGAAGATTTTTCGACTTGTCGAGAGTAATGACCGGTGTAACATCATCGGTGCGGAATGTTGCATAACTGCGGTCGATAATGTCTTTCAGGTCGGCAGAAGGGATCTCAGACTCGGAGATGTATAGGGAAAAGATCTCATGCGCGAGCTCTTGGAATGTGTGGTTACTCCACTTTGTCTGCCAGTCTGATGGAAGCGATGGGACCTCTTCTGGGATGAACAATCCTCCATCTGAGGCGAGACCCTTCAACACCACATCTTCGAACGAAAACTGTAAGACTACTTAGTGTGAGTCATGGAGAGGGAACAGGTAGAGCTGGACGTACGCCGTATGAGCCACCCCTCGTGCTAAGGTAGCGCTGGGAGTCTGTGTGAGATGACATAGTGGAAATTGGAGCTTGTCAGGAAGGAAGGAAGAAGCATTTGAGGTCGTCAATGCCTTGCCAATGCTGTATGACAATGTACTGGAGTATGCGATGCACTAGAGGGGCAGTTCAGAAAGTTGTACCGACATCGCGCCGACTGCAGAGAGTCATGTCGCCGGCGACGGCGCCTAACACCGAGGACGGCTTGCCGAATTGCTGCTTGGCCGAGTGGCAGAAAAGTTTTGGCGGTGAGACTAGCGGCATCCGAGAGGAATAAAAACATCTCGTTGCTCGCGCTCTTCCTTCTTTTCTTTTCAAGCGACTCGTGAGTATTCACTCAGCACCCATAAATTCTGCAGCACTAACGACTCTTCAGTACTTCATAGAATCAATTCTATAGTGGACGACCTTATCTGAGCTCCTTACCAGAGCCACAGAACTCCAACCTGGCTGATGATCAAGATCCCCGATGCCCAAGAGTGATGCCGTTTACTTTGGTGTGCTTGCACACTGAAGTGGTGATGATCTCGTCCTACTCGGATGCCTGGCTTCGGCCGGTCTGACTAGGTGGGTGTCGCGGGAATCCTGACAGGTTCTGCAAGATTCATATTTTATGTTGATATGATGTCTGCGATGCAAGAAGTTGCTGTGGCTCTGGTATGGACTTGGATGGTCAGGCTGTTGCAATGCTGTTCATACTCAAAATCAGATCATCCTCTCTCTGCGTCTTCTCTCGTGTGATGTGATGTGCTTCTGCTTGTGTGTGCTCATGTCATAGATCCTCTAAATGCTTTCGTTCAGGTGTTGCAGATTCACCACCTCTGCGCTCCCAGCATCATGCTCCGGTATGCAAAACGATTACTTGAAGGACCATTTGTGAAGCACGTAATCACGCATTCGGTGACACACTTCAAAGGTTGGTGAGCTTCTAACAATCAGACTCTTCGTCACAGAGTCACATCATGCGTGCATGCCCAGCCATCTATACGGTCGTTTGGCGCGCGTTGGCTGTATCCGAGAAGGGTTTACATATGTCGCTTGAATATGATCTTCCGCCCAAGTAAAGACATAGAATGGTCCGACAGAGAAGAGAGTATTTGGTACTGGTGGTACAGAGTATAACAAGATAGATATCGCTGAGAATGCCAAAGACGCTGCTTTTTACATGGCCAGTATGCGCCGTACGTGTTTCGAGAATATTCATACAAGGTGACGAGTATAAGGGTAATATCTACTCGTTGATCTTGGCCAACAACCTATTCCACTGTCAGGTGCTGTAAGGCATATAAAGACATGTATTGACTTACTCGTGGTCCCTGAAGAGGGAGAACTCCTCCTCACCAACCTTGATCGCGCTGCCACCGTACTGTTTCAGATCAGCATATGTCCATTCGAGATTGGAACGTATACTCTGCCATACCTGTGGAATCAAGACCTTGTCGCCAGCCTGTACGCTCATTGCTATTCTCTTGCCCTCCTTGTCGACACCACCCGGTCCGACAGCCAAAACCTTGGCCTCGTTCAGCTCCTTGACGGAGCTCTCTGGGAGAAAGATACCGCCAGCGGTCTTGGCCTCAGCCTTGACTCTCTGGACCAAGACACGGTCGAGAAGAGGGGCGAGGGACTTGATAGACTTGATTGCGACGCTGGCCTGGAGTTGTATTTAGCACTACCCTGGGATGGTTCCGAAGGATCGAGGTATGTTTCTTACCATTGTGATGAAGGTAAACGGGTGAAGATTTGTCTGAGATATGTATCGAGTTTGCGCGACAAGTGTTTAGATGGAAATGTGCTACTGGAAGGAGTACTGTATTGAGATGGCTTGGAAAATTCCAGAAGTCCAGCAACAGTATGAAGAAGCTTTGGCCAGTCAAGGGCTCAGATGTCAAGCCGAGGCCGCAGATCTCCGAGCCATTTCCATGTCCTCCGCAGGAGTATTTGACAGTGACGAACAATAAAGACTTCACTGGATATGCCGGGACTGAATGCGATATCACCGCCACAGTGTATAGCCTCTACTGGAGATCAACATCGTCATATTATACGCAAGACCGATGCGACCAGAAAGATTGCTGGCAAAGGAGCAAATTCCAACTTCTTCCATACTGCCGAACTTTCCGCAGATGGTACAACGATTGTTACACATAGCGAAGACCAACGAACAAGAACATTTGTTTTGCCCACCAATTTGCTCGAAGACGGTGATGAAATCCTGACATTGGCACCTTATGCGACATCGAATCCGATCAAAATTCGGTCTTCAGTACTGTACCCTAACTTCCGACTTGACGAATCAGGCACAACCGTGGCACTTCAAGCCCGAACAGATCTCTCAATTCGTCTTGTCAATGTTCTCGACTACAACTATGTCCATGCTTCTTATCCTTGGATCAACAGCAACACGGAAGAAATCATCACACCACACGCGCTCCTTTTCAGTCCGGATGGTACCCGATTCGTCGCCGGAGCAGAGGCATCTATAGCTGTGTTCGATCTTAGCAGGGACAATGAAGGACCTTTGCAGTACCACAGAACACGTCGAAGCAGAAAAATCCGCCAAGCCTACGGCGAATCCGACACACCATTGAGTGGCATCCTGAACGCCCTTGCCATCAATCCTTCTAATGGGTGGTTAAGCGCGGGATCCACCGAACGACAGATCGGCTTCTGGGATGCTGGTGGAATAGGAGAGAAGGTATCCGCTTTCTCGGTCAAAGACGACACTCAGCCTGAGACGAGGGGATGTGGTATTACTCAGCTGGGATGGAGTATTTGCGGAACTTATTTGTTCGTGGCTGAAAGAAATAGCGATGTCATTCTCGTTTTCGATATGCGCCAGGGGAAGAGGCTGTGTTGGTTGAAGGGGCGGAACGCTATGAGTATGCAGCGCATGTCGTTCGAGATAGTCGAGTCGGACGACGGTCGAATTGACGTGTGGGCAGGTGGTGTGGATGGTCATGTTAGAGTATGGGAGAACATTACAAGGAAAACGGACGGTATTGACCCTTCGACAGATATCATCGCTCATCAAGGAAAGTCGAAAAGGTCCGCGCTTTACCCTTTCTGTCTACTAACACTTATATAGACACTGTCTCGAGCGTTGTCGTTCATCATAGTCAGACGATCTTCGCAACGTCTTCTGGACACCGAAGCGATCCTACTGAGACATTGGACTTGGACGATGGTTGCGACATGGGAAAGTCTGTCTCATCCCTTGACAACACGCTCAAAGTCTGGAGACTATGAGCTGCTTGATAATCTGGAACGACCACATGGCGGAAGTTTATGATTGAATATGACAGGAAGATGTCTAATGAGATGACGACTTACGTAACAAGATGATTGATATGAGACGACCAGAAAAATGTACTTACGATACGATACGTTTCGATACTCTGCGCACAGGCATATTCGCAAGACCTGTGTGGCTCTGCTTTTAGCAGATTGAGAATCACTTATCCACATTACCGCGTCTACAAATGGTTTTTGTGACAAAGCTACAGTTGACCTACAATGGTTCGGTCTAGATCGATCTTACGCGTCTTCTGTAAAATGCTCATGGAGGTCCTGTCCAAAGAGTACATCCCTTACTCCTTGAGATTCCGGATGGCTCTTCCGTGTCAAAGCGGGACACTCGGCAGTGCGGAGTTCTGTAACAGTAGAGTGGCTGCGATCAGATATGATGTTGGTACAG
>Ga0058703_1000241_pt1 | contig 11912 bp, 10 predicted proteins | sample AgamicMgMae_FD_83782 | JGI IMG/M metagenome (GOLD analysis project Ga0058703, IMG submission 83782) | Agave microbial communities from Guanajuato, Mexico - Mg.Ma.e | ecosystem: Host-associated > Plants > Phyllosphere > Phylloplane/Leaf | place: Guanajuato, Mexico | collected 2012-06-04
GTACTATCTGATTGACATGATCAGGTCCTCGATTTTGGAGAAGTTCGAGCAGATTCGCTGGTGGAGGAATAGAACCTTTCCTGCTGAGCGCAAGGTAGATACCACACATGCCTGGTGTCCAATTCGTCTAAGGCTGTGTCAACGTCGTCTGACCATCAGCATGGCCTCCCTCGGAATCGTTGGTATATGCAGAGAGACCGAGCAAAGACTTCATTGCTACGCCTCGGCCTCGTGCACCTGCCCGTGCCAAGACCGTGCGACATCACCGCTCCGCAGCCGATGAGCTTCACCGTACAGTAAATAAATCAACACTCCTCAGTCGATAAACAGAACATACTTAGTCCGAGTCTTGTATACAAATAAAATAAGCAGACCAAGGACACTACCCATCTGGTCCACCACATCGAAAAGTGTCATGAGCGAGCGTCGATCACACTCAACCTTACTCGACAGCATCTGAATGGCCTATGTCAGCGTCTAACGAGAGATCGGAAGGCCAGACAGAAGATGGGGGAGCGAATAACGTGTTATCGAGCGGAGTATCAGTATCAGAGATCGTAAACGGTGCTGAAGGACCATTCGATGATGTAAAGCAAGATTTAGATGGAATGGCTGGAACGCATACATCGACAACGGAAGCGCAACTGGACAACGCTCTCGAGAAGCAGAGGAAGGACGCAAGCCAGATCAAATATGAGAGCACTGGAAAGGGACCACCAAGCGATCACATGGCCGAGTCTGTTGGAACACGCGATCTGCAAGAGCTGGTGGAACCAATCAAGAACGAACCACTCAGGCAGGACGAACCAGTCGAACAAAGCGCCGAGGCTACGGCATCAGTAGAGAAACCAGATTTGGGCGTACAAACAGCACAGCTCACCTTGAGTGACCATCCTGCATTCTCGGAAAACTCTGCGACGCGCGATCCGAGCAGAGAAAGGGTCAGCGCCAGCTTCGATTCCCCTCCTCCCCCACCACCGAAAGATGACAAGTTTGCAAACTCGACAGGGAAGGCAAAGGAAAAGGGTAACTCTATCATCGAGTCCGAGCAGGAGGTATTTGACGAGAAACACCCTCCGGACGAATCTGTTGCGGATCCCAAACCAGGAGCGAAAGATGATGACAACAAACTTGAGATTCAGAGCATCATGGCGCAGTTTGGCGAAGATGGAGCTGGTCCAGGCATGGAAGAGATCATGTCGCCACGCTTAGAAAAGACGCAACCAGTCATGTTTCCCCCACGATCTTCGAGTTTGGATCCTATACAGCCTGGCCCTCTTGCTTCCCCTGTCAGCCCATTACAGCGTACAACGTCACGTGAAAGTCACAGCTTCAACACCGACTCGGTAAGACCACGGATATCCAGCACGAGTCTCAAAATGGAGAAGGAATCTGCGAGAACCCCTTCAGCGAGGCCGCGATCGATAATTTCACCAAGTCCATCACAAGTCTCTATGTTCCAGCCCCCACCACCATCCCCTGAACCCGAACCTGATTTGCCATTTGACTTTCACCGTTTCCTAGAGCAACTTCGACACAGGACTGCTGACCCAGTAGCGAGGTTTCTACGATCCTTTCTTATGGAGTTTGGAAAGAAGCAATGGATGGTCCATGAGCAGGTCAAAATCATTTCCGATTTCTTGGAATTTATCACCAAGAAGATGGCGCAGTGCGAAGTCTGGCGCACCGTCAGTGATGCAGAGTTTGACAACGCCAGAGAAGGCATGGAGAAGCTCGTCATGAACAGACTTTATTCACAAACGTTCTCACCCGCGATACCACCACTAGAACAGACACCGGCTGGACGAACAAAATCGGGCCGATCACAGGCGATGCAAGATCCTCACGGTCCTGGAAGAAGAGGCCAGCACCAGGAAGATGTTGAAAGAGACGCAGTCATCGCTCAAAAGATCCGTATCTATGGTTGGATCAAGGAAGAGCATCTTGACATGCCTGCGATCGGAGAGCAGGGCCGAAAGTTCCTTGTGTTGGCACAGCAAGAATTGCTCAAGATCAACTCGTATCGCGCGCCTCGCGACAAGGTCATATGCATTCTCAACTGCTGCAAAGTCATCTTCGGATTCTTGAAAAACAACAAGAGTGACCAGTCTGCAGACTCTTTCATTCCTTTATTGATATACACCGTGCTTCACGCGAATCCTCAGCACCTGGTCAGTAATGTGCAATACATAATGCGCTTCCGTAACCAAGACAAGCTAGGAGGTGAAGCCGGCTATTACATCTCGTCTCTTTCAGGCGTGGTAACTTTTGTCGAGAACCTCGATCGCACCAACCTGACCATTACTGATGAAGAATTTGAACGTCATGTCGAAGCGTCCGTCAGCGCCATTGCGGAAGGACACAAGGCCGACGATTACGAAACTAAGACGCATAAGGCTGTGCCGTCTAACATTGCTGAAAAGGGTTCACTAGCAAGACCAGAAGTCACTCCTCGCAATTCTACCGACGCGTCAATAGATCGCTCACCGCCAAAACGAAACGCGTCGCAGCGATTATCCGGCGAGAAACGTAGCACCTCAACAGAAGCAAGTCGAGACGACGAGAACGTCGCTAGCGGTCTCCTCCGTACGATCCAGAAACCTCTCAGCACAATTGGTCGTATATTCAGCGAGGAAGTCACCTCACAAGTGAACCCCCAAATACCGGGTCCGTCGCCGATATCTACGCCCCGTACACGGTCTCCTCTGCCTCCTCGTTCGGCCAGTGCAGAAACATCTCATAGTCAGCGACAAAGAAGCAAGGAAGGTCGTCCAGAAGCTCCAAGGCGTAGCACCGAACGGCATCGGAGAGAAGGACACGGCGCTGACGACTTTGCTGCGAGGCAGGCAAGCGCAGAAGTTGCCGAGGCTCAGAGAATCCGAGCTCAAGAGCATCGGCTTGTTGTTGAGTAAGTATTCAAAGCTTATATTCAAGAACCGCGCTTACTTTAGCAGAACACTCCAAGGCATGTTTCCAGACTTGGACAAGGAGGTCATCTCGGATGTTGTGCGCCAGAAGGAGGGAAGAGTAGGCATGGCGGTCGATGCATGCTTGGCTCTTAGTCATTGATCTTGCATTTGCGGTGGATAGCGATCCAGTTTAGCATGTTTAATAGTCCACAATTGAGCGTTTGCAAACTCGCATCTGATTTGAACTTGAACCCCTTTCTTCACATGCTTTATTTTGTGTATATAACAGGGCTGTCAGAGCTTCCCCATATTCTCGCGTTGACTTTGTTGCGACGACGCGAACCATTGATTTGAGCCGCATCTTTCTGTGACTGCCAGCCGTGCCATACAGTGATTCTGTGCACATTGTCAAGCATCGCATTTATTGTCGCTCACAACACTCCAAGCTCTGCGTCTGAGTCGCGAGACTTCGATTAGCGTCCTTTGAAACCGTCAATCGCGCACCATCACTGCTCTGCCTCACGACAACAATCTCCTGGTACAAGAGCATGGAGTCGTAGGGCATGCGGAAGATTGCGCAAGATGCGTTTCACAAAACCTTTGTGGTTGTCGCATGGAGGAGACAAAAAGGACTTTGAGGTGTACAGCTGCCATGTCTCGCCAGATGGGAGCAGACTGGTCACTGCGGCTGGAGGTGAGCCCTCGAGAACCTCTAAAAGGTATCGCAGCGTTGCTCTAATACTCTTACAGATGGTCATGTACGCATCTGGTCAACAGAAGCAATACTGAACGCAGGGAACTCCGAGTATACCAAACCTAAGCAGTTGGCCTCGCTGAGCTATCATTCTGGAACAATCCACACAGTACGTTTCTCGCCGAACGGAAAGTATCTTGCATCCGGCGCAGACGACAAGATTGTCTGTATCTATACCCTGGACCCCAATCCTCCGGCGCACACGACGTTTGGATCGAACGAAACGCCCCCGGTGGAGAATTGGCGCATCTACAGAAGGTTGATTGGGCATGACAACGATGTGCAGGATCTGGGCTGGTCATACGACTCGTCGATATTGATATCGGTCGGGCTGGACTCAAAAGTTGTCGTGTGGTCAGGGTATACGTTTGAGAAATTGAAGACTTTGTCTAATCACCAAAGTCACGTCAAAGGAATCACGTTTGACCCAGCCAACAAGTACTTTGCGACTGCAAGCGACGACAGAACAATCAAAATCTTCAGATTCCAATCACCTGATGCGAAGGCTACGGCGTATGACCAAGTTAACAACTTTACGCTCGAGACTACCGTCACAAGTCCATTCAGTGCATCTCCTCTCACGACTTACTTCCGACGACCTTCATGGTCGCCGGATGGCGCGCATCTTGCGGCAGCCAATGCCGTCAATGGGCCGGTCAGTTCTGTCGCAGTAATAACAAGAGGATCGTGGGACAGTGAAATCAGCTTGATTGGCCACGAAGGTCCAGTCGAAGTCACTGCATTCTCGCCGCGGTTGTTCTGCAAAGAGCCGCCTCCACCAGAAGACGCGATTCCCAAAGACTATGTTACACCTCCATCAGTCACGGTCGTGGCCTGTGCAGGTCAAGACAAGACTTTGAGTGTTTGGAACACCAGCGCAGCACGACCGTTTGTCATTACCCAAGAATTGGCCGCCAAATCAATATCGGACCTCGCGTGGTCTCCCGACGGACAGACCCTGTACTTTACCAGTCTCGATGGTACAATTGCGGTCTGTGTATTTGAAGACGGCGAACTTGGCTATCCGGCACCTGTGGCCAACAACGACAAAGCTCTTTCAAGATATGGAGGTGGTAGAAGAGCAGGAATTATTGAAAATACCGACGCTCTTATCCTGGAAGAAAGTAGCAAAGCGGACGAGCTGAAAGGAGTTCAAGGTAGGATGGGTGAGCTGATGGGCGATGGCGAGGTAGCTCCAGTCAACGGCGAGGCAGCCAAAGTCAATGGATCTGCCGCTGTTACGAATGGCGACGCAACCATGTCTAATGGCCCAGAGCCAGCTGCGCCCCAGCCAACACCAGATCCACAAACAGCGAGAGTTGATAAACTCAAACAAAGAGTGACAATTACCAAGGATGGCAAGAAGCGTATTGCGCCATTGCTTGTATCTTCAGCACCAGGAATCAGTCAATCCACATTACCACAGTCTCAGCTTGTCACACAAAGCAGTCAAGGCATGAGAAGCGATGCGCCGCAGACCATTCTAGATCTCTCAAAACCATACGACGGACTTCTTCCTAATGGTCTAGCGTCTCTACTCTTGGGCAATAAGCGCAAATTCGCCGCGATTGAAGGCGACGATGACCAAAGGGCGGAAAAGCGTATACAAGGAGTCCAACAGTCAGGAGCAACGCCAATTGTTGTGAACACTCCGGATGGGGTACTGCCACCCGCACTCGCATCGAAGCAGCCAGCCGAGACGCCTGCACCGTTACGGCCAGCAATCATTAATCCAAGTCTCGCAGTAAGTCAGATCAGACTATCTGTGCCATTGGTGCGTGGTTCGATCACAAGACAGCTCGATTTAGCTGCCCCTCATGATGGACCTGCTACAAATGGAGTCTCGACAGAATCTACCGAAGACAGCGCGATAGTGTTTGAAGCCAGGAATTCCATGGGTCCTGCACGAACAGGGCGCCCTCAAGATCGACAACCTACAAGAGTCTCGGTCTCTAAGCGTGGCCAAATGATATGGCAGGACTACCTACCGAAGGCCTGCCTGCTCGTGACTGGAAATCAAAACTTTTGGGTTGTAGCTTGTGAAGACGGATCGGTACACATCTGGACACCAGCAGGTCGACGGCTGATGAATGCTTTGATATTAGAAGCTCAGCCAGTGATTCTGGATTGTCGAGGATGGTGGTTGCTTGCACTTACCGCGGTCGGTCAGTGCTATGTATGGAACATCAAGACACTATCGTCGCCTCACCCTCCGATCTCGATTGCGCCGGTCCTGGACATTGCTTCACAAGCACAACAAAATCACCTTACAAGTTCTCCGAGTGTCATGTTCGCGAGACTAAACTCACAAGGGCGTATCGTTGTCGGCATGTCAAACGGCGACGGATTCACATATTCTCCGACCATGTATATATGGCAAAGGCTATCCGAGCCCTGGTGGGCAGTCGGAAGTCAGTATTGGAACACGACCGACACTTCAATCTCCACAGTCTCAAACAGCTCCGCATCAAAAGAATCAGCATCCGCCGGTGAGGAGGACCTGAAGCCAGAGAATATCTCCGCGGGCATCATTCCCCTGCTCGAGCGCAATACGACAGCGCAATCGCTCTTGAAGGGCAGAGCATACTTCTTGCAACGTCTCGTCAAGTCTCTGCTGTCCGCCGAAGGATACGAAGGTTTCGAGTCCGCCGTGAGTATAGCGCATCTGGAAAACAGAGTTGCAGCAGCCATGACATTAGGGGCCAAAGATGAGTTCCGCCTATATTTACTCATGTACGCCAAGCGACTCGGAGCAGAAGGTTTACGCGGCAAAGTCGAGGAACTGCTTCGCGGTCTCATGGGTAAGATCTACGAGGACGAAGACGGACAGGAGAAGATTACTGAAGGCGGAGAGGGCTGGATGACTGAGGGAGATGAGATGGTCGGCTGGAAGCGACTGCATCTCCTGAAGGATGTTGTGCTCATACTCGGTAAGTTGATTCGCTTGGCGCGGGGAACCTTACTGACAACCTTGCAGGCAAGCATCGGGAGTTACAACGAATCACAGTGCCGTATGCGCGGGTTGTAGACGTGCTCAATGGGAAGAACGGAGAGGAAAGCGAGATGATTCTGGACTCGTAGATGTATAATATCAAGAGTCGGTGGTCAGATCGACGCTTCTAAACATTGAGTAAGAAGCATACAATTCATCCCCTGGAAGTGATCTGACCATGTAATCAACGATTCCGAGTTTCTCGGTTACACGTCGTGCAGACCGACTTGGTATGTAGAAATGAAGCAGACGTTGTTGCTATTCAAGGCAGCGCTAATAATCAGGTGGGGCAGTTTGAGCCGGTCCCGCTTTTTAGGCATCGATTGGCAATGGACTGTCATAAAATGCCATCGCTCCGAGGTCCTTGAGTTTTGAAGAAACGCCAGTTCATCACTGGCTTATTCATTCTTTCTCTCCTCTATTCCAGGCAACAATGCCGATCAACTTCTACTTCCATTGAGAGACCGAGAAATTATGTCGCTGACTCATAGTGGACCTGCGACCCGCGCCAAGGCGATACAAATGACTGTGACCCATGTCACGAGCCACAGGATCCTCCGATCGTTTTGCGGCCAACATCTGGTGGTATGCATATCAGCCGCACCGCGGTAGTCACGCTTAGCTGCACACCGTGCCTCTGACACGGCGCGCTGTCCGCCTGGACAAGGTAATGTAGTAGCGCTGGACGCCTTACGAGCCGATAGCTGACCGAGGAGTATTCTCATTTCTCACATCCTTCATCCTTTTCTCTTTGTCTATCTGCTTCATTCGTTCTACTAACCCAGATTCGCGTCTCGCGCTTACCGTCGCGCTTCACCGCTTATCGCGTTCGTACTTGGACTCGCTCGAGTCTACTGACAGTGCCGCGCATACAGGTGTGCTCAACCGCAACTTGCTGATCTGATATAATGGCCTGGCACAGCTCCTGGCAGACTCCATACTCTTACGATCCGTACAACCAGTACAACCAATGGAATAATTATGCTCCTCCACCTCCGCAGTACGCCAATCTACAGCCACCACCCCCACCTCATCATCGTCCTCACCGGAGTCACAGTTACGGCAATGCACCACCGCCGATCATCAACAACTATGGAGCACCTTCACCGCCGCGCGGGCGTTCACCTAGATTGCACCCGGAGGAGGTCATCAACATCAATGTAGGCGAGCACTCGCGGTCTCGCTCGCGTAGTAGAGGCTACACCGACGCGGTACTTCTGGACATGGAACGCGACCTCTTCCTTCGACGTAGGCCCTCTGGCGCCAAGAAAGAAAAGGTAGACGAAGAAGCAATCATTGCAAAATGGCAGAGAAAAGAAGCACTTGCTCAACAAGAGAGGGAACAGGCCGAGATACGCGCTGTCGAGGTAAGCCTTGGACCCAATAACAATGACTAGCTGTTCTAAAAGGGCCACTGACAGAAAGTAGGAGTTCGAAAGGAAGCAGAAAGAACAAAAAGAAGAACACAAGCGAATCGTGGAGGCTGCGAAGCAAAAGGAACTCGCGGACAAGGCCGCCGAAGAGAGAAAGTTCGCGGAATTTGAGGCCCTGCAACGAGAACGTAAGCTCAAAGCCGAGAACGAGGCCAAAGAGAAAGAAGAGGAGCTAGAGCGCGAGATGCGCAAGCGACTCGAGCGATCACACCTTTCGCAGCGCGCCATCGATCGCCTAGTTGCAAAAGAGGCCAAAGATGCTAAGAGCCAGGAACTCGTGCTTGTAGGCGATCGTGCGCTCATGGTCGCCAACGCACATACGCCTAAATATCCGATGATCGATCTTAAGTATATTGAAATTGGCACGCTCAAGTACTATGGGTTGGATTGGGAGTACAGTGCAGTAAGCGCAGCCCTGTTTCAACGGACTTCTAGAACGACGGTGCTGACTGTTATAGACTAAGCACAACCACATCATCATTCGGCACGACCTTTCAAGACAACAGGTCGACAGACTGTTCGAGCATACCAGGCGGATGAGAGAGGGCACGCTTTTGATTGAGGAGAAAAGAGGCCGGAAGAAGAAAGACAATGGCTTTATGGTCGTGAAGTCGAGGAGCAAGAGTCGTGGGAAAGACGTTACCAGGATCGAGATACGGGAAAAGTGAAAAGTGAGTCTCTCATGAATTGCTCTTGAATGCTTGTCGTTGGTCATATGTTCTTTAAGCGAATTGAATCTTCTTGACTTTTCAGCACACTCTCTTTCACCGTAGATTATATGAGCAAGTAAACATGTCCCAATCCAATCATGGCTATCATTGACCCTCACTGTCTGCGGACTGTGACAAGCCTATGTGAGCATGCATCACCCAAGTGAAGCAACATTGATCTGCTTCATACTCTTGAGAAGGAAACGCCAAGCCATTGGAAGCGACAAGGCACGACCTGAGCTAGTGACCCGGACCAAGATGGCATACTGCGACAAGATCGTCCGCGGCCTTCGTCAGATGGGACACAAGGAAGACACTGCGGTAATGTATAATGCTGCAGGGCGTTCCTACAAGAATCGGCGTAGAAGATTCAGGTTGTTGCTCAGTCGCGCGCGAAGAGAGGCTGCAAGTCGAAAAAAGACGAAGTCAAAGGGTACTACTCACGCGTCTACAAAAGCTCGGACGAGCCACCAAGAAAGCTTCACAGACGATTCTGATGACGATTGTGTTATCGTCTACGAGTTTCATTCACGGAACGTCACTTGCACAAGCGGGACTTTCGTCGTCAAGGACGAAGATAGTGAAGTGAAGCTCGAGACGATTCCAGAACAGCAGTTGGTAAGTGCATCAGTCTCCGCAGCGTTACTTTGCGATTGACCTTGTTTCTTAGAATACGATACCAGAGTTCGTAAACCCTGCTCAGCATGGACACATCCATGAGACACCCGTGGAAGACGAGAGCCAGCGCAAGGAGTCCGGAAAAGGGCAGAATCTTACGATTGGAAAGAAGTCAAAGCAGATTGCGGTGAAGAGACCCCCGATCCAGATGCCACGCCGTGCCGTCCAAGAGAGTACCATTCGCTTTCTAGACGATCCTCTTGAGAGCAATTATGGAGTTGGAGGTCTGACGTATGAGGATCCTACAGGTCAATCTCAAACGGACACTGTTGTCCTGGAGGTACCCACATTGTTGCTCGAGGCACAACCTGTTCAGCACGCCACCGCGGCCACACGCAACGATGTTGGTGATCGTAATCAAGATCAGACAGCGCCCAAGCCGCGCGTCACCTCTGCGGCTCTGAAGCGCAAAAGAACAGTCAAGGAGCAGCCGGTAAGTTCATGCTGTCGACTCACAATCACTGCATTATTGACCCGTTCTTGGCAGATCAACCTTTTGAGCATGACAGATCACGGAACAAATGCACACAGCCTCAAACGAAAAGCGACAACTGCGGCAATTGTAGTTGATGTGGACAATCAAGACGTTGTGGAGGTCAAGCCTGAGCAACATTCGCAAACAGGCAATCTATCGATCGGAGCTCCTCAAAAGCCACACAAGGAGGGACCAAGCAAGAGGAGGAAGCTCGCTCCCGCAAGCACTCAGCCCGACATCCAGGGGCTATCCACAGGCGTCGAACACGTACCAAAGATCAAGGAAGAACTGGAAGTAGACGTCACTTCAGCCTCAAACACCATTCACGAGCGTTTAGCCGTTCCAGGCACGACATTATCCCCCGTCACGACCTACGGCCTGAGTAGGGTTTGATACCGCCAGCCACAGACTATGGAAGACGAAGACGACGGTCCGGCATATGTGTGTTCCCTCTGCAACGGCAAGTATGCTTCATTATATGGCATCCAAGTGCATGCCAGAACCAAACACGCTGGCCGCAGCGTCACACTCAATTGTCGGACGAAGGCTTGCTCCCATACGTGCAAGATCACGGCTTTGCCTTTGTCTGAGACCGATCGAGAGATGCATATTTTGATACAGTATGACTATAACGACGAATGTCGAGACGATCAAGGAAAGAAATGTTCTAGGGCGTTGAATGTGTTGTTCTAAGCATGATAGCGAAGGCATATCTATGATGGTCCAATGTGAGTGATAACGAGCAGATCTACTGCCAGAAACGACAGCGAGAGTCACTGTATTTAGCTATCCCGTGCGTCCAAAGTACATCTAGTCAACCTCTTCTCCGTTGCCGATGCTCATTCCCTCAATCCCGTTGGTAGCCATGTCCACAGAAGCGGTCGCGGTAGCTCGTGTCTTCTTAGCCGGCCTCTTTTTCTTGCCACCGACACTGGCAGGTGCCTCCAAGATCCATCTGGCGACCGCATCCGCTCTTTCAGAAGAGATGGGATACTCCTTAGTAAACTCATCGTTCCTCTTCTCCTTACCTCCGCCCTCAGATGTAACCCTTGCAGCCCCTTCATACCCAATCTTCTCCCCGGGACCACCTCCATCGATACGAGCTTGATGTCCCGCAACCTCCTCCTCGTCCTCAAAAGCCCTCTTCTCTCTAGCCTTGACGCTGCGCTGGAACGACATCTCGTCCACTACTCTCTCATCACTCAAAGCGTCCAGGATAGCCTGCTGCTTGATACGCTCCTTCTTCTGCTCGGCCGTCTCGTGCTGCTTCGGCCGCAGCGCGTCAGGACGTTGACCCTCTTCTGTTCCAGGCGAGAAACTTGTGCGCGATAGTTCTGTGCTGGGTGCTTGATTATAGCCAGAAGTTGTCGACGAGACGTGGACGGGCAGCGGGGATGGTTGGCAGAGGACTTGCCATGGTGCTGAGAGGTGCAGGAAATTATTCGTTCGGCGGAGGACTTCGATCCAGTCGGCGCGTGAGGGCGAGCGGGCGGCTTGGAAAATTGGGTAGCCGTCGGCGATTCGTGCTAGGCGGGCGGCGTTGTAGGCGTGTCGGGTTAGTTCTGTGGATGAGGTTTGGAGGAGACCGTGGCATAATAGTAGAGAGTGGATTGCGTCGGTTAGCATTGGGTGGTAGGTTATTGCTTCTCGTGCGGCTGAGGAGTATGGCTCGGTCCGCTTGGGTAGTGAAGAGCAAGGGTATTCTGGGAGGTCTGGTGGTGGTTTCTCGGCGAAGAGCAAGTTCGCGGTGTAGATGCTTGGTCGCGGGAGTTGTGGCCAGGCGCTGGATTCGAACGCCTTGGGGCCGTTCGATTGGGGTCTCTGATGCTTTATGAGAGCATTGTTCGCATTGCCAGAGTCCATCGATTTGTGTCCATCCTCGACTTGATGGCCCTTTGCTAGCTTGCTTGAGTTCTCGTTGCCGTCTGCCAGGTCATACATCCGCATTATCACCTCAGAGA
>Ga0058703_1000242_pt1 | contig 11907 bp, 1 predicted proteins | sample AgamicMgMae_FD_83782 | JGI IMG/M metagenome (GOLD analysis project Ga0058703, IMG submission 83782) | Agave microbial communities from Guanajuato, Mexico - Mg.Ma.e | ecosystem: Host-associated > Plants > Phyllosphere > Phylloplane/Leaf | place: Guanajuato, Mexico | collected 2012-06-04
CCCAAATCCTCAGCAACGTAATCACACCTACAACTAATCTTTTGCTTTCCAATGACGGAGTCGGCAGCTGAGCAATCTTAGGAAGCTGCGAAATCATTGTCGTTGCAAAGGTTTCCTTGACTTCATAAAACAAATCCGGATGTCTGGTCACGAACTGGAAGATGTTGATAAGCTGCGCCATATTGCTTGAATCCTCGGCAAGCAATCTCCGTGCAAGCCTCGTCCACTGCGGGGGACTCGCATCCCCGCTAGGGATTCGTGCCGGGATGACCGGAGCAAGGAGCTCCAAGCCTTGTGACACCAACGGCCGCGCTTCCGGTGCAGATGCTCGTAGCAAGGTAACGTAGATTTGTGAAGATATGGTTTTCGGAGTTTCAAAGTACGCAATGAAATATGCAAGAACAGCATATGATCCGTATTTGTTGATGATGTCGTCGAGCCGGATCCAGGTCCATCCAAAATGGATCAAATCCTTTTTGCACTCTTGGAGAACGTTGTTATAAAATTTGAGCAAGATTGATGTGAGCTGCAAGATTTCCATACGGGCATGATCAATGTATGGAGGCGGGTTGTCATCTGCCGTATCAATGGTCGATTGCGGCTTCCAAACCTTGTTTTGAATCAGTCCAAGTAGAGCTTTGGACACCAATGGGGTGCCTGTTCCCTTGGTACCGATGGGAAGTGTTTCCCAGTTACGCATTACGTCCATAGCTAAGATAGGGTTGACAAGAGACTTTATTAAGAAGGCCTTGAAGACTTCTGGCGGACCATTAGATGCGAAAACGTCGATAGACCGAGTAATGATAGACGTCCAATATTCGACCGAATCACTGCAGACAATTTGTCGGTAGATGAATTGCATCAGTACTGGAGACGACTGCAAGTCATTGCATGCTGTGCCCTCGAAGATTCGAAACATGTAGTTTAGATCTTGAGGATCTTGCGACAAATATGACACAAAAACATCCACGAGCATCTTGCCCGCTTGTTCCGCCGCCAACACGAGGTCCAAATCTAACGTATTGGTTCGTCGCTGATGTTCTAAAGCTTTGCCACCTTCAAAGAGTGCAGTTCTTACGGTCTCGTGCGACAAAAGAGCTTTGGCAGAGTCTGTGTGTGCACACATAGAGTTTGCCATATGTATGGCATTGATGATTGCAGTCCACCTGTTAGCGCTTGTGCCTTCGAGCGAGAACGCCTCGACGTAAGTCTTGACATCGCGTATTACAGCGTCTCTGAGAGGAGCGCAAATGTTTTGACGGAGAGCTTGAGCGAAGAAACGCCCTTGAGTTCTCTCGTGCAGCCTGGGAGCAAATAATTTCTCCCAAGCTTCTTGTGCGAATCGATTCAGATAAAGATACATTGGTTGTCGAAATGGGCTACAATGAGTTCGACGGAGTTGCTGTTCAAGGTCCAACATGGTTTTCATCAATTGCGCCATGAATGTGTTTGCGGTAGGGGGCAACAAGTGAAAGATATTGAAGACCGAAGCGACCATGGACATTCTTTGATGTTGGTCAAGATACTGGAACGAAGCTTTTTGTAGCACTGGCACGTCAGCCAGAGCTTTGATGCCATCAAGCAAGCGTGACCCAATCTCAACCCTAAAGTAGGTTGGCAACAACTGCAACAAACGTGCAAGTACATTGAGTCCGTCGGTGCGCAACTTGCTAGGATCCTGTAGACTGACCAGGATAGGACGTAAACCTGCTTGGAGCACATCTTTAGGTAGCTTTGGATCCTCCTTGACGACAGCTCTCAATGCATCATTTGCCGCCTCCACGACCTGAGGAGATTTGTTGTATAGTGACTTGAAAAATACCGCGATGATTCGCGGACGGGTCCGACTGGAAGGGGAGTTGGTCAAATCTGGAAATTCCAGTGCCAGCCCCAGAAATTTCAAACAGGAGACTCGCAATTGTACGATACTATCCTGATTTCGCTGGTCTGGTGGCTTGGCGGCAAAGGTCTCATCGTCTTGCTCTGCTAAATGAATAGACTCTCGCAAAAAGCGTAACAGTTGTTCGTCGAACTCTAAGATTCCATGTTGTAGCTTCAAACAGTATGCGACTGCCTCGATATATCCAATCTGGATTGCAAAAGGTAGTGTCCGCAAAGGTTTGGTCCATACGTGAGTGAGTAGTCTGGCTTTCACAGGCGCTACAAGCTCATATACCGGAGAGCCTGCAGTCTCTGCTAGTATCTCCAGGCATTCTTGCGCGGCCTCTCGAACGTGGCTACTGGTGTGGGCTAATTCATAGACAACAAATCCCAGGAGATCATGAGTTCTCCCTAAAGGATTGTCCTTGGGGACGTCCTTGTTGCAATTGCGCACAATCGTTCTCAAGGTAATGCGTGCCAGCATTCCAGTAGATTCCGGTAGATCGTCCGGGAGATCTTTCATAGCATAAAGAAGTGACCGGCAGATGTCAAGTTGTCGTTCCGCAAGCCATGATGTGGCGAGATTGAGCTTAGTTGCTACAATGTTAATGCCCAAAATGCCTCCGGCTTTAAGAAACCACTCTTCCGCATAACAGCTGTGACAACAGGAAGACATTAGGCGTGAAAAGATGGGTAATTTCTCAACGTTTTCTGTCGTTCCGAATATCACAACGGCAGCATGATACATTTTAAGAATAGCACTTTCTCCTTCCTCGCGTACTGCTGCACTATCGGAGGAGAGAGATTCGATAATGGCGCCAACCAGGATGCGATGATCCAGCACGACAAGCCCGACGCCAACATCAACTTGAAATGGTCGCAGAGCCTTGCTAGCCTCAGCAAGGGCATAACCAATTTCGATAACCACGAAGTGTGTATAGACTTGAGCGAGGAACGCCGACGCTTCGACACCCAGCTTTGGATCTGAGGTTGCCGACATGCATGCCGAGAGCAATCTCATCAAAGTGTCTTGCTGTTCGTCTCGCTTGGCCAGAGATTTCTCGTCATAGTCCGACTTATTCGTAAACACGCCTTTGTCGTAAATTCCATGGGCAAGATCATCGGCTTGTAAGCGAAGTAATTGTATGAAGTTCTCGGGAAGAATATCGCAACCAATCAGTAATCTAATTTGTGCGATTGCCATATTGAGTGCTTGCTGCCTCGAGTATGAGTCGCCATCCTTTATATTCCCCGCTTTGTATTCGTCATGGAGCCGATCGATTGCTACTCGAGCACCCAATGTCGCTGGAATCGACACATTAAGCGGAAATCCAATCAGCTTCACTTCAAGTTGACAATCACTGTCCGAGTACGTCTTGAAGTTGAGACTCGGTGGGCGGTCAAGGAACCGCCGGTTGCGGCCTCCGAGTTTTCCGAGTATTCTCATTGTAGTATGTGCATGAAAATGGTTATAAGGGCTTGGTTTGAGATGCTCCCACAAAGCAGCCATTAACTCGTCAATGACTGGCGTCATGATAGGGTCAAGGTAATCGGCAGTAAGGTTGTCGACGCACAGTTCCAGCGTTCGCAGACCCTGCCCAACCAATTCTGAGCTTGCCCGTAAAGCGAGGACCAAGGGTTTCATTAGATAGCTCAAGTGCGGCAAGAGGTTGCTCAGCCGGGCCGGTACAGTCAAGGCCAGCTCGACGTAAAGATCACGCTCATGGGATTTACGCGCTGCTCCAATCAGATTGTTCAGCACTTCCAAGAGCATCTCGAGAAGTGGTAGAATCTCTTTGTACAGGTGTTCAAAACGGCCACCTCCTATCGCTCGGAATAAGGCGCGCAACAGATAGAAGTAATGCATTGGAGCGGCGGCAATTGTCGCCAGTTTGAGTGATCGAGTAATGAGTTGGGTAACATGAGGTAAAAGCACTTGTTCGTTGTGCTGTGAAAACAATGTCACAGCCATGAAGGATAACTTGAAAAGTTTGAGCAGGTTTCCAGCGCGATCGACATCAGTTGATCCCACATCCTCAAGTCGTCCCATGAGGAATTGAAGTAGCATACTTGCGAAGCTTTGTGAAGTGGCCTCACTGGCGAGAAGGAACTGTGGAATATGTGACAAGGCCGGATGGACGAACATTGTTTCATACAAATGGGGTATCTCAGAATTGAAAATCTCATAAAATGTGGCAGGATCCGCGTACTGGAAAACTGTGGCGAACATTTCAAGCAAATCTTTCTCCTCCTTGTTGCAATTTGCGTGATAGTTGACAACGAGTTCGTAAGGAGCCGTCACTTGGCTATCAGTGGGCTTTTCGGAAAGGTAGTACTTGAAAACTTGGATACCCTCGTGGAAGAGTTTGATGAGAATGTCGACCTCTTCGGCGGAGAATCCAGAAGCAACCTCTTGCCAATTGGCAGGTGTAAGAGTGGGATCGAGCGCAGATGGTGGATTGCAGGCTCGGAGTTGATAAAAGAAATTCTTCAAGCTCTGAACCAAGGTTCTGAATAAAAACTTGTTATCTGACACTGGGTCCGAAACACGATCACGATGATTGAAGATTTTGAGCGGCGCAGCTGAAAAGATGTCCACATCGTCCCAATCTGGCGGCTGAGATCCACCCCCCATGAATTCGTTTCGAGGTGAATCCACCGTCCAAAGATCAGATTTCGATGTTTTCACCGCATTCGCGTGGTGACGATTCATCACGGCAAACTTGTCCGCAATGGCATCGATAATGTTCATGATGAAATGTCTTGCTTGCTGCTTGTCCTCAAGTCTTGCAATATATTCCGCTAGATTAAGTAGTAGCTTTGCACTCATTGTCTGAAAACTTGTTCCTGTAGATTGCTCTCGAAGATGTCGAGTGTAGACAGCAATAGTCTTTCGTATTTGTTCAGGACTCAATCCATCTCTAACATGATGCAATAGGTCCGCCAACATGCTGTAAGCTAATGGGCGTAGGGACTCATAGGCTGTCAAGCCATCGCCGAGTAGCGTGCGTTCGTCAAGCAGATCATCAATTGATCTTAAGAATATCTTGCGGAAATTGAAGTTGACGATATGGCGGACCGCAACAAGTAACTCTTTTCTGGTGCCGCATTTCTCCCTTGGACAATCTCTGAGTAGACGAATGACAATACTCGGTAGAGAAGGCAGAAATTCTGAGAATTGCTGAGCATGAATTCTCAAAAGATACGCCAGGAAGCTCATGGTCTTTACTTGAGCGGTTACGAATTCTGCAAAGGCGCTCCGATTCTTGATCTCTTTAGCAACGCCAATGAAGGCCGAGCCATGTGCGGCCGCCTCCACATGAGCCTTTTCTTGGGGCGCCGCTTGTAAGAACAGAATTTTTTGTATCAGGGGAACGAACTGCTTGACATTTGTACCAACAACATCCTTGTGGGATTGAAAGATGGAAACGACAATTATGGGACATTCCGCGATGACCTTGAAGGATTGTACTCCCGTGATCAGTGCTCGAGGCTGTTGATGTTCTGTTCCGAGCTCAGTAGATGAGACTGTTGCCGGAGAACTGGGATGCGGCGACTGTGAGAACTGCGACGCGTTGGCAGAAACAATTGTAGACGCTGTTGGCAACGGAGAGGGTTGAGAGAATGCGTCCTTGACAGCTTGGTCCACTGACTCGAACATCTCTTGGATCAGATCCAAGAAGGGTTGTACTCTCGAAGCTAGAGCTTTGCCCTGGTAGCGCTGCAGGTCCATCACTATTTTGATACAAAGAATTGCGTTGTCTTCGTTTTCGATCTTCACCAACTTCATGAGCTTGTCCACGATGGTCTCGGCATGAGGTTCCACAGCTTCAGTCGGCTGCAACGGTAAACGATGCATGGTATCCAGCACGCAATTGCGCAGTCTCTACAACTACAGTCAACGCCTGAGCCCGCAGCTAAGTTTGATCCACGGACCTGTTCCGGCGAGTTGCTGATGAAGCTGGGCGTGCCGTCGAGGATGTGCAGGAAGACTGGAACCAACTTTGCAAGAAAGGCGGTATATCCATGCTGGCACCACGTATCGATATTATCGCGCAGCTCGGTCGCGATACCGAGCTTAGTCTTGAGGTCTTAGCATGAGATGGCATTAGTGTCGGGAGTGTAGTGGGTGGTCATATGTGTTACACACCGACGGTAGCATCCTTTAACTTTGCCGCCCAGGTATCCAGATTGCGTTCCGACATCTTGCACGGAGAATCTGACGGGGCCTAGACAAATCTCGCGCCCCGCGATGGCCCATCAATTCCCCAACGGCTGACCGGGTACGAGAAGAGGATGGTTGTCCTAGCAAGCCATATTGTTCGATTTGTAAAACGAGTGGAAGCGCCGATGCATCGGCAAGAAAGGAGAAGCGCTCAGGATAACCGGACGCCGCGACACCCTGCGCCGAGTGCTTCAACCCAGGGACGACGTCGCGAAGCACGATGGTCGGCGGAACCTCATTGAAACACTAATAAAACACGAGGAGGGGCAGAACTACAGACCGCTGCACCACAATTAAATTATATTGGCGGGGGAGGGTCGAGATACTGAAAGCAACCTGGCACGTGACACAGCCCTATCATGCCACCAACGTCCAAACAGGCATAGTGCGAACGTTAGTGAACCGACTCGAATGAGATAATGACGGATGCGACCCCTCGGGGTGCCACTTCGTGCCGGTTGGAGGTTACTGTGCCATTCCCTCCACAATCGCGTGCATTGCTATCACTCGGTCGCTCTTCTCGACTGCTTCGGCTACTTACATTCGATCTTTCGCACGTTCATTGCGCTCGGCGTTTAGGGGTAGTCACACTTCATCATGGGTAGAGCCTGGCGCTGCATCAATAGGACGGGCTCGTTTGTGCTGATGGCTGTCAGGCGTCCCAAAGTTCTTCAGATGGATGAGCGAGCGGTATCCTGCGTACGTACAGGAGAGGTCTTTCAGGGCGTAGTCCGTGGCGTGTGCTAATGCAAAATGTTGCGACAGGATATCGCAGCTCATTGCAGAAAACAGAATACCAGAATTCGACTGTCTTTACGTGAGTACAACTTCAGGGCTTCGAAACCGCCACGACTAATCGTCTTTTCAGCTGGATATGAACGGCATCATTCACAACTGCACTCACAAAGACTCAGACTCGCCAACCTTCCGCATGACCGAAGACGCCATGTTCATCGCCATCTTCAATTATATAGAACACCTTTTCGGTAAGATCAAACCACAGAAGCTCTTCTTCATGGCCATCGACGGTGTCGCACCCAGAGCCAAAATGAACCAGCAACGAGCGCGGAGATTCAGGACTGCACTTGATGCAGAGGTGGCGCGAGATAAAGCATTGAAAGAAGGTCATGAGATGCCCAAGGAGAGTCCATTCGACAGCAATTGCATCACACCCGGCACAGAGTTCATGGCCAAACTAACCAGACAGTTGAAATACTTCATCAGCAAGAAGATCACAGAAGATGCTGACTGGCAAAACGTGGAGGTCGTGCTGTCTGGACATGAAGTTCCTGGCGAGGGAGAACACAAGATTATGGAGTACATTCGTCAGGCAAAAGCTCAGCCGGGATACGACGCCAACGTGCGGCATTGTCTGTACGGATTGGATGCAGACTTGATCATGCTTGGCCTTCTCAGCCATGATCCTCACTTTTGTCTGCTGCGGGAGGAAGTAACGTTCGGACGGCAAAATCAGAAAAAGAGCAAAGAGTTAGAGCATCAAAATTTTTACCTAATGCACCTTTGTGTAGTGCGCGAGTACTTGGAACTTGAGTTTCAACAGCTCAAGCACCCGGGTGCGCTCAGCTTTGCCTTTGACATGGAGAGGGTTATCGACGATTTCATTCTCATGGCATTTTTCGTGGGTAATGATTTTCTGCCCCATTTGCCACATCTTCACATAAACGAAGGCGCGTTGTCACTCATGTTCGACACTTATAAAACCATTCTACCGAAGGTGACCGGTTACGTTAATGAAAAGGGACGAATCAACCTGGATCGTCTACAGGTCCTGTTGGACGAGTTGTCAAAAGTCGAATTCCGATTTTTTGAGGCCGAAAATGCGGATGCCAACTGGATGCGAAGCAAGCAGAGACTAGAATCGGAAGAAGCAGTTAAAGATAATAAGCGAGGGAAGTTGGCCATGAGTAGTGGTCAACGAGAGGTATTTAAGCTGATCAAAGTTTGGGTCAATAAAAGCACTGGTGCTTTCGAGAAGCAACCGTATGATCTCCCGGTTTCACTTCCTGCAAAAGATCGAGACTTTGTGCAGACTCTGGCCGAGGCTCTACACCTTGAATGGAAGACTGTGGAGAACAGCAATGGAGACCGCCATATGCAGCTGATGTTCCCGCGTCCTCTTCATACTTCTGGCACGGACGAAGATGAGTCTGAAGAGGAAGAAGACGAGGAAGCACAAAGTGCGATTTTCAGGGTCATGCGAAGATACGACACCGCTAAGATCGTTGATGTCAGTGCGGATCAGGCTCAGCATGAGATGGAACGCAAATATCAAGAAAAGTTCTCTTCTTGGAAGGACAAGCACTATACGAGCAAATTAGGCTGGGGTCTCGACGACGAAGTCGAGCTTCGGAATCTTACGGAGAACTACGTGCAAGGACTTCAATGGGTTCTATATTATTACTACCGAGGGGTTGCTTCCTGGCCGTGGTTCTTCAAATATCACTACTCTCCTATGATCTCGGATGTTAAGAAAGGCTTGGGTGCAGACATGAACTTTGTTCTCGGCCAACCCTTTCATCCGTATCAGCAACTTATGGGGGTGCTACCAGACCGAAGCAAATCTATCGTGCCAGAGGCTTACCATGATCTTATGACGAACAAGGATTCACCCATCATCGACTTCTACCCACGGGACTTTGACCTGGACATGAATGGCAAAAAGATGGAGTGGGAAGCAGTGGTCAAGATTCCCTTCATCGACGAGAAGCGACTCCTGAGCGCAATGGGCACGAAGGATCATCTTCTTACTCAGGATGAGCACAAACGAAACGATTTCGGGGTGACTCTAAAATTCGCACACTCCACCATGTCGAATTATACTTATCCCTCATCACTACCTGGAGTCTTTGGCGATATCCCGAATTGCCATTGTGTGGAAAACATCTTCGAACTACCAACCATGGACGGTCTGAGTGTTTATGTTGGCCTTGTTGATGGAGTCAAGATCGGGAAAGCGGCTCTTGCGGGCTTTCCCAGTCTACAGACTTTACCCTTTGCTGGAGCACTAGCTTACCATGGTGTCTCCGTCTTCCAACAGGACAGTCGAAATCAAAGTATGGTCATCACGTTATTGGATGCCGAAGTCGAAAACAAGATGTCGAAAGCGCAAGAAAAACTAGGCAAGGTTGTGCATGTCGGCTACCCGTTTCTGCAAGAAGCCAAAATCATCAAAGTATCTAATGAGCTCTTCGAGTACAAGCTGGAGGGCAATGAGGTGGTTTCCGTTCCTCACGATAACTTTGCGGCGAGTGAATGGAGGAAGAAGGCCGAGCGTATTGAAACAACGTTCAGCAAGAGGCTTGGAGTCATCACTGGCACTGTAGAGTCACTAGTGCACGTGGACATGCTCAAAGGCTTGACAAAGACACCAGAAGGGGCCACTGTCAAGGAATACGGCAAGATTCTCGGGATCGAGACCGACTATGCATCACAAACTATCGTGGATGAGGTCATTAGTTCCGACCAGCGATTCATTGAGAAAGCTGCGCGACCGCTCAGTGAGGAATTCCCGGTCGGATCCCGAGCATTCTTTTTGGGTGTCATGGCTTATGGTCGACCATTAGAAGTCGTCAGCCATACTAGCGACAAGATTGGCATTTATGTTGCAACATTGAAGGTTCAAGATCAAACCTGGGGTCGTGGCATAGTCGCCGATGCGGAGCGCAATGCGCCTTACACGCCATCATTTGCGGTAGCTAAGAAGCTCGGACTTAATCCACTCGCACTCAGTAAAATCACATCTTCCTTCACAGTAAATACTGCCTCTTTACGCCTCAATCTCGGTTTGAACCTGAAGTTTGAGTCCAAAAAGCTCAAAGTTCTCGGTTACTCGCGGCGCGACGACTCTGGCTGGGCTTTCAGTCAGAAGGCGATCGAACTCATCCAGCAATACATGATCAAGTTTCCAGAGTTTATTGCCGGAGTACAGAGAAATCCGCAAGGCAGAGAGTACTCGGACACTGATTTCTACTCGACGGACGTTGCAACACAGAAGATGAAGGAGATTGGGCAGTGGTTGAAGAGCATCGAAGCAAAATCCTTCGAGCGCGTTACCCTCGACGCGGACCAGCTCGACTCGGACGTGGTGCTCCGGATCGAAAGTGCGGCAGATCAGCATATGGCTTCCGCCTCTACCTCCGCCATGAAGAACGAGCTGCTCAAGGGCGTCCCACGCCATGCCATCTTAAAGCCTGCCGACGCCGCCCACCGACTCGGTGGTCAACGTTTCGCGACTGGTGATCGTGTCGTTTACGTCCAGGACTCTGGGAAGGTTCCGCTCGGCCTGACGGGCACCGTCGTGGGTCTCACCCGCACTGCACGCACTACACTCCTTGACCTGCTCCTCGACGCGAGCTTCATGTCCGGCACCACACTTGGTGACCGATGCTCGCCATTCCGAGGGGCCACCGTGCCCAATGACTCTGTGCTCAATCTCACCGACCGGCAAATCTTTGTCGAATCCAAGGCCGGCGCAGCGCGTCAGCCTGCACAAGCGCCGCGCCCGTTCTATGCCAATGGCGGTTACGGCGTGCCGCAAGGACCGGGCGGTCAAGGTCAACTTTCTACCGCGAGAGCGCCTGCTCCGCTAAGGGGATCATTCCGTGGTGCTGTCGGTGCTCCAGGACCGAATGGCGTCTATTCTAACCGCGGCGCGTCCTACAGCGCCACGAGCGGTGCTGCGCATGGCGGCTATGTCCCGAGCAACAGTTTTGGCGGCGCTGACGCCCTAGCATTCCGACCGAGCGGAAATGCAAACGCTGGCATGCGCGGCGGGCGCGGAGGGCTACGTGGAGGCGACCGTCCGCCGGCGAATGATGCCGCACCCCCGACGAACCGCAAGGGCTTCACAATTGTTGACAATTCCGATCCCAGCCAGGGCGTAGTGAGGAACAACCCGAACTTTAAACCGCAGAGCTACGCGAACGTGCCGCCGCCGGCGGTCCTGAACGCCACTGGCGCCGGTGGCCGAGGCAGGGGAGGTTACGGCAGAGCTGGTGGCGGGGGCGGTGTCCCGAGGGGCGGCGCATCACGAGGTGGTGTGAGCATGGGGCAAAGGGGCGGGCCAACGACATGAGTCGGGATGGGAATGCAGCGCGGTACCATCACAACCGCGTGTCAACCCTTGCCGGTACACGGCGAGTAACCAGAAATCATGAGGCGGCTCTCTACACGTATGGTTCCAGACCTTTGTCTCTCTCTCGGGGTCTCGTCTATTCTCCAGATCTGGCAGCCATGAGGAAAGAGAAAATCAGCGGGTGGGCAGTGCTTGAGAAATCGCCAACGTAAGCATGTCTTGCATTTGGAGGACACTGGCCGGAAGGAATTCATGATGGTGGTGTCCAAGAGCACCGAGATAGTGTTCATAGACGATCTTATCGATGGATGAAGTTATGCCACCACGAGTGTATATGCATTTCGTGCTCTAGATAGTCTCCAATTTGGACTGCACAGCCGTCATGTTGAAGAGTAGAGGACTTTGTCGTGCTTGCCAAGAAGTTGTCGCGGCTGCGAAGGCTCCTACAAATGCAAGATTTGTGCGTCGTGCAAGTATAGCAAGTCTCACGATGCTGATACATGGCTTTCTAGTATTCAGCACATGCATCTTATTCTCGCACGACTCCCACACAGCCGGGCTCGGTTCTTCTGTCTCGTCCCACGAACGTACTGCGCAGTCAAGCATGGCGCAATGCTGCAGTCTCCTCGTTTGGAATTGGCACGATAGTGGCTCAACGATTACTTTCCACCTCACAAAACGATTCTACCAGGCTATCAGACATACC
>Ga0058703_1000243_pt1 | contig 11900 bp, 10 predicted proteins | sample AgamicMgMae_FD_83782 | JGI IMG/M metagenome (GOLD analysis project Ga0058703, IMG submission 83782) | Agave microbial communities from Guanajuato, Mexico - Mg.Ma.e | ecosystem: Host-associated > Plants > Phyllosphere > Phylloplane/Leaf | place: Guanajuato, Mexico | collected 2012-06-04
GTCCACTTCCGGCCAAACGTCTGACCCATCGGGCCCCAGAACAGGGGCGAGAGACCCATGAAGATGAGATAGAGCGCATTGCTCACGCCGAAGATGCTCGCGGTCGTGTGGTACGTCTGCGCCACCTCGACGCTGGCGGCCAGGATGCTCGTGGACGAGATCGGGGCGAGGAAGGAACAGCAGCTCAGGATGCTGACGATGATGACTTTTCGATGGGGCGAGAAGGTATTGTAGATCTCGTCGCCTTGCTCGTAGTGCTGGTCGTGATGGATCCCCGCGGCATCGTGGGTCGAGACGTTGGTCCGCACTTGTCGCAGGCTAAGACTCTGACTTTCCAGGTCCTCTTCTTCGGAATACGCTTGACGGTCTTTGCGGACGGTGGGTGATCGCTTGGGTGTCGGTGCATCTTGGGATTCTGTTTCCTCGAGCGAGCGTTCATCAGCCGGATCGCTAACGCTTGGGTATTTTTCATTTGCCATTGTGCAATGCAATGTAACAGCGAATGTCGAGTTGTCGTTTGTAGACGATAGAAATCCATGAATTAAAGTGAGAGAAGACATTATACTTATCACATACCAAAATGTCTGCCGAGGTCGGCTTCAACAGCAAGTGAATTGCAATTGAGTTCTCGGAAAATGGCATGACATGCGGAAAAGCTTGGCCGAGTTTCCGAGATATCCGGGAATAAGCACTTTCGGAAAAGACCACACACTGAGTAGCTGTATACAGTGCTGTACCAGCGCCGTAGCGTCTCCTGTAGAAGAAGAGCAGCAGGTCCTTATTGAGGACGAACACTCGGCGCAGACAGCTAGCACAGTGGACGCCGGTTCACGAAACCACATCGTAGCTATGTAGGTACCTAGGTAGTCCTCGGCTCTTGTATATCCTTGTCTCCATATCAAACCCATCATGCCAGTCTATCCACCGCCGACAATCAACAAAACACATTGTTCGCATATGCAAAAAAAATTCATCACATCATGTCCGCGCCCTGCGCCGTCATCATCTCATCAGCTTCTGCAGATCCTGGAAACGCCAATCGTCCACGATAGTCTCCCAGTCATCAGCCAGCAAACCGTACGTCTCACTGTCGTAGTTCTCAGGCTTGCGTGGATTCAACGCCCAGTAGCCAAAGTCAACGTCCGTGTCTTTCATGTACCTCATCAGATTGTCCCAATAGTGGTGATCGCCTTCACTCCCACCATGCGGGCTGCCGAATTCTCCCAGCCAGACCGGGGCGATGTTCCCTCGGAGCAGAAAGGCCCAGTTGCGCTCCATGTCCAGCGCGAACGACGGATAGGGGCGTTTGTGGTAGGGAACCAAAGTCGACCAGCCGGACCACGCGTACACGTGGCTGCTGTACACGACTCGGTCCGGGACGGAGAGCTTGACGGGCCGAGTGCGCGCGCCCGAGCAGTCGTTGGCCGAGGAGATGCCTTCGACGAACATGAGCCAGTTCGGCTGCATCTTCAGCAGCTCCTCGCTCGCCTGCTCCGCCGCGGTGGCCCACATGTTCCATGTCATGGTGCCCCAGACGCCTCGGGGCTCGTTGCGGAGATCCGCTCCGATGACGAGGGGGTTGTCGATGTGCGGTTCCATGATCGTCCTCCAGTGGTCGATCCAGCTTTCGGTCGTCTGCCTGACTTTGCAGGCCGAGCCGTATTGGTCGTTCCTCCAGCTGGCGTCACAGAGGTTCTTGCCGTCGCACCAGTGCGCGTTTGTGATGTGGTTGTTGGGGATGACCGCGATGCCGGCTTGGGTCATCGCCTCGACGCATGCCTTGAACACATCGAGCGCACGAGGCCCGTCGACGTCGCCATTTGCATTGACCTCATACCCATCAAGAAGATCCAGGTTCGCCGAGATAAGCTCTGGGGGGATGATGGGGTTTTCGATGACCATTTGATCGGAATACGGAAAGCGGACGCTGTTGAACCCCATTTGCCGGATCGTGGCAGCTATCTCGTCACGATGTCGGAAATCCAGTCCACCCGGCACGAAGTAGATATCGCTCGCGCCATACCAGTTTATCGAGGCTAGCTTGAATCTCCGCCCATTAGAGTCGACGATATGTCTGCCCGCAGTCTGGAAGGGAGGTGTGAAATGCGTGGCCGCCTGTACAGCGCTGCGGGCGTCATTGAGTATAGTCTGATAAATCCGAGCTTGGCCTGTGGGAACACCTGGTAAGCTCAGGCATAATGTGGCGAACAGGGCGGTGGCAAAGAACGAAGCGAGCGACATTTCGAAGAATGCAGACGACCACCCCGGGCCCTTGTTGATCAACGGGGGAGGTATGAGCAAGACAAGAGGAATTCGTGGTTGTCCGTCGATGAGCTGGGTAACACTGTACTGTGTTTCATGGTGCTCCACGATGCCAAGCGACAGGTCATGAATCAACGATGCAATAATGAGCACGCGACATCTTACCTGAAGCTGAAGCAGGATTGCCGTCGCTCTTCATAGCGATGCTGTAGGCTGCTTACAGAGGCGAAAATGGCTTGGAAGTGTTTGCGATGCAGTCCGGGTAGGGAGGTGTTTATATGTGTAGGCCGTTTGTCGACCACCCCTGAATGCACGTGCGGTGGAGTCTTGGGAGAGATTGTTGTCTGAACGATGAACAGTGAGGCTGATGAAGACCAGAGTTGGTTGTGGCTTGTGAGGTCTCCCCGGGACCCCGTCCAATGACTGCATGAGCATTGTCATTCACTACGTCAGGATTCGCAATACATCACTCACGACACCATGTAGTACCTTGTATGTATATGTGCTCGAACAACGATGCACTGCGGACAGTACTTGTAGACTGCTGCTCCATTCTCCCCTCATCACCACACTCTTCACCTATCGACCTCGACTGATTTGAAACTACACCACCACTATGGAGACCATCAAGAACACTCTGGCCGAGAACTTCGGCGGTTCAGCACACAACCTCGCCGGTGGATCACACGCGTTCTCACTCGACGATGTCCCTGATCTCAGTGGCAAAGTGGCGCTTGTCACGGGCGGATCGGAAGGCATCGGCTTCGGCTGCACGCACACCCTGCTCAAGCACGGCATCAGCAAGCTCTTCATCGTCAGCCAGAGGAAAGAAGTCATCGAAGAGGCCTACAAGGCCGTCGACGAGGAGCTCGGCGCCGGCACGAGCAAGAAGATCGTCTGGCTGCAGTGCGACCTTTCCGACTGGGAGAGGACGGCCAACATCGCCAAGGAGATCTCCGACCAGATCGACCGACTCGACATCCAGATCAACAACGCTGGGCGTGGCATCATGACCCAACAGTTCGCGGAGACGAACGGTATCGATCTCCACATGGCCGCGAACCATTTCGGACACGTCATCCTGACCTCTCACCTGCTGCCCGTGATGAAGAAGACGGCCTCTGCCGGCCATATCGTCCGCATCGTCAACCTCGCGTCGAACGCCCACCAGGGCGCACCATCGGAGACCGCCTTCGAGTCCGTAGACGAGTTGCAAAAGGACTACGGCCCGAACGGACAGTACGGCCGATCGAAACTGGCCACTTTATTACACGCCAAGTACCTCGCCAAGCACCTCACCAGCTCCTATCCCAACATCATCGCCAACGCCACGCACCCAGGCATCGTCGACACGGCGCAGACCAACATCCACATCCACGAACCATACCCCATCTTGGGCTACGGCGTCTCGGCAGGACTGAAGCCGTTCAGGAAGGACCAGTTTGAGGGTTGCGTCAGTACCATGTACGCCGCGACCGCGTGCGAGGATAGCGGGATGTACATTGCGCCACCGAGCATTGTCGAGCAGGGAAGTGCGCAGGCCAATGATCTGGAGCTGGCCGAGCGGTTGATGAAGTTGACGAGGGAGGTGGTTAATGAGAAGACTGAGGCCGGTAAGAAGGGTTGTCCGCTGAGGGACTACTGAGCGAGATCTGGTGGGGCTTTATTCGGCAGTAATCCGATGAAATCGGATCCAGGGAGTTGGCACAGGCTCGCCATTGTATAATTACGAAGAAAAAATACCCACTGTTCCAGATTCCATTCACATATCCATCGTGTGTAATGTAATGTCCATCGGTATCGGAAACAATGAGTAAGAGCATGATATGAAGCCTGCGCCAAGGCTGGACGCCTTGTAGCCTCCAGCTGGCTTCACATGTGCGAGGCGGTTTACGAAGTCCCGGCCGCGCTATCCGAACAAGAATTCAGAACGCATTGGTGGTATGGATTTCTTCGATACTCGCACCTACATGCACTTACGGGATCGTGTCGGCAATGGCAAAAGTGCAGCATCATGTCACTCAGTCTTGTTGAAACGCGTCTACGTTCTCTAACAGGGGAGCACGTGAAGGTGGAACGCCGATTCATCAGTATACAGGTATCTATCTAACTCTCATCATGACCGCTCTTCTCACTACGCACCGAGGGCTTCCTGCTCACATCGCTGCTGGGAACATCATACTCAGCTTCCTTCCTCCCCTCGCCCGCACCGTGATCTGAACCCACACGCCCGTCCTTCTCCACATCCTCAAACTGCCGTCTAGGCGTAGTAGAGCTACTGTCCCCCTCCCGCAGCGTCGCGGCCTCCCTCTCCTCCTTCCTCACCAGACCATGATCCTTGATGAGCGCACAAAGCAAGAGACACAAAGCCAGCAACGGCACGCACCAGATGAAAACCGCTCGACTAGCGGTGGCGTACGCCTGCTTGATCACGGCTCGATCGGCGGCGGAGAAAGTGGAGAGATCCGGGGCGGCGAAAGTGCTGTTCGCGATGGCGTGCAGTCTCGGTGGCAGGGAGGCCTTGAGCACGTTGGCGAGGATGGCTGAAGAGACGGCCAATCCGACGGCGCCGCCGGAGCTGCGGAGGAAGTTGCGGTTCGAGGTCACGACGGCTCGTTGGGATTTGGGGCAGTGCGCTTGCAGGGCTACTAGTGTTGGTTGGAAGACCAAGCCCGTGCCGAAGCCCATGAGGATTAGGAAGAGGGCGATCCAGCCGAAATTAATGGTTTCATTTGCCAAGACCAGCAGTCCGGATCCGATCGTCCAGATGCCGAAGCCGATCCAGATGATTTCGCCGTACCGGTTGAAGCGCGACATGTAGAGACCGCTGAGGACGGAGAAGGAGGACTGCGCGCCGACGAGAGGAAGTTGCAGGCAGGCCGCGATCAGTGCGCTCTTGCCACGGACGTTTTGGAAGTAGAGTGGCAGGAAGTAGAGGTATGAGTAGTAGGCAGCTCCCAGCAGGAAGCTCTGCGCGAGCATCGCGGCGACGGAGGCTTTGCGGAACATCTCCAGTGGCATCATCGGCAAGGTGGCCCATTTCCATTCCACAATGACGAAGACGATCAAGCAGACGCCGCCGACGGCGAACATGGCGATGATCTCGGGTGAGTCCCAGGGGGTACCTGCGTGGCCGCCTGACGAGATGGGGATGAGCAGGAGGATGACGGCTGCTGTGCCAGAGACTAGGCCGGCGACATCGATCTTCGCGAGGGTTTCTTTGACGTTGAGTTTGGGCATGTTCGTCGGCAGGTAGAGCCAGCTCGCGATCACCGTGACCATGATGAGCGGAGCCAGGAGGTAGAACAATCCACGCCACGACGTGCGAATGGCGAAAGCCGACGCGATGAGTGGTCCAAGCGCATTGCCTGCTCCGACCATGAACCCCAAGATCCCCTGATACTTTCCGCGTTCTTGGAGAGTGACCACATCGCTGACGATCATCATCGATAACGAGGTGATGCCTCCGTTCGCGACGCCGGCCAATCCTCGGAAGATGTAGAGCATGGTGGCGTTCACCGACAGCCCGCAGGCGAGGTCGCTGAGCGATAAGAGGACCAATGCCGAGAGCAGGATGTTCTTGCGTCCGAAGAGATCGCTGAGGCGGCCGTAGAGCACTTGGAAGACGGTGTTGGCGATCAACGCCGAGGTGCCGGCCCAAGAGATCGAGGATGAGGCGTGGAGGTCGCGCGCGATGTCTGGAAGGAGGACGCCGATTCCGTTTTGGTCAATGAAGCACACGAGGAGGGCCAGGCTCATGATGCAGAAGACGAGCAGAAGCTCTCGCTTTGGCAGCAGTTGCGTCTGGTCGTGCAAGGCGGCTTCTGCATCTTCCTTGACTTTGTTGGGCATCTTTAATAATAAGGAGACGGGTGTTCAAGGGCCGTTCGAGGTGAGTTGATGGCCAGCCGGCATAAGAGATATCACCAGGTTCAGGCGGGTGAATGGGGCGTGGTTGATAGGAGATGTCGTTGTAGGAAACAGATGATTGAAATGGCAAAATGCAGTAGATAGATACCGACTCACCATTAGGGTGCTACTATCGCCAACAGGCATGTTCGACTGCTTCACAACTCACCAACATGGGCAGACACCATGGACGTGCCGGTTTGCCGCGCATTATACTGTACAGCACAGTATCGCCGGCTTTTCGTGCGTTGATGGCCGATAGCGGAGGTTTATTGCCGGGCTGGCGTAGTTCTGCGGTCGACAACGAGATGAACAACAACTCGAGATGAACCATCGTGACGGCACAGACTGGAAGCGCGTACTGTGTGTAAGGTAGGTCTTAAATTGAGTGGGAGTCAGGCAGAGAAGGATGTCTTCACGGTCGTGACCGTGTCGTTCCTCCCGTCCTCGCGCCCCTCCAGGTGTGGCGGATGTTGCTTAGCTAAGCATCCCGTCTCTCGACCGCCGAGCGCTTTCAACCTCAGCAGTCGTCTACGACTAACTGCACACACTCTCGGCCCTGGTGTGTACTATAAATCACATACCCTCTGTCTGGCCATCGGTCACAAACAGCAAAATTTCGCTCATGGCGGCGCAGGACCTGCGTGCGCAGATTCTTGCGCTCGAAGAAGCAACATGGCGCGCTCTACAAAGATCCGGAGCAGCAATGGTCCCATACATCACCCGGGACTGTATCATGCAATTCCCTCTCGGCCTGAAGTTGACCTCGACCTCCGAACCTTCTGTGCAGGATATCCTTCACTCGCCGGCTTTCGTGCCGTGGAAAAGCTTTGAACTCCTGAAGGTGGACGTGACGCCGGTCGGCGCGGACGGCGCGGTGATCAGCTATTTCGCCAGGGCGACGAGGCCTCCCGCTGGGCCGGAAGATGACCGAGATGTTGAATTCGATGCGCTGTGTTCGAGTGTTTGGAGGAAGGAGGAAGGCAGGTGGAGTATGTGCTTCCATCAGCAGACACTGGCGACATGAATACCTGTGAAGTGGGAGGAGCCTGCAAAGAGGACGCGTAACTGCCATACGTACATGTATGGCTGTCGTGCACGTATGGAGAGAGATGCAGCTGCATGGCGCGGATGAGGGACCTCGCTGGTCCGCTCGGAACTTCACTGGTAACGCTGAAAGCCTTCTGTATCGCCACTCTCAGAGCTTTTGAAGATACTGCGAGGTGGTGTACGAAGGTATATGTTCAAGCTTTGGCCGCGATAGGTCCAGGTGAGGTCGCGAGAGAGGTACCGGCACCTCCACGACGATCCGATGGCTCCAGAGTGTCCGCAGATGCAACATTTAGCCACTTGCTTCCTAATAATTATCTGGATTGCACAATATTTCGCAGTGCGTAGGTATGTACTTGTAAGTCCGTCTGCACATGTTCGTCATGAACTTGGAAAGAGCTCCATGTTTCTCGTAAGCAGGCAGTAACGTGCATGTGCCCAGACTTTCAACGCACTCCACACCCTCAGCGTCCCTCCAGTTGCAATCCTACAATGCCACACACCGCATCAAGGACTTACGCCACCATGTCTGGCAGAAGACACCAAGACAGCGTGAAGGCCGAGGAGGGTGAGATCGACACACAACCACTAGCGAACGAAACGCGACGGCTACGAACCTTTGCGTCCGCCATCACCACTTTAGCCGACCACAACGCCACTCAGCATGCGACAATCATAGCACTGCAGGCGCGCATCACTGAACTGGAAGAGGAGAATGCTCGCCTTAAGCAACATCAGGCCTCGGACTCTCTTCGCGGTATGCACACGCAGGCATGAGGCGTATGTGAGGAGTCAGGTGTTGACAATCCCGACATAGGTGCTACGATCAAGGAGGAAACCTCTCCCGAGCCATGGCTCGAGGAGCGGGTTGCTGTACAGGGTTGTCGCAGCTTGCCCACCAGGAATGGGCCTAGCAGTCGTGCTTGGAGAAAGAAGCGTAAGGCGTCCAAGGCTCTCGTGACGGTTGCGGAAGAGGCATCGCACGCGCAGCCTGGGAATGGTTGGGACAACGATGCGATGCAGCCTGGCGATGACTGGCATGACCATGCGGTGCAGCATGATGGCGGCTGGGGCAACAACGTGAGTTTCATACGCTCTCTGCCATCACGATCACACGCTGACTACCACTACCTCTTAGGTGGACTACTGGCATAAGAATACGGTGCTGCCTGACAGCGAATGGGGTAGGGATGTAAGTTAATGCGGCATCTGCGATCACGGCCATATGCTGACTACCAGTACCTCTCAGCCGGCCACCCAGGTAGAGATCCCCGTGAGCCGTCCGTGGGATGTGACCGGATCGTGGGAGTAAGGCTGCAGCGGATACAGACCGAATGTTGCACAAGTGGCGTTGATCAATATTCGCCCAAGAGCTTTCATGCAACGACGAAAAAGGGGTCGGATCGAGAATAAGACATGAATTGAGGCTAACGCTGGTTGTGTTTGTTCGCAATGGTGTGCTGTGACTTGGTGTTTCGTGAGCGAGTGTTGCACGTGAATATTTGGTTTCACACGTGAAAGGGACTTGGCAACACGGTTGCCCCCCCGTAACAGGAAGGCGCGATGGACTTTGCTGCGCACGCACCACTTTCCAAACATGAAGGTCAAAGCATCAATCTCATTTTTCCACCAACACCACATCTCACCTACTTCGCCGCCAACGAGACCGCTTTTGCCAGCATGGCCAACGAAGGTATTGGCGATCTGGTCCTCAGGCTGCTCGCCGCAGCGAGCAGCCTGCCCACGGCTCAGGCTACTGAGATCAGGGAGATCGCCACCAAGCTCTCAGTGGCAACGACCGGCGAGCGACGTGTAGCAGCGGAAGCAGCAAACAGCGCGAGCACAGAGGTCAACTGGCTCAAACATGATCTGCAGAGAGAGAGGTCGCAGCATGGGAGTGTGCGTGCCGACCTAACCCGTGCGAAAGCGGCTGCGAACAACGCAGCAAGTATTGCAAGCGTAGAAATCAACAAGCTCAAGTCTGAGCTACAGAAAGAGAAGTCGCAGCATGGGATCGTCCGCTCTGAGCTGAGCCGTGCAAAGGCCGCCACGAACAATGTTGTCGCGGCGTCTGCGTCTGCTGCACCCGTACAACCCAAGCAACTGATGCCTCCGTCGCAGACGAGCGCGCCAGAGACGGCGAGGAAGCGGCCCTACTCCGAGGAGATGACCGTAGGCCCCGTCAAAAAACGTGCCCGCCCCGAGGTCTTTTATCGTCAGCCAGTCTGCAAAGGCTGCCTTGCAATGGGCCCAAGTGGCTGCAACCACCAGTCGCAATGCTCGCGCTGCAAGACCTGGAACATGAGATGTATTTACCAAGCGTGCGGAAATATCTTCTGTCCCGACACGACCTGCACGCGTCTGCACCCCGGGCAATGGAGCTACGATGACCGTCCGCGTTGGAATCTCGAAGCTACAACGCAGCCGCAGAGTACGCCCAGAGCCTCGGACAGCTTGTCGGGCGGAGGCTCGGCCAGCTTGTTCAGCAGCCTCTCCCGCGGAACCTCAGACAGCTTGTCACACGGAGGCTCGGTGAGCTTTGGCAGCTTCGGGACGGTGTCACGCGGAGGTTCTGCCGCCCGGGGTACACCACACGGAGGCTCGGTGAGCTTTGGCAGCTCGGGCACGATTCCACGTGGAGGCTCGGTGAGCTTTGGCAGTTTTGGCAGCTTGGGATCGGCGCCACGCGGAGGCTCAGACACCTTGGCCTCGCCATGCGGAGGCTCGGGCAGCTTACCTCGAGACACTGTACGTCCAGGTACAGTAATATGTCATGATCAACGCTGACGTGTTCAACAGGGAGGCCGCTCTCACACACCGGTCGAGCAACACATCTCCCAGCAGCCGACAGCGACGCAGAGTCATCAGACCAGCCTGTCGGTTCTGCCTGCCAGCAAACCCAATGCACAGCAGAACGACCTTCCGAACACCGTAGTACACACTGATCGTCTTGCCATTCAGGCGCCCCCCGACCCTGCTGATCCGGTCTCTGGACCACCCGAGGCTGGGCCACTGCTGAGACCGGACGAAGTGAAGCTTGAGGATGGCAAGGCAGGTGAGAATGTGTGTCTTGTGCCTGACATCAACCCCAGCGTACAGCGGAACGAGCCATCGAACACCCCAGTGAACGCTGATCGTCCTACGGTTCCGGAGCCCTACGATCCTGCTAATCCACTGCTTGACCCAAAGCACGGCAATGAGTCTGGACAGTCTCAGATTGAGAAGCCGCTGCGACCGGACGAAGTGAAGCTCGAGGATGGCGAGATTGGTGAGCATGCGGGAGATTGCGCAGCCTTTGGTGCGGTGAACCACGGATGATACTACGGAGAGCGACCATGACTTGGTGAAGCTTTGCCCGTACTTACTACCTCGTCGTACGCAATGGGCGTTCATGCTCGAGCGGGCGATACCTCTTCTAGGATACCAGATTGCGCCCCCTGTATGCCGTATGCATATTGTGTACAATACTCAGCCTGACACCCGGGTTGGTCATTTGGCTCTCTCAATTCACCCATAATAATAGAACAGCCACTGGAGAACTTGAAGTCATACCTTGAAACCCCAGCGCCGTCAACTCGTTGGGAAACGTCTCACACGGCCGGTGACCGCTCGTTCGGCCAACGAGCGGTCAACTCAGCCACTTTTTCTCGAAGAGCCGCAAACGGGCCGAATCCAGCAGAGGGCGGAGCCGACGGTCGTCGCAGTCATCGTCACCATCATCAGGAAACATGAGTGAGCATGGTGTAGAGTCGAGATAGCAGACACGTGAGGTCGAATCCAGGGCCGAAGACGGTACGAGGAATATTTTGATATCCATGTTCGCTGCCTCGGAAAATTCAGGAGCATGAGCAGAGGTTGACGGAGCAAGTCGGGAGGATGGCAATGAGGAGTAGTCAGAGCAAGCTGGGGGTCTGCCGGGTGGTGGTTATCGTGATCCGTGAGTCGGCGGACAGACCGGAGACGACGCAGCAGTGAACAGACAGTATAAAGTCAAGTGAGTGTGTTGTATTTGTGCGAGGGCGAAGTACGAGCGCGCAGTGAGTTGAGCATCTATCCTGACGTACTGCTGACCTTGAACCCACCTTGCTGAAGCCTCTGGGCCCTGTGCTTTTGCTCTCGGACTTGCCCCGCAATCTCAACAACATTTTCTTGCTACACACGACCCAAACACACTCCCAAACCGCATACAAAACCCTCGACCACTCCATCAGTAACAGTACGAAGATCGCTCTCTTTCCCACGACTCTCATCGCATACTGAGCCCTTCGCAGCATCCTTCGAACAACTCATCCGCAAAGCAATCATGGTTGTCAAGGTGGGGCAGCTTGCTTCTTCAACAACGAGATGGATGGGAACAGCACGCTGACAATGGCGCTCAGGTCGGCATCAACGGCTTCGGCCGCATTGGTCGTATCGTCTTCCGCAATGCGTGAGTCTCTCAGCTCGATACCCAGCTCGGCCGCAGCTGACATTGCAACAGCGTGGAGCACCAGGACATCGACATCGTTGCTTGCAACGACCCCTTCATCGAGCCTCACTACGCCGTAAGTGATCTCCATTCGTCCTCCGCTTCGTTTTGGGGACGACGACGGCAAGAGCAAGGCATTCCGGCAGTTCCGCTGATACGAGATATGCGCAGGCGTACATGCTCAAGTACGACTCCACCCACGGCGTCTTCA
>Ga0058703_1000244_pt1 | contig 11889 bp, 16 predicted proteins | sample AgamicMgMae_FD_83782 | JGI IMG/M metagenome (GOLD analysis project Ga0058703, IMG submission 83782) | Agave microbial communities from Guanajuato, Mexico - Mg.Ma.e | ecosystem: Host-associated > Plants > Phyllosphere > Phylloplane/Leaf | place: Guanajuato, Mexico | collected 2012-06-04
GGGCAGAGGTAGAGGGCGTGGAGGTGGCAGAGGTGGAGGCGGCAGAGGTGAAGGTGGAGGTCGAGGTGGAAGGAGGTGATGGGAGAACTGACCCTTACGACATTGCGGTTAGAAGTATGATGTGCATAATACAGATATGTTGATTCACGAAACAGCGTCTGTCTCATATCATCCGAATCGCTAGTCTGTCCGTAGACCGACCCGACCTCTTTTCGCCGCTCGAGTAAGGAAAGAAAAACAATATAGGCAACGTCACATTGAAGCGCCAGTCATGATCTTCTCGGACGACAACAGATTCGATGGCGTACCAGCCAATTCGCTCAGGAATTTGCGTGTCCTTATGCGATCTCACGATATCCTACAAAAGTTCCCAATCCCGGCTTCCGATCCGTAAGTTGTCCAAATTAGCGCCCAACCTCTAATGCTTCCATCTAATGCAAACCTCCTGTGTGCTGTCAAAGCCGTGTCTCTGTCGTTGATATCATAAACCACCACTTTCACTCTGCTTCTGCCGCAAATTTCGAGACCAGTTCCTTGATCAACGGCACCAAAGTCGCCATGGAATAAGGCTTGCAGACCACGTCGTCAAAGCCCGCATCCCTCGCTACTTGCACTTGCTCAGCGCGCGCATTGCCCGTGACGGCGATCATAGGAAATTTTCCTAGTAAGCCATCGCGCTGCATTTGCCGAACGTGCTTGACGCAGGTAAGACCGTCCATGACTGGCATCTCCAAGTCGCAAAGGACCGCTGAGACTGGAATTAAATCGGCATCTGCAGTGGTAACACCATGGTTTGCCAACCATAGTGTTGATTTGCGCAGTTGTTCGAGAGCTTGTTCTCCGTGATCTGCTGTCACGGTGCTAAATCCGACGCGCTTTAGTTGTCTGTTGAGGACATTCTGGTTGATAATGTTGTCTTCGACAATCATGACGGTGATTGCAGATCCCGGGTCAGATGGTTGTGGTACTTCGTTTTTGGCAGCAGGTCCTGACTGGGCGGCGGAGGTGGCGGGAGTGTTGGACGTGTGAGCTTTGATCTGCTTTTCTGCTTGTGCGGCCGTAGGCAGACTTTGCTGTTCCTGGTTCAGCGATGAGACGCAGCCACGAATATAGAATGCAAATGTGCTTCCGACTTCCGGCGCTGATTTGAGGCCAATTTCACCTCCATGGAGTTCAGTGAGTTCTCGACAGATGAAGAGACCGAGTCCTGATCCACCGTATTGTGCATGTGTCCTCGGTGAGCCTTGTTTGAAACGGCCAAAGAGCATGTTTGTCTCTTCTCGAGTCATTCCCGGTCCAGTGTCCTCAATTGAGTACTGAATATAGACAGTCTTCTCGGGCGATACAGGCAAATTCGTAGAATCACCACGTCGTTGTCCAGTACGAGCGTATGAGATTACCTCGGGCTTTGGTCGATCGGTCGAAATCGAAACATTGATATTGAGCTTTCTGACTGGTCTGCCTTTCAGAAATTTGATTGCGTTGCCGACCAGATTCATCAAGACCTGCAGCACACGACCGGCATCCATCATGACAGTCTGAGTGGCACCTTGACTCTCAGCCATCGACACTGTGATATCGGACGCGCGTATCTCGCTACCGTGTATCTGCAACGCCTGTCGAGCCACCGACAACGGATCCGAGTCGGTCGGAGCGAGTGTCAGAAGATTCGAGTCGAGTTTGGATATCGTCAGCACATCGTCAATGATCTGCTTTTGGTGATGTCCGCAGTATAGAATAGTGTTGATGGCGTCCAGACTGACGCGAGCCTTTTCAACTGACATGGGTGACGAGTTAGCCGTCAAAGTATACGGCTCAGTCACTTCAGCCGCCTCTTCCGCGCATTGGATGATTGCGTTCAGAGGATTGCGCATCTCATGGGACACCATGTCTGCGGTGGTCAGCCTAACGCTTGCAAACTAGATTAGTGCTCAGACTTACCCATGAAATTCTCTTGAGCACGCTTTGCTTCGAGAGCACTTGCAAGTCTTTCTGCAACTTCACGTTCGTGAGCTCTGTCAAGCGTGTTGTCTATAATGACACCGGTCACGGACTTGAAACTGCCCTGTTGATCTAGCTCTGCAAAGCACGACGAGCTGAGAACTCTGTAATCTCCGCTGGTGGCCCACTTCTGGTCCGGGAGTTTCCTGACCCTGAACTCGAAATTTGCGTGGCTGGTACCATGTTCGGTCAACAATCGCCATTTTTCATCAAGCAGATGAAGATCTTCGGGATGAGCGCTTTTCCGCCATATCTGTTCACCGTTTGATTTGCGAGGCAGACAGAACATGTCAAACCATACGTCGTTGGCAAATAGAATCTCGCCCTTTGTTCCAAAAGTGTACACTCCAACCTGGTGTGACAGTCAGTATACATATCATGAACGGGCATGGATGAAAGGATATTACAGGTGCATGCTTAGCAAATTGGAGAAATCTCCATGCACTCTCGGCAGCCTCTCGCTTCTGTATCTCCAGCTCCTCAAATAGTCGCTGTGCTTCTAGGTTTGCTTGCTCGACGGTGCGTTCTAGCCTCCGCTTTTCCTCGGCGAGCACTACAAGAGAAGTGGCGCCGGCTTCGATTTGCTTCATTAAGAGGTTAATAAAGCTTTTGTAAGCTTCTGTGTATGGACGCAGGTCTTGGAGACATATGATAACGTAGGCGGCGCCCTGCATGGATGACACCTGCAAGGGACAGACAATGGTCTTGGAATCATCGGTGAAGTACGAGTCGTCTATGATATGAAAGCCCAGCAGATGCTTTGTCACAAGCAAAGGAGTATCGACAGCTTCGACTGCACCCCTCAGCGTCCGGGTGAGAGGCGAATCTAAGGCGAGATCGATGGTATCGGGGAGACGGACAGCATTCTGGAAGAGAGCTGTAGAGCCTTCTAGTGTCAGTATATCTGCACCGCGATCAAGCCGATCCCTGGATCCAGCTTGCGGCTTGCGAGAATAGATTGCGGCCAAAGGCACTTCTGAAGCTTTAAAATCGAATGAGGATAACACAGCTCGCCAGAAAAGGTCCAATGATACAGCAGACGAGGCGACTTCTCCGATCTTGAGTAAATTGCTCATACGTCTTTGTGAAAGGATCTGTTCGGTGAGTTCAACCGGCTGATTATAGACACCCAAGACGCGTCCAGTAGGATCCTTGGCTGGGTAAAACCAGAAAGTGAAAAAACACTCTTCCGGGACTTGTCCCGATCGTGTCAGGACTGTCACAAAGTCTCGCGCTCCAGTGGATCGACCAGTCTTCTCAACATTTCTGACAAGAACCTCGATAGGATCCCATGCAAACTGCATATGAGTAGGGGCGGACTTGCCGAGGACGGCTGGGTGCATATCCCCGATGACCAGGGTGAAGGCATCGTTGTATAGAATGCTTCGTGAGGGTCCCCAGTAGAGGGCATAGGGTTCAGGAATGGCCAGAGCTAGTTTGACTGCTTCACGTAATTCCGTCGACCATGTATCGAGGGTTCCAAATTCGGTCGTCTTCCAGTCCACAGCCTGCAGATGCTGGTAGTGGGCCAGTGTTATGCATCCTGACTCAAAGGCAATGTCAAAGATATTCCTGGCAGGCTGTGATGTAATTACCAGCGAAGAAGACTTGGCAGGTTGTGTTGCGGTACCGGAAAAGACTCGCCAGCGATTGTGGATGATAGTAATGTGCCATAGTATATCCTCGTGTTGAAAGGAGCTACCATGTCTTGCGGATCGAATCCAGGCCAACCAGGCGGTTGCTTCTACGCACCGTGGTGGACCTGCTGTCGGGGTTGAGAATTGCATGTCGGCCAGCAACAGCTCATGGATGGATGCATGGTTGCGACTTAATTCGGGATTGACAAAGGTCAATCCAAAGCTTGCATGGTCTTTGCGAAGACCGGAGGCTGAAGAAACATGTTCAACTACAAATGTCGGGCGAGTGTCCTCGGAAAGGTAGCTGACGAGTCCAACAGCATTGAAATCTTCGATTGGCTCTAAAGCGTCGCGAGAGGTGCCATCAGAGTTCATTCTAAATGGCCCATGAAAGGCTCATCTGACACTGCAGTTAGGCATGTGATCGATTTGTGCTTGTGATCTTTAATGCCTGCGGAGACGGAGTAGCACGAGTAAATAATTATTGTTGTAAGAGCAAGGGGCATCACGTACTGATTTGATTTGATTTGTACTTGTCACTATAGACGGAAAAACGCCGAGACCGCCGAGAACAAGACTGATCCGTGCACGTACCGTGCCTCGTTCAATTGATCAATCGCCTCCTTGTTACATGTACCTTAATTTGCATTGAATTATTACTGCCGCAACCCAGAGGCATGTATACCTTATGTCCGGACATGCACTCCAGTACGTCACATCCAATGTTTCTTTTCTCACGGCCTCTCTTGGCAACTTCTTTGACAAAAACTCTGGGTCGTGTAAACCAGCACAGCAATTGACGATGGTCGAAATACGCATGCCAGTCTTGAGTCTCATAGAAATGCACTGTATACAATAACATTGCAGCATTGTATCACGAACAGACTCATCAATTACCCGACCGATTTTCTCCACCTCTGATGCCACAAGATCACTATTGCATTCGTAATTGGACACCAGTTTGTCGAACGGGTGTTTCTGCCACATCAGACGTCCAAAGAGACTTGAATGTTGTCTTGCACAATATCAGCGGCGCCGCCGCCCGTTGAGTATCGCATGACCGCATGTCCACGTCGGGAGAGTTTCGAGATCCTGTCATTCCCAAACCTCGACTTGTGTGGCAGAAGTGCATCAGCCATCAGTTGGGCATCAGCCTTTGTTGCAGAGTACACGTACGTCGATCGGAGAAGGAAATCGTGAAAAGAGAATGAAGAAGAAAATGAAAATGAAAAAGACTCTTTGCCCTCTGATGCTCAGAACTTGTGATATACATGTAGCCTGGCGAGACCACACGCATTGTGACAACGAGCTCTCACATGGCAAATATTGACACGCTATGAGTGACAGTGACTTCACCCCCGAGTGTCTTGTAGCTATCGTCCGGTGGTCGGCATTGTGAGGTATGTACTATTGTCAGCATCACGTGATCGGTTCATTCAGTTGTGAGACTATATCAAAAGCGAGTCCAGCCGAGTACAGTCAAGCTGCTATTTTCGTACTGTTCATGGACATCGCATTTCTCTGAACTTTTCGATCTCCCTTGCAGGCCGGAAAATTGTGGCTGAATACAAATTCTTCGTCGCAGCTTGAAGAAGCGTATGTCAATACTGATGTAGGCATGACTGTCATCTCCGGTCCCGCAAATCAGATATTTGGAATCATCGATACTAACCAGATGCTCAACACGCACAGCAGATTGAGACTGGAAATACTTGAATCATCGAGTCGGTCGAAGTCGAATTTTATTTTTTATCCTGGTGAAGTCGTTGTCGGAGCATGAAAGATTTATTGTCATTGTTGGACCCTTGACCTCAGGAGAGACAGCCGCGCGGAGACTCGGTAACTTCATCACCGCCAACTCGTGCTATTCGCTTTCTCCTTTCGCCTTCTTTCGAGCGCTACGTGTCTGCTTAGATTGACCGACAGAGAAGACGTCTATTGTCATAATGTCCACACTACGAAGTATCGCCGCCACGGCCATTGCTGCCTTGGCCTTGTTCAGCTCGCAAGTCGCAGCTCACGGAGATCACAGTCACATTGAAGATGGCAAGGCCATCTCTGCCGAACCGCTTGTATGCACAACGATACAAGATATCCAGACATGGCGTGAGCTAACCCGCTTGATCAGGACAGCATTCTCTGGATTCACATCATCATTCAGATCGCGGCATGGGGCATCATCTTTCCCACTGGAATGGTCCTTGGTATAGTCAAGAGCAGGTGGCACGTACCTTGTCAGATTCTGGGAACCGCTCTTGCAGTCGTTGGATACTTTCTCGGTCACGCCCATGGAGGACGACAGTTCTCGCACAACATTCACGCTTCTTTCGCAAACTGGCTGATGCTTATGCTCGTGTCTCAAATCGTCATGGGTGTATATCTCAGACTTCATCTGGAAAGGGGGGTGAACGGCAAAATCAGGAGATGGGTGGTTCTTGGACACGGTGTTTTAGGAAAGGCTATGCCGCTTGCTGCCTGGGTTCAAATGCTCTTTGGAGGAATTGTCGCTCTTGGATTCTGCAGAGCTGATCACACCGGACAGTGTCTGGCGCATTTCATCATGGGCTCCGCATTCATTGCTTATGGAATCCTCCTCACCCTTCTTCTTCTGGTCGGTCAACTCTGGATTCAACGCACTGGCCGCAGTCAAGAATTCTTCGATAGTACTATCATTGCTGCATGGGGCGTTGTTAACACCTTTACCGAGCATAGATGGGGCGGTCCATGGGTGCATAACGATCTTCAACACACCAGTATGGGAATCATCTGGTGGAGCGCTGGGCTCGTGGGGATGTGGCTTTCTCGGGACAGACGTGGAAGACCCAAGCGCAATTTGATTCCCGGTATCGTTATTATGCTCACGGGTTGGGCCATGAGCGGACATCCTCAGGCACTCATGTTGAGTACCATGGTCCACAGCGTGTTTGGCTACACTTTGATGGCCGCTGGATTGACCAGGATCATCGAAATCAGCTTTGTTCTACGTGACAGTGTCGCAATCAGCGACGATGGAGAGGACACGAACAGTTTCCAATACCTACCACCATTCTTGCTCTATGCCAGTGGTTTCATTTTTATGGGAGCAACGGAAGAGCAGATGCAGCTGTTGTCAGATGCTGGAGTCTCTCACGTCTCCTACATTCTGATATTGTACAGCATTGCGTTTGTTTTGTTCTTGTGTATGTCATCCTGCTATCTCAATATTCCATGCAGTCTTGCTAACATATCTCTAGTCGTCAACATGCTCGTTAGGCTCTACACTTTCTACGCCGATGGAGGAAAGGATCTGAAGCAGGATCCAGAAGCACCAAGACTGAACGGTCACCTAAATGGTTCTGCCCTATCCAATGGCCATGCACACCAAATATTCTCGGATAGACAACAGAGACAACAACTCCGAGATGCGGAAGAGTTTGAGCTAGAAGGCTTGATGAGCGATGATGAAGACCAGGCTGCGGCCAAGGAAAGGTCGGCTGTTCGTTCGTGATTCGTGAAACCTTGATGTTCTTTGCTATACATTCATGCAACTCCTTTTATTTTCAACCACCGTCTTACATTCCTCAAATATCGCAATGCACCTGAACATGCGAGAAAGATGTTTGGTTCAAGGAAATCGTACTAACAATGCACTAACTAATTAAGCGCTTGGCAAGGATTCAAGCACAGCCACGTCAATGTAGGCAACAGTCCTTCGGCCTTTTTATACCCATCTCGCATGGCAAGATTCTATACCAGCCCAAGGGATGATAAATTGGGACGGTTCTCGTGGCCAATTCATGCTAGGCAGCCAAAATGGACACAAAAAAAAAAACCAGCCACATCTGTGTGCTTTGCCTTCTGAGCTGTGCGATATCATCCTCAGCTTTCTCGATCGCAAAGACATTATCAAACTACGCCTTGTGTCAAGAACTTTCGCAACATTGGAACGGGATCATGTCTAGATCAAGGAGCTCCGCTGTATTAACAGAATACACTCTCTACAACGTCTTGTCCAGATGTCCAATTCCAGCACGTCCGTCTTAGCGACTATATCCTTCTACGAAGCAAACGCTCTTCGACAACTAGATTATGACCATTGGAAGAGAATCAGAACCAACATGGCACGTCTCATCCATAGAACGCGGACAAATGCTCTCAACGCTGCGGTCATCCAAGGCACTGAATGTCCACGCTTTCCATCTATCGACGGCGATGATGATTTCGAGAATCGTGACACGGAGATACTGCAAGCTCGATACCAGGCATACTGCCAAGTTGTAAAAGAGCAGAACAAGATTCTAAATGGCAAGAACGATATGACTATCCTGATGGCTTGTTTTATCAGCCGTCCTAAAATCGATTCTATCGTTGTTCAGCTCGGCCAGCACTACCGTAAGCACTCGGATACAGAGCTCCTGGCCTGCCGATAATCCATGGTCGTAGCCTCTGACGTGGCATCGATCTCACAGCCGTATCTGCGAGTTCTAGACCTGCCACTACATGGGGTCACGCAAGCCACGAATACAATGCTCGCTGCGACTCGTGCGGGTTTGAAGCTGAAGCATCTAGCCTTGTTAGAGATATCAAATGATTTCTTTGACCAAGGCCGAAGCGTGCTCGCAGGAGTCGGTCAAGTCATGCCGTCACTCGACTCCTTCTTCCTGATCTTACACACTCCTTCAACTAATGGTATGACGGTCCCACACAATCTCGTCAAGCGCGTCAAGAAAGTGATGCAGCGATGTGAGCTGTACAAGCTCCTGACAAAAGCACGTTCAGTGACGAAGCTGCTTGTCTTTGCAAACCACACCGAATGGGAAGAGAGCATCATCGACTACGATTGGGCTATCGGATCGCACGTCTTTGAAAATCTAGCCCGGGTCTCACTCGCTCATATGACAGTGAAACCTCGAGACTCTGCGAAACTTTTTCCTACGTCACAAGGAGACTCTGAAATGGATCAGGCTGGCGCATATGACCTCTGCTTCTGGCAACTGGCTCGATCTCTTTCTCGGACTACAGCGCAAATTGCCTCACCTGCAAATGTTTCTGCCTAGAGGTGTACTCCGCGATGGACATCCAACATTTTGGTGTTTCAACAACCAGAGACCACACGAAGGGGCTTCGAGATGGGCTCGGGCGATTGATCTTGTGGTGCGACGAGGTGGTCAGGTCTGTCTGATCCCGCGTGACGTTGCGCGCTTTGTGCCTTGGGAAACACCAGGTGCGGATTATTTGATGGCGCAGGAAATCGTCAGTCGTCCCGGGTATTGTGGAGATTGGGAGCCAGAGCCTGTTGAGAAGTTTGGTTATAAGGTCAGGTAGTAGGGTTGTGAATAATACGTCCATGAGCAATGATTGAATGAAATGCATATCATCTTCCTTTACGATACTCGGATCTTGGGATCGACGACTTCATCATGCAGCGTCAATCGCTGTATTTACATGCGTCTTACTAAAGTGACAATTATTCGGCTCAAGAGTGTACAAGATCATAACCTCTCTCTCTCTCTTTCTCGGGTGGTCGGCGAAGGTTCCAGAGTGAGGTACGAGTGAAGCTTTGCCGAGATGAAGCCACCTCTCTCCTTCCGAATCCGATTCCTCCGCAGACTCTGTGCTTCCACAATCTCCCCGTAAATAACTCGAGGCTCAGCCAAATATCAGGTCCCGCGACAGTTTGCGCGTCTTCCATAATAAATCGACTCTGACCCAGCAATTCCTATTTCTGATCAATCACAACCACCGATTGACTACATTCACCTACAACTGCAGTCATGGCTCTCAATCCTCAGATGTACGCACCGCAGTAATATTGAGCAGCATGACAATCATTAACAACGCACAGCACCAACCTGGTCATCATCCTCTTCATGATGCAGGCCTCGAAGAAGATTCCCTTTGAGGAGGAATGGTGCCTGCAGCTCGTCCGAGGCCTGTACATCGTCTCCAACGTACTGATCGCGGGTCTATACATTTACGTGAAGATGCAAATCGACAAGAAGAAGGGTGAGCCGGGCCTTCACATATCACCAAGCAAGAAAACGAACAACAAATAAACTAACACACGCACCACAGACATGACCGTCCTGAAATACGTCGAGCCAGCCGCCATGGGCTCAACCGAGGAGCCCAAAGCCGTCACCACGACCGTGCACGCCTACGACCAGCAACAACTGCGCGCGCTGTTCAAGGCGCAATTGATGGGTGTCGGCATGATGGGTGTCATGCACTTGTACTTCAAATACACCAACCCGCTCTTGATCCAGTCCATCATCCCGCTCAAGGGCGCCTTTGAGGGCAACCTTATCAAGATCCACGTCTTTGGTTCGCCGGCTACTGGTGAGCTCAAGCGTCCTTGGAAGCAGAGTGGTGGTATCATGGGTGCTATGCAGGGTGGCCAGGAGATTAAGACTGATAAGAAGAGCATCGAGGCTGCTGAGAGAGCTGGCAGGGGTGGTGTCAAGGAGGAGTAAGGGGTCGCTTGCGGGGAAACAATCGAGTTGGGACTGGGAATGGAAGGGCTGTTGGTGCAGGAAGGGCGATCACATGGGATTGCATGGTCAAGGGCATCGTGCACAGATACGCAAAATGTAAAATGGGTAGAAATTCATTGCGTTCGAAACTCTTCTTGGGTATCATAACTTTTGCTCGTGATGAATACGAATCATCGTATGTGCATGTGGTGTTTTTATACAGGCCGTTTGAGTGTAAGCAGTTGAGTAAAGCCAAACTCAGACCGGAGAAGGCCCGCTGCTCCTCGACTCGGACGATCGCGTTTTGCCCAAGTAGACCGACTCGGGAACGGTGCAGAAATCAAGACGTTCAATGTCGGTTTCCCAATTGCCCGTCATCTTGGTTTGTGATTCTTGAAGTGGCGATGCCATTTGCTCCTGTCGTTGCTGCGATTTCTTCGAGCGGCCGGATGGATTGCTAGGGTCTTTCTGGCCCCCAATACTCATGGACCAGGCGGTACCGATTTGCTGAAGTTTGTATCGTTTTAATCTGTCCAAGGCCGTCTTGAAGTCGTCGAGGATGACCGTGTCGGTGAGACATTTGAACGCAAAAGATAGTTTCCAGAAAGGGTTGATGCCGTCTGGGAGACCGGGTCCGGCGATCACGTGTGTGACGCTGAGGATGTCGAGGATGATAAAGGCGATAGACAATAACATTGCCAGAAGAAGAATGCCGAAGCGTGGCGATACTTTTACAATTTCGAAAATGGAAAATTCATAACGGCTTTTGATGTTCCAGAAGAGTGAACATACGGTGAAGATCCACCACGGGTCGCTATAAACATCAGTATAGATCCTTGGAAAGTATGTGGTTGCTTGACGAACCGGCAGAGTGCCTCCCATGGTCGAGTTCGTGTGAAGAGTGAATTATATGGCGGGTTGAAATATAGAAAATTGGCGGTGATCTCGAGAATCCAGTAGGGTATTGAAAGCATTACTGTGACAATGTAGATGGTCGATACCTTCTTTCCTAGAAACGGGCGGTTCTTCAACCAGGCGATGACATTGTGTAACACCCAGGAGATGTTGAGAAAGATACCAGCGACCGACAGATACCATCCATATGCCGGTTCGTTGGGGAAGATGAAGACGGATTGAAACATGCCAAATACAAGCTACATCGTGTGAGTAATAGGGTCTGACTGTCGAGATGAGATTTTACCGACTTCAATCAAGATCAGCTTGTGAAGTAATACATGTCGGCGCATATTCGAAATGGCAATGGCGGCCATTATGATCAAAGCGCCACACATGAATCCCTGTGCCCATGCCTCGAGAGTGAGGCCCGCCGGGTCTTGTGGTTTCCCGACGTTTAAAACCATTGTCGAAAAGTGTTTTGATATGGTAGAATGCCCAGTAGATCAAGTGCCCAGCGCTGAAAGGGCAAGTCTCGAGTAATAATGTCGCGATTGTTGTGGTTGTTGAAAGGCCTTCGGCGCAGTCATGATATGGCCAGCATGGATCGGTACAGGAAATCAAAGGTTGTCTCAGATCGGCATTGACGGTCGTGGGATCGAATTGAGCTCACTCTGATACTCACGCGTGGTCCGCAGCCAGGAAGAATGAGAGAAGGGAGGCAAATGAAGATACGATGATAATACAGTGATGTGGCTCACTAGAATGCGCAGTACGTACGAAAAAAGTATGCGGGGTCGGTACAGCGGGCGGAGTGGAGGCGAATGGAAGAGCCATTAATAATATGCGGAGGACGCGGGCACTTTTTTTTAACAATTTATCATCAATATTATTCTTGCGAGGAA
>Ga0058703_1000245_pt1 | contig 11881 bp, 9 predicted proteins | sample AgamicMgMae_FD_83782 | JGI IMG/M metagenome (GOLD analysis project Ga0058703, IMG submission 83782) | Agave microbial communities from Guanajuato, Mexico - Mg.Ma.e | ecosystem: Host-associated > Plants > Phyllosphere > Phylloplane/Leaf | place: Guanajuato, Mexico | collected 2012-06-04
AGAGCCTCGCCTCCGCCGTGGCAACCGTGCTCGACGCCGAGGGTCCCCTCCGCAAGCCGATGATCGTGGCCGAGCCCGACGCCTTATCGCTGCCCGAGATGATCGCCGCCCTGCGATCGGGCCTCGGCCGGCCGCCGGGGCTGCTGCCGGTACCGGCCGGTCTGATCGGTCTCGCCTGCCGGATGACCGGCCGGGCGGAGGTCTATTCCCGCCTGTCCGGAAACCTCGTCGCGACGGCCGGCGCCCTGTCGGCACTCGGCTGGACGCCGGCCCATCCGACGCGGGATGGGCTGGCGCAACTCGCTCGTGGGGCCCGCTGAGACCGGTCAGCGACGGACGTCGATGACCTCGCCGCTGCGGCTGTCGACCACGACGGTGATGTCGTTGCCGCGCCGGTCAGAGCCTTCGACGACGAAGCGGGGGCCGCGACGGCCGACATTGTCCACGTCCACGAGGCCCTCGCGGCGGGCGATGCGCACGGCATCGCCGCGGGTGAGGTCGGCATCGCCCCGGTCTCCCCGGTAGCCCGGATCGACGCGCACGCCGCCCGGCCCGATGGAGATGCCCTGCGCGGCGGCGGGCATCGCCGCGGCGGCGCCGGCGGCGGCCAGGACGGCAGCCAGAATCGTCTTGCGCATCGTCGTCGTTCCTCTCGCGAGCCTCACGGCCCCGGTCCTCGGCCTCAAATCGCTTGCCCGCGATCCGGTTCCGTCGGGCCGGATTCCTCAGGCTTGGAGAGGGGAGACGGCGGCGAGACCGGGGGCGGCGTTCGCGATCGCCTCGCCCTGCGGCGCCGCCCGCGCGCTGCCGGGACGTTCGCCGAAATGCGGGATCGCCGCCGCGAACACCGCCTCGGCGGCGTCCCGGTCGCCCCGCTCCACGGCCTCGCGCAGGCGCTGCGTCCAACCCTCCAGCACGGCGCGGTCGGCGAAGACGGGGCGGGCCGCCATCACGCCGTCGATGCCGTCGAGGCTGACGCGGGGCTCCTCGCGGGCGAAGAGGATCTCGTTGAGGCGCTCTCCCGGCCGCGAGCCCGTCACCGCGATCTCGATCTCTTCGCCGGGCTCGAAGCCGGCGAGCCGGATCATGCGCTCGGCGAGCTCCCGGATACGCACCGGCTGGCCCATCTTGAGCACGTAGACGGCGGCCCGCTGGTCGGCGGCCTCCGGTTCGCCCGGCAGGGCGCGGCCCTCGCCGTCGGCATGGGAAGCGGCGGTGAGCACGAGGTCGGAGGCCTCGCGCACCGTCATGAAGTAGCGCACCATGTCGGGATGCGTGACGGTGACGGGTCCGCCTCGGGCGATCTGCGCCTTGAACACCGGCACCACCGAGCCGACGGAGCCGAGCACGTTGCCGAAGCGCACCGCGACGAGGCGCGTGCCCGCCGCGTCCCGCTGCTCGGCATCAAGCGCCTGGGCGACCATCTCGGCGAAGCGCTTGGTGGCGCCGAGCTGCGAGACCGGCTCGATGGCCTTGTCCGTCGAGATCATTACGAGCGCCCGCGCGCCTGCGGCGACGGTGGCGTCGGCGACGTTAATGGAGCCGAAGACGTTGGTCTTCACGCCCTCCGTCCAGTCCCGCTCCAGGTAGGGCACCTGCTTGAGGGCGGCGGCGTGGAAGACGAAGTCCGGCCGGAACGCGGCGAAGACCGCGTGCAGGCGCTCGCGGTCGCGGATGTCGGCGAGCGCCCCGCCGATCTCGGCCGACGCTTCGAGGATCTCCGGCCGGTTGAGGATACCGTGCAGCGCCGGCTCCGAGTTCTCGACCACGAGGAGCGCCGAGGCGCCGAAGGCGACGGCCCGCGCGCAGATCTCGGCACCGATGGAGCCGCCGCCGCCGGTGACGATCACCCGCCGCCCGGCGAGGAAGCGCTCGAGCCGCGGCCGGTCGATCTCGACGGTCGGACGCAGTAGCAGGTCCTCGATCTCGAGCGGCGCCAGCTCGGCGTCGCGCATGCCCTCGCCGAGGCTGACGACGCGGGCGAGTGGCACACCGAGGCGGCGGGCACGGGCGATGAGGTCGTCGGGCTCGGCCTCGGGAACAAGCGCGCTCGGCGTCGCCACGAGGCGGCGCACCGCCTGGCCGCGGTCGGCGAGCGAGGCTACCACCCGCTCCAGGTCCGCGAAGCCGCCGAGCACCGGCACGCCGCGCATCTCCTGTCCGGCCTCGTCGGCGCGGGGCGAGAGGATGCCCTTCGGGGCGAGCTTCTTCACGGAGCCCGACTCGATGGCCCGCAGCAGCACCTCGATGTCGCCGCCGCGGCCGAGGAGCAGGGTCGGCACCGTGGCCGAGCGGGCGCTCGACTGCCGGGAGCGGGCGTATTTCAGGTAGCGGAAGGCGAGGCGCGGGCCGCCGAGCAGGAAGATCTGCAGCACCCAGTAGAGCAGGATGGCGATCTTCCCGAAGAAGTAGAAGCCGTACATCGTCGAGGAGACGAGCACGTAGTCGAGCACGAGGAGGGTGAGCGCCAGCACGCTCGCCGCCCGCACGATGCCAGCGAGATCCGGCAGGGAGGCGAAGCGCCACTTCGTCCGGTAGAGCCGGAAGCGCCAGTAGACGAGGCCCGCGAAACCCAGGAACGGCGGCAGGATCAGCGGCAGCGCCTGAAGGCGCTCGGCGAGCATCCCGCCCTCGAAGCGGAAGGCGAAGGTGAGGATCACGGCCAGGGCGGTCGCCACGAGATCGTGGGCGAGCATCACCGCCGTCTTGTAGGTGCGCTGCTGCATGTGCGGGGCCGCCCGCGGTATCGGCGCGCGCCGCTCCGCTGTCAACGCGACGCGGAGGGGACGCTCAGCGCAGGGCGCGGATCGCCTCGGCCGCCCTGCCCGTGGCGCTGGCGAGGGCATCGTCGGTGCCGCCGATGTCGGGGGCGTCGATGCGCCGGTAGCGGGCCTGGATCAGGCCGAAGGCGCCGAAGGCGAAGTGACCCGCCGCCACGACGGCGAGCAGCACCGAGCCGTAGGGCTGACTCCTGAGGGCGCGGAAGGCGCCAGAGAGCCCCTCCGCCTCCGAGGAGGCTTGCGTCCATGCGGCGCTGAGCAAGAAGCCGCCGATGATCAGGAAGGCGATGCCGCGGGCCGCGTAGCCGAAGCGCCCGATGCGGCAGGGCCAGTCGCCGGCGGCCGGGGGCAGCGACAGGCGCTCGGCGACGTCGCCCTTCCAGGCCTTCACGCCGTAGCCGATGCCGGTGCCCGCGACGCCGAGCCCCACGAGGCCGACGAGCCAGGGTCCGAGGGGTTGCGAGAGCAGCCAGGCGGTCCAGTCCTTGACGCCGTCGCCGCCCGCCGAGGCGCGGCCGATGCCGAAGGCGAGCCGGCCGGCGGTGAGCGCGAGGCCTGCGTAGGCGACCGCGCTGACGACGTGTCCCGCGCGCACGAGCAGCGCCTTCGGGGAGCGTCCGCGCCGGTCGGCATCGGTGACGCCCTCCACGACGCGCCACACCGCGAACCCCGCCAGCCCCAGGGCGATGAGGCCGACGAGGACCACGCCGAACGGCCCGTGGAGGACGGTGCGCAGCGCGCTGCCGCTGTCGCCCGCCTGTCCGCCCCGGCCGAGCGCCGCGAGCACGGCGAGGCCGCCGACGAGGCAGTAGACGGTGCCGCGCGCGCCGTAGCCGACGCGGGCGAGATGCGTGAGGGCGTTGTCGCCGAGCTGCCAGCTCATCGGACCGCGGTCCCGGCCGTCACAGGGCCGCCCTCTCCTGCTTGCCGGTCAAGGCGACGTAGAAGCCGAGCCCATCCTGTGCGGGCAGCGTCTGGAGGCGCTCCAGCAGCCCCTTCCGCTTGGCCTCGAGGAGCAGCCGGCCCGCGGGCTGGAACAGGGTCTCGCCGCCGCCGTCCGGCGGCGCATCGAGGCGGATCGCGACGGTCTTGCCCTTGGCGAAGCGGCTGCGCTCCAGCATGTCCTTCAGCGAGGCCTCCGCCGTCGGGCGGTTGGTGCCGCGCAGGTCCAACACCGAGTCCGCGTCCGTCACGCCGAGGGCGCCGCGCAGCTTGGCGGCGTAGAAATCTTCGAAATGGGGCAAGGGCGATCCTTTAGGGGAAACGACCGGACGAAGGTTCAGCGAGCCAGGCCGGCATAGATCGAGGCGACCCGGAAGGCACCTTCGAAGCTGGGCAATGTAAGTGAATTCAGCGGACCGAGGGGCTGCATACTCCAACCCGTCTTGCTCTCGCGAAACCAGAGCTCGACTCGCTCTTCGTCCTCATAGACGATCAGGAAGGCGCGAAGGCTCGGCAGCGCGCGGTAGAAATCCGTCTTGCGGCCCCGGTCGACGCTTATGGTCGAGGGCGCGAGCACCTCGGCCACGATGACCGGATCAGAGGCGTAGCCGTCCGGCAGGGGTGGGCCGCAGCGGATTACGACGTCCGGAATCGGCGCGAAGTCGTCCATGGCCTCGCTGAGCACGGCGATGCCGGGGACCGCGAAGCAGCCTCTGGGATCGGCCAGATTGCCGAGATGCCGAATGAGGTTGGCGACGATCCTCTGATGCCGCTCGCTCGGAGGCGCCTCCAGACGCGGCTCGCCGCCCAGCAACTCCCAGCGCTCCTGTTCGGGCCGCGCGTCGAGCCAGTCCCGGTATTCCGGGACGCTCATGCGGCTCTCGCGTCGCAGGGCGACGGCCATCGCTCGACCTCCGGCTGGGAGGAGCGATGGTAGCACCGCCCCGCCGCCCCGCAACAGCGGAGCGGCGGGGGGATCGTGCCTTCCTCAGCCGTGCACGAGCACGTTGCGGAACTGCCAGGGGTCGCTGGTGTCGATGTCCTCGGGGAACAGGCCGGGACGGTCGGTGAGCGACGTCCAGTCCGTGTAGACGCCGACGACGGGGCCGAGATACGGGGTCTGCACCTCGAGGCAGCGGCGGAAGTCGACCTCGTCGGCCTCCACGATGCCGGCCTCCGGGTTCTCCAGGGCCCAGACCATGCCGGCGAGCACGGCGGAGGTCACCTGAAGGCCGGTGGCGTTCTGGTAGGGGGCGACGCGGCGGGTCTCCTCGATGGAGAGCTGCGAGCCGTACCAGTAGGCGTTCTTCTTATGCCCGTAGAGGAGCACGCCGAGCTCGTCGATGCCGTCGACGATCTCGTTCTCGTCGAGGATGTGGTTCTTCTCCTGCACCTTGCCGGCGTTGCCCCACATCTCGTGGAGCGAGAGCACGGCGTCGTTGGCCGGGTGGTAGGCGTAGTGGCAGGTCGGGCGGAACACCGCCGTCTCACCCTCGCGGACCGTGTAGTAGTCGGCGATCGAGATCGCCTCGTTGTGGGTCACGAGGAAGCCGAACTGCGCGCCGGCCGTCGGCACCCAGGTGCGCACGCGTGTGTCGGCGCCGGGCTGGAGGAGGTAGATCGCGCAGCGCGAGCCCTTTTCCTGCTCGCGGGCGTTCTCGGGCTTCCAGGTCTCGTGGGTGCCCCAGCCGAGCTCGGCGGGCTGGTTGCCCTCGGAGACGAAGCCCTCGACGGACCAGGTGTTCACGAACACGCCCATGGGCTTGGGGTGCTTGGCGCGCTGGGTGTCGCGCTCGGCGATGTGAACGCCCTTGACGCCGAGCTCCCGCATCAGCGCCGCCCACTCCTCGCGGGTCTTCGGCTCCGGGGTCGCCGAGCCGGTGTCCTTGGCGATGTTCAGGAGGGCCTGCTTCACGAACCAGGAGACCATGCCGGGGTTCGCCCCGCAGCATGAGACCGCGGTCGGCCCGCCCGGCGACTGGCGGCGGGCCTCGAGGATGTTCTCGCGAAGCGCGTAGTTGGTCCTGTCGCCCTGGCTCTTGTCCTTGTCGAAGTAGAAGCCCGTCCAGGGCTCGGCGACGGTATCGATGTAGAGGGCGCCGAGCTCGCGGCACAGCTCCAGGATCGCCCGCGAGGAGGTGTCGACGGAGAGGTTCACGCAGAAGCCCTGGCCGCCGCCTTCCGTCAGAAGCGGAGTGAGCACGTCGCGGTAGTTGTCCGCTGTCAGCGCCACCTTTTCGAACCGCAGCCCGTGCTTCTCGGCGAGCCCCCTGTGGCTGTCGTCCGGGTCGATCACCGTGAAGCGCGACCGGTCGTACTCGAAGTGGCGCTCGATCAGGGGCAGGGTGCCGCGGCCGATGGAGCCGAAGCCGATCATCACGATGGGACCGCTGATGCGTCCGTGAACGGGCCAGGTCGTCGGCGTGTCGGTCATGATCGGTGGGATCCTCGCAAGTGTCGCGCGGCCAACAGGGCCGTCCGCGGGGTTAAACGGCGCGCTCTAGCGCGCCTCCGTGACGGTCGGGAGACGGGCTCAGTGGCGTCTCGGGCCCGACGGGTCAACCGCCGCACCGCGCCGCGCTTCGAGTCGGCATGAGCCCGGCGCATGTCGCGGATGCCCACAAGGCGTAGCACGCCGCCCCACGTTTACCGATACTGCACCGCAGCGTGCAATATTGCAGTGCAGTGCATTTGCAGAGAGGAGCCTGCCATGCTCGCCATCGTCGCCTCCCAGCTCGGTTCGCCCGTCCACGAGGCCGAGGACCGTGATCCCGGCATCGTCACCCTGTTCGCCCTGGTCGTAAGGGGCCTGCGCCGCGAGGCCCGCACGGCCTTCGCCCGGCGTTGCGCCCTCGTCCAGGAGGGCGGCTTCAACCCGGCGGCCTGATCCCCGGCCGCATCTGCCGCGCTCATTGCCAGGGGACCGGGCGGGCGCTAGGCGGCGTGTGCGATCTGCACCACGCCGGACGACCCCTCATGACCGATCCCCGCGCCGCCCGTCGGACACTCCTCAGCGCTGCCCTGATCAGCCTCGTGCTCGGCGCCGGGAGCGTGTCGGCGCAGGAGGCGGCGCCGGAACCCGAGGCCGCGGCGCCCGCGGAGAAGCCGAAGCCGAAACGTCCGGCCCCGAAACCGGTGGCGAAGTCCGCGCCGAAGGCCGAGGCGAAACCCACCGAGAAGGCCAAGGCCGCCTGGCCCGAGGGCGCCAGCGCCGTGAGCGAGGTCTACGGCGACTGGACCGTGAACTGCTCCCGCGCCGAGTCCGGCTCGACCTGTAGCCTGATGCAGTCGCAGGGCGACGCCAAGACCGGCCGGCGCAGCTTCGCCGTGGAGCTGAAGGCACCGAAGGAGGGCCGGGCCGAGGGCGTCATCCTGATGCCGTTCGGCTTCGCCATCGAGCCCGGCGTCGCCTTCAAGCTCGACGACACCAATCTCGGCAAGGGCGCGCCCTTCTCGACCTGCGCCGGCGACGGCTGCCTCGTGCCGATCAGCCTGCCGACGCTGGCGACCGACACCATGCGCACGGCCAAGACGCTCGCTATCGCCGCGCAGAAGCCCGGCGAGAAGGAGCCGACGGTGATCAACGTGCCGCTCGCCGGCTTCGCCCCGGCCTTCGACCGCATGATCGCGCTGGGCGGCTGAGCGCACGCCACTTCGGGACGGGCCGCGTCGTCCTCGGGTTAAGCGCCCGTTAGCCGCGTTTGGCCATGCTGGCCCCATTGTGTGGCCCTAGACGGCATTGCGCGGCGGCCCCGTTCGGCTCCGCGCTTCGCTCTCGTGTGTGGCGTTCGCGGATGAGAGCGTGTCTCGCAGAGGCGGGGAGGAAGCGGCGCGGGGACCCTCGCAGGGTCTTCGCGGGCGGCTTGCTGCGCGCCGTGGCGCGGTCCTTGTCTCCCTGCCTCGCCCTGCTCGCCCTCGTCTCGCCCGCGCTGGCCGCGAAGCTCCTCTCGATCGAGGGCGCGGAGACGGGCGGCTACGGCCGCATCGCGCTGACCTTCGATTCGCCCGTCACCGTCAAGGCGAAGATCGCCGGCTCCGTGCTCGTCATCGGCTTCGGTGAGACCGCCCCCGGCGGCTCGGAGCGGCTCGCCACCGCGATGCCGAACTACGTCTCCGTGCTCCGCCGCGACCCGGACGCCACCGGCCTGCGCATCGCGCTCCAGAAGCCCTACCGCCTGAACGTCCAACAGGCGGGCGAGCGCACCTATGTCGATCTCCTGCCCGAGACCTGGTCCGGCCTGCCGCCGCCGGTTCCGCAGGCGGTCGTCACCGACCTCGCCAAGCGCGCCTACACCGCCGAGCAGGTCATCAAGGCGGCGACCCCGGTGCCGGTTGCCAAGCCTCTGGCGATCGAGGTCGCGCACCTGCCGACGCTCACCCGGCTGACCCTGCGCCTGCCCGAGGACATCAAGACCAGCCAGCGCCGGGAGGGCCCGGCGACCCTCGTCACGATCCCCGGCGCCTGGAAGATCGAGCAGTCCGATACCCGCGGCCGGCTGAGGCCGGCGGTCGCGCGCTTCTCCGTCGACGGCGACGGGACCGCCTCGACGCTGACCGTCGAGCCCGCGGAGGGCTACACGGTCTCGACCGACCGGGACGATGAGGGGCTGTCGATCGATGTCGCTAAGCAGGAGATCGGCAGGAAGGACGCTAAGGCCGAGGCCGGCAAATCGGAGGCGCCGAAGCCCGAGACCGGCACGACCGAGCCCGCGAAGGCCGAGGCCGGCCCCGGCGATGCCAAGGCGCAGGCCCGCGGCGGCGCGTCCGGCCGCGCTTCGGAGGCAGGCTCGGCCAGGACCGACATGGAGGAGCGCTCCCGCGCAGGCGTTCCGTCGGGCGTGCGCGAGGCGGTGGGCGACCTCGTCTTCCCCTTCGGCAAGGCGCCGGCGGCCGCCCTGTTCGAGCGCGGCGGCACCACCTTCCTCGTCTTCGAGACCGCCGGGTCGGTGGCGCTGCCCGCGAGCGCGGCCACGGCCGGCATCGCCGGGCCGCCGAAGCGGGTCGGCAGCGTGCAGGTGCTGCGCTTCCCGGCGCCCGCCGGAAAGCTCCTCGACCTGCTCCCCGTGGGACCGCTCGCGGCGCCGACCGGGTGGGAGCTCCTCATCGGCGACTCCCTCGGGCCGAGCGACGCCCTCGTCGTCACGCGCGCGCCGCTCGGGGCGGGGCGCATCGGCCTCGGGGTGCGCCTGCCCGATCCCGGCGCCGCGACCTGGCTCGACCTCGACGGCGAGCGCGTCGCGGTCGTCACCACCCTCGGCCGGCGGCCGTCCGGCGTCGCCAAGCGCCAGCGCTTCGTGGATTTCGAGCTGCTTCCGAGCCGCCTCGGCGTCGCGGTGCTCGCCCAGGCCGACGACCTTCTCGTGCGTCCCGACCTCGACGGCGTCAGCATCGGCCGCGAGGGGGGTCTCGCGGTGTCGGCTGTCGAGCGGCCGGCGGAGACGGTGGCGAGCGACGTCGAGATGCTGGCCGTCGAACGCAAGACCTGGGACGAGGCCAAGCGCGGCGACGTGCGCGAGAGCCTGCGCCGCCTGTTCGAGGCGGTCGTCGAGCAACCCCTGTCGCTGCGCGGCCCGGCGCGGCTCGCCTACGCGCGCACCCTAATCGCCAACGGCTACGACCCGGAGGGCCTGACGGTCCTCGACGCCATCGCCGCCGACGATCCGGTTCTCGGCGCCCAGCGCGAGATCGCGATCCTGCGCGGCGCGGCCATGGCCCGCCTCGGCCGCACCGCCGAGACCCGCAAGATCCTCTCGACCAAGGCGCTGGCGCGGGACCCTGAGGCGGCGCTCTGGCGGGGCCTCGCCGAGGTCACGGCCGGGCTGTGGCTCGACGCGGAGGGGCTGCTGCGCGCGGGATCGCCGATCCTCGACCGCTATCCCGACGATCTCCAGGTGGTGCTCCGCACCGCCGCCGCCGAGGCTTCCGTGGAGACCGGCGACCTCGAGGCCGCCAAGCGCCAGATCGCGCTCGCCGCCCGGCTCACCCCCGATCCGCTCACCCGCGACCGGCTGAAGATGGTCACGGCGCGCATCGACGAGGGCATGGGCCAGACGGTGCCGGCGCTCGCCGCCTACGACAAGCTCGCGGAGAGTGCCGAGCAGCCCGTGGCGGCGGCCGCGACCCTGCGGGGAACGCTGCTCGCCCATTCGACCGGCCGCTTGAAGGCCCCCGACGCCATCGAGCGGCTGGAGCGGCTAGCCCTGATGTGGCACGGCGGCTGGATCGAGGCGGAGCTGTTCACCGGCCTCGCACGCCTCTATCGCGAGACCGGGCGCTGGCGGGAATCCTTCGTCGTCACCCGCCGCGTCGATCTCGCCGGCCCGGAATCGGCGACGGCGCGCGCGCTTCACAACGAGGCGCAGGCGATGTTCGACGACCTGTTCCTCTCCGACCTCGGCGCGAAGATGACGGGCGTCCAGGCGGTGGCCCTCTACTTCGACTTCAAGGATTTCGGGCCGGTGGGGCGCCGCGGCGACGAGATCGTGCGCCGCCTCTCCGACCGCCTGATCGCCCTCGACCTGCTCGAATCGGCAGCCGAGCTTCTCCAGCATCAGGTGGACCATCGCCTCGCCGGGCCGGCGCGGGCGAGCGTCGCCACGCGGCTCGCGGCGGTGCGCCTGATGGACGGGCAGCCCCTCAAGGCCCTGGAGACCCTCGACGCGACCTATCTCCCCGAGCTTCCGAGCGAGCTGCGCCGGGCCCGGATGCTGCTCAGGGCCCGCGCCCTCTCCGACCTCTCGCGCACCGATCTCGCCCTCGAGACCCTGGAAGGCGACGTGGGGCCCGACGCGCAGCGCCTGCGCGCGGACATCCTCTGGGCGGCGCGGCGCTGGCGCGAGGCCGGCGAATCCCACGAGATGCTGCTCGGCGAGGTCTGGCGGGGCGGCAAGCCGCTCGACGACGCGGCCCGCGCCGACGTCATACGCGCGGCCATCGCCTACGGGCTGGCCTCCGAGAGCCTCGGCCTGGAGCGCCTTAAGGCGAAGTTCGCCGGGCCGATGGCCGAGAGCGCCGACGCGCGCACCTTCGCCCTGCTCACCGCGCCGAACGCGATCCGCAACCCGGTCTTCCGCGAGATCGCCCAGCGTGCCTCGACCGCCCAGACCCTCGCCGCCTTCATGGACGAGTACCGCAAGCGCTACCCCGACATCGCGCTCCCCGAGCGCGGCCGCCGGGCCGCCGGCGCCGAGGCGCCGCCGCCGGGCTAGCGTCCCGAGGACGCGAGGGGCCGGGCCCGCCCGCGGCGCTTGCCGTGAGCCGCCGGCAACCCATCTCGTCCGGGGCCCGAATGCAGGGTCCCGTCGCGCGAGAACGCAGGCCGCCTTGACCCGTCGCATCCTCGTCACCGGCGCCAGCATCGCCGGCAACACCGCCGCCTGGTGGCTCGGCCGATCCGGCTTCGACGTGACCGTCGTCGAGAAGGCGCCGGCTTTCCGCGAGGGCGGGCAGAACATCGACGTCCGCGGCGTCGGCCGCGAGGTGCTCCGCCGCATGGGCCTGGAGCGGGCGGCGCTCGACCTCGGGACGGGCGAGGAGGGCACCGTCTGGATCGACGGCCGGGGCCGCGCCAAGGCGCGGTTCATCGCCGCCGAGCTCGAAGGGGAGGGGCCAACCGCCGAGATGGAGATCCTGCGCGGCGATCTCGCCCGCCTCGTCTACGAGCCCGCCCGCGCGCACGCCGCCTTCCGGTTCGGCGACGGCGTGGAGCGGATCGAGCCGGAGGGCGGCGGCGCCGTCGTCACCTTCCTCGGGGGCGGCCGCGAGCGCTACGACGCGGTGATCGTGGCTGAGGGCGTGGGCTCCGCGACCCGCGAGCGCGTCTTCCCCGGCGAGAACGACCCGCGCTGGATGGACCTCACCATCGCCTACTTCACGATTCCCGCCGTGCCCGACGACGACCGTTTGTGGCGCTGGTACAACGCGCCCGGCCGCCGAAGCGTGTCCCTGCGGCCCGACCGCCACGGCACGACCCGCGCGATGCTCTCGATCCAGAAGCCGCCGGAGGGCGAGCACCGCTGGGATGCGGACCGGCAGAAGGCGTTCCTGCGCGAGCGCTTCGCCGATGCCGGCTGGCAGACGCCGCGGGTGCTCGCCGCGATGGCCGACACCGACGACTTCTACTTCGACGTTCTGCGCCAGGTGCGGATGCAGCGCTGGTC
>Ga0058703_1000246_pt1 | contig 11858 bp, 14 predicted proteins | sample AgamicMgMae_FD_83782 | JGI IMG/M metagenome (GOLD analysis project Ga0058703, IMG submission 83782) | Agave microbial communities from Guanajuato, Mexico - Mg.Ma.e | ecosystem: Host-associated > Plants > Phyllosphere > Phylloplane/Leaf | place: Guanajuato, Mexico | collected 2012-06-04
AATCACATCACCGAGACATGCGCTAAGCGTATGGCCACTCTGGATTATATACGCAAAGTGTACGTGAATAGCTGTGCATTTATGTGGAGGTGCCCCCATGCTAACAATTGTTCAGACATGAAGGCAACGTCTTCTGGTTCGGCACAATGTCATACAATGCTGCAAGCCTCGCTTCATTACCGTCATTCCATCCAGCCCGTCTAGGACGTCGTGCGACAAATTACTTGATCCTCGGAACCTCGCTCTCTCCTCTGATCGACCTTCACTCTTCATCACCTACCGAGTACCTTCGCGCTCTCGCGACGCTTTTGAACGAGTACGACACATACTGCGCCTTGGCCTCTTCAGAGTCTGGTGCGAGTGGCCTTGCAAGGGGCCGTATGGGAGCCATGCTCAAGTCTGGTATGCGCAATGTCAAAGGCCGTCGAACGTCAGGTGCCACAGACAGCATAATGGAGACCGCTTCGGTGAACGGCAGTGGATTGAACCTCAGCTCCATTACCGACGCAATGCCACTTCCACCGATCAAGGACATAGGCCATGACTTTCACTATCTCCATATGCCAAATTTGCCATTCGATCCGGATTTCACCACCAGCTTCTCGACCTTGGCCGACGTCTTGATTGATGCGTATGCTGGTCTTTTGCAGCTGTTGCCAAATGCCGAAGCCTGCGTGCCAGGTACTGCTGAAGCGTTTGCAAAGGCCGACAAGCAGCTACGTAAGGTCTTGGTCACTAGCATTGCGAGTGAGTTTGAAAACAAGACCAGACAAGATGCCAAGTCGGAGATTGGAGGGCTCGGAAAACTTGTCCTGGGCGGTCTGATGTAAGCGTTGTGGGAGGAGTCTGATTGTGCTTGAGCAAGGCGTTTTGGAAAGAACAACGGTGTACTGGCGTTAAGGATGCAATTGCTCATGGAAGGACGCGATGATACCACGGGCATACGTGCCTCTTTAGTCTAGTTTTTGCAGATACGAGATCATGGCACGGCCTCCAGCATGATCATCTCCAGCAGTCAATTAATTGATCAATTCTTAATTTGATATCATTTGAGTCGACCGCGGTCGAGCTAGCCATTCTCATTGACGGCCTGAACCTGTCCTAGCACGGAGTCTACAAATCCCTCTGCTTCTCTGTTCAACCTATCCACATCTGCTCCCTGCAACACACCAGCCAAGGCACTGACGACCTCTCTCTCCTCGAGCACACTTCTCATCATACCCTCCTCATTGACCCAATACCTCTCGACCCTGCCTCTGAGCGCGGTATCCCTGAAAACCACATTCCGTACAGCGCCCAAGCCCCTCAGTTTTCCCAACACGCCCTCCAGGACACGATTACACTCTTCCACCCTCTCCGCCGTCGCCTTGCGCACCACAAACGCTCTCTTTGTCGCCGTCATCCATATGATCCACGCCAACACGCCATCCGACACCGCAACAAGCAATCCCCGCACGACTCGCGCTTTCCAGTAGAAAAAGTCCATTCCCGCCGCCGTCGTGGCGCGCGCATTACGCCCGTACTCGTAGCTCGCGAAAGCCAACACGTCGAGTCCAGCGTGCGCGATACCGAGGATTGTGGCTCCGGTGCGCCAGCGCGCGGCGTCTTTTCCGGTTAGAGGCGCCGAAGTCGCGAGGCCCAGGATGAGCAGGTGGAAGAGGTGTGGTGCTAGGAGACTGGGAAGGGCATAGAAGAGGTACGTCGCGGCCGCGTCGGGTGAAGTAGGGGTCGTGAGGGTGCAGCTTGCTAGGACTTTGGGGCCGTGAAGGAGGTACAGGAGCCGGGCTTCTAAGCCGTGCGATTCGAAGATGTTGCGAAGGGAGATCTCGGTGGAGGAGAGTGGGCGCAGAGCCGCGAGACGAGTAAAGAGGACATTTGTTGGTGTCTGAAGTCGAGAAGAGGTAAGCTGGAAAATGTTCGGAGGTGCGTAGTAGGGAATGGTCGAGAAGAGAAAGGCTGCGGCAGAGACGAAGAGGATGTTCAGCGCACGACTTGCTTCTGTCGGTATTGGTTGTGGCTGTATGGTTGATGGGGCTCGTAAGGAGCGGTAGAAGGCGAGAGCTCGTGGGAGGAGGATGGGTCCGAAGAATATGAGGAGGGATTGAATGCTACCTGGGTTAGTGATGGCATTGAAACGATATGTAAGAACTTACGTTGACCACGAAACTGCCACCATTGTGACCGTATCGCGTGTCTATGGAATACCCAATAAGCCCGGGATAGAAAGGCAAATTACCGTGCCATGAACTTCGTTCGCTGATGAATATGAGAGACGAAACTCGTGCAAGGTGGGTGGATGGAGTTGGGGATTTGGAGATGCTTGGCGAGCGATCTCCGTCTGGTGAGTGCTGCTGCTGCTGGTTCAATCGTCGTCAATCTTTGTCCAGCTTTCCTCGTTCGAATTTTGATCTCAAAACACCATCTTGAGCTTTTATGATCCTGTGCAGATCGGAAACAGTGGATCGGCTGGTAACATAGGAGCAACTTATTCATGATCCTTGATGGTACTCCCACCAGAGCAACTCTGCAAGTCTCATCGTCGTGCGAGAATATCATTCGCTATGAATCGCGCAGAACCGCAAACCAGATGCCTTGTGTTCAAAGAAGGAATAATTACAAGTAAATGACTGGAGCAACAGCTGATGTCCATCGTGGGTTGCTCTTCTGGATGGCTGTAGGTGATTTTGGCCCAACCCTCCTCCTTTTTGTTTCAATTCGCTTCCAATGATCTTCAAATTTCCCCTGAGCTTTTCATCTACAATGCCTTTCAGGCGATTGTCGGCGAACGTTATCTCCCAGGTCCAATCCTCCATACGAATAACTTCTCTAGGCGATGTCGTTTTGGGTCTGCTGGATAATTCTCTCGATGCCGGCGCCAGTAGAGTCCATATCAGTCTTGACGCTGAACACGGATCTTGCACCGTCGAGGGTGACGGTCCTGGTATTTCCCCAAACCGATTTGATGAGCTTGATTCCAAGGCAGCGGACGTTCAACCTCTAGATCCAGATTGGAGTCTTGAAGAGGTCCACAAGAGAGGAAGCAATTTCCTAGCTTCGGTAGCTGCGTTATCCAAGATCACAATTACCTCGAAACATCACCAAAACTACTCACGAAATGCTCTGCTCATACAATATGGAGATACGACTGCACATTATCGCCTGGCGCACTCTTCTGACGCTATTCTCCTCTCGCCAGGACATGGCACCACAGTCGCAGTTCGTGAGCTCTTTGGTCGCATGCCAGTCACGATCAAACAATGCAAGAGCTTCGTAGCCGCTGGAGGTGCTTTTGCACACTCTTGGCTAGATCTGAGAAGGAGAATATTTGCTCGTTTGCTCGCTAAGGTTCGGTCTGTCGACTTGACAGTACGTGAGATGGGTGTCCATCCTCGTCTGCTACTTAGGGTCACGTCAACCAAGGCAGCCAGCAAGAAAGACATGCTCACCAGTCTTTTGTCTTCAGCCGCCCAGCTCTCCGTTGACGCTCGTTCGAGCTTTATTCTTATGTCGGCTCTACATCTGCTTTGACCCTGAAGGGTTTGATATCAATTATACCGGTTTCCTCGAAAAGCTCGCAGTTCGTCTCGATCGGCACGTATCCTTGCGATACCGACAGCGAACACGGGGCTCTGCACGATGTCGTCAACCAACTTTTTGACTGCTCTGATTTTGCCCAGGACTCGAGCAATGCCCAGCTGAGGTCGAGCTTCAGGGTCGCAAGAATGGCGAGAAAGTTACACTGGACGGACCAACGACGAAGCCCATGAGAGAAAACCAGAAGAGCGTGAATCGCTGGCCTATATTTCACCTTGGACTTGATCACACAGGCTTTAGTCATCCCAGTACATTTGACGAAATACCATTGCAGGAAGCTGTTGACGTGCTGCGACGGCTGATTCATGATTGGCTGCATGGAAATCGCCTACGACCACACAAAATTAGGCACAACATCAGCTCGCTTCATACTGCGGATCTTGCCCAACGACACGACAATCGAGAAACGGGCGCTCTCAATAAGTCCATACTTCCAGCAATACCCGTGATCGATCTAGAAAGACAATCGACGCCAACAACGGACTGGAGCCACATCAGAGAAAGACAGTCTCTCCACCAGAGGACAAAGGTGAATTCCAAACCACCATATGTGGGTCTAGCAGACCAATTGACGTGCAACACCGGCGTCGAGAAGAAGTCGGCATTTGCGCTCGATCTGTCACCACTCCAGGCCGGTCATTTCAGTAGCAGAGCAGCGATGTCCATCATTGGGGGAAACCGCACCAAACGCTCGACAACATCTGCACAAATAGTGACTACCATGATTAAAGAAGACTCTGCCTATATCGAAAGCCACCAGAATACGACTGAGATACCTTGGCGAGACCCTCTGTCCGGGGACACCCTCCGGATCCACCACCGAACTGGGGTGCTGACAGCGAGTAATCACCACCATGCCCGAAGCTTGACAGCATCCAGCGACATCGCTGTCAATCATTCCGGTACACCCCTTCTTTTGAGGAAGCGACCCACGAGTACAATTGCGCAGAATATCCAACGCAGTACATGGTTTGAAGATATCATGCATACTTGGGTAAACCCACGTTTCCGCAGTGTAAAACCTTATCCCATATCTACGGTGCAACTGCCTCAGGATGCATACGAGACTGGATGTTGTCATACTTTGGCCAAAAACAGCAAGGAAAGTTAATTTCAAGACACGCACCCTGGTTCGACTCTCCAAGTTCTTACTAAAAGGGGCAAGAGTGGTTGCTCAAGTGGACAGAAAGTATATTCTTGCTACAGTAGAACCAGACAAAAGCTCATCCTCTACTCAACTCATTCTGATCGATCAGAATGCCGCGTCTGAGCGATTTATTCTCGAAGAGCTACTGCACGAAATTTGTCGACAAGACTCTACTGACAAGAGCTCACAACCATCGATAGAGTCCCGGCTTGGGCATGCCTCGAGCATCAATACCGTGGAAATGAAGAAAAAGATGAGCTTTCAGGCATCCATCTCGGAGTGGCCGCAAATCGTGGCAGTGGCGCCTCTTCTTGCTCGATGGGGCGTCTTGTACGACGTAGAACCGTTGCCGTCAGAGGAACCACGCCGGACATTGATGCAAGTCATGGTCATGAGTCTACCGCCGGGAATTGCGCAGAGGTGTATTGCAGAACCAAAGCTGGTCGAGCAACTCTTGTGCAAAGAAGCGCAAAGGTTGGAGGGTTCCACAATAAGACCTCTGCCGTGTGAATCGAACGACTTGGAGGATCTCGGTCCTGACGAGTCACGTTGTTGGGTCAAGCGAATCGGCGAATGCCCTCGGGGTATTATCGACCTGCTGAACTCGCGAGCGTGTCGCAGTGCAATCATGTTCAACGATTTGCTGTCGTTGCAGGAGTGTCAGACCTTGGTGGGGAAGCTGGCCCGCTGCTCTTTTCCCTTCATCTACGCACATGGAAGAGTGGGCATTGGTGCCACTAGTTGTTCTGAATCATGCCACGACTGGCGCTGTGTGTGCTACGTTGGCAGATAGCCATGGCAATGAAGGACCATCTTTCGTTGATGCTTATCGACGCTGGCGATAGAGCAATGATGGTATGTCTGTGTGATCAGTGGTTGCGAACAATCACCCAAGTCTCTTATGCCCTCTGTGATCCGTACGGCCAGGATGGCGTACAGGCCGCTTCTCAACGAGTACACGCGGTGATGTGTAAAGATTGCCATGCATGTCGTGGTGGAAGGTGTGAAGACGTCGAAGAAAGACTTGGAGAGGAGGCTGATGCACCGTTTGCCTAGTCAGTGATCGAGGTAGTGCATGTAGCTGAGAACAACGGCCGGCGGTGATAATATGACTGACATACGGTGAGGTACAGTATATATGCAACCTATAGCTTCCACAACCCGGTTCGGACCCGGTCCCGGGTCGATGCGCCGATGTACAGAGCGGAGGTCACGGCAAGAGTAGGTACTGATGCTCGTGACATGTTTCTCCCAGCTCATTAGGATTCACTCAGCTGCTTGACATGTGAGGAGCATGATGTTGATCATTGACAAATTCTCCACTACTCCTGCACCCGATACAGTCAGCGGAAGCTCGCCGGCATCAATGACAACCGCCGACAACAAGGTGGAAGAATTTCTGGACAATCATCAAATAGATTCAAGACTTTGTACATCGTTCTGCCAGTCAGTGGGGGGCGTCCTGGATTGCACATAGAGCAGTGGTTTGCCCCTGGCCTGCGTCGTGTCTGTACTATCGTACTCGCTGCCCGTCAGCTGAACCTCAGCTGAACGTTGTCTTGTAATTACATGTGCAAGTACAGAAACAATGATTTTCACTGTGAATCGAGTGCTCGGGCGAGCCGAAGGCCGAACTGAACTTGGTGGTACAGTATTATTGACCATGCTTGGTTATTGATTGACAATCCTCATCCTGTAGCTCAGTCAGTCATTGAGTGTGTCTCCGATCTCGTGCACCGTGATGTGGTCGCGGTCGACTTTGCCTCTTTTTGGGTATAGTACTATACATCACAGACGCATACAGAGACTCTGTTGCTGCTTTGGATTGTGATCCAAATATTGGTCACTAGTGTTCGATGTGTTGTCACGAAAATCGGCTGTCGATTGTCAAAGAGTCGAGCTTCAACACTGATCGAAACAGTCTCTCGTGCGACCATATCTTTTGGCGTCCGTCGTAGAGACGATATTTGAAAAGACGCCGAAATCGATCAAAGGAACTGTCGAGTCGTACATGTGACTCCATCCGGCGTTCGAATCTTGCGAGACTCAGAAAAGAGAGGCTTCAATCATGTTTGGTTTGTCGTTGTCATGTTGCTGCCTGCCTTACGATGGTCGGCCATTTTGGACGGATTTGCCGACGTCCACCGGCGACGCGCGCCAAGATACCGTAATGTGGTTTTGGATGTCATTGTTGCTTCGACATGTGTCAAGATACAGAGTGAAACGACTCACTGCTACTGACGACCACTGTACATACACCGATCGACATTGCCACGACACCCGATACCCCGACGAAGCGACAACCCGGACTTCGATCTCAGACTCTGCACACAAAGGCCTTCCAGCTGGACTAGCCGCACGCGCGATTATCACCGTGTCAAATCTCGGGCGAAACGATTCCACATTCGAACAGAACTGATCATACTATTCGTGTCTCACCATGTCGGCCAAGGCATCTGGAGCGCAGCCGAACGGTGATTCAAAACCGACATCGCGAGACCATCACGATGGCAGCAGTGGCCGCGCATTCACAGTCGAGCAGAAGGCGGCAGTATTACGAGTACGAAAATGCAAACCGACCGCATTCTACGATGTTCTTGGATTGGAAGAAGTCAAGTCGACATGCACAGATGCAGAGATAAAAAAGGCCTACAGAAAACAGAGTTTGCTCACACATCCGGATAAGAATGGTTATACAGGCGCCGATGAGGCATTCAAGGGTGAGTTAGGTCCGGCTCTGTTGGAGAAGATACACAAGACTCGAGACTGGCGAAGAGAGTGAAGCTGACGACCCATCAGTGGTATCGCGAGCATTCCAAGTCCTCTCGGATCCGGACAAGAAAAGGCAGTACGACATGACTGGTGGTGATCCCGATAGCAGGTTCGGAGGTGCGAGCGCAGCACAAGCTTCATCACCGTTCAGCGGATTTCAAAGGGCAGCAGGAGGAAGAGGAGCCAGATTTGAAGCAGAGATATCCCCAGAGGAGCTGTTCAGGCAGTTCTTCGCGGGTGGCATGGGCGGACCTTTTGGTAGGCAACATTCGTGGACACTATCAAATCATCAAGGCTGACAGAGCTCATCAGGTGGCGGTATGTTTGACGGAGGTCCAGGTTTCGCCTTCAATATGGGTCCTGGCGTTCGCGTACACCAATTCGGCGGTGGAAGACCACGTGCGAGACCGCAAAACGCGGCCAATAACGAACCCGCTCCGAACGGCCTTCGAGCCCTTCAATCTCTACTACCTCTGCTCCTTCTCATCGTCTTCCCACTTCTTTCTTCTTTCTTCTCCGGCAGCGGCTCTGCATCACAAGGCCCCTCGGTCCGATTCGACAACCCACAAGCACCACACACTCACCAGCGCATTTCGAATCCGCTCAAGATACACTACTGGGTAGACCCTGCACAAGTCAAAGAGTACGGCGCGAGGGATTGGAGGTCGCTGGACAAGAGGGCAGAATCAAAATACGTCAACCAGCTCAACTACGAATGCGAGATTGAGCACGACAGGAGAAATCGGCTGGTGAATGACGCACAGGGCTTCTTCTTCACCGACCAGGATAAGATGAACCGTGCGAGACAGATGGAGATGAAGAGCTGTAGGCGGCTCAATGAGCTGGGCTATCGAGGCGTATAGCTCTGATTTCTTATGACAGCATTACATCAGGCACCCATCGAGGTGCTCACTCTTGGTTTGCATGGCATGGCTGGGCGTAGATACCACTTCATTTGTCAATACGTGTTTTAGCGACTCGCTGTACCATTTGCTATACTTTCTCATCATCTTCATTGCGTCTTGCTGTCGCTTGCCAAGCGGACCGGTGGGTGTTCTATCATCTAAGATACCATGGCAGCCCATGAGCATGCCTGTAACTCCTTCTAAAAGACTCAACCAGAGCTGGTGTCCATCTTTTCCGCCTTTTTGGCCGCTATGAACTCCTGAATCTCCTTTTTCTTCTCCTCGGCTGGCACCACGTCTTCCATCTTCAATGGTACGCGGTTGAACGGATCGGTAGGATCCGACAGGAGATGACTCCGAATTGTGCTGCGATCCACAATTTGTTTACTGCTGGGCAATAACACAGGATCCAGCATCAAAGAGCCCATGATCGGATCCAAGAGCTCGTCAGGAATTTCGCCCAAGTCTTCCTCAGATTGTTGGTCGGCTGCATGCACAGCAGCAATGTCGTCCGCCAATTTGCCAAATGTCTCAACTTCCTCTTTCGACTTGAGAGCATAAGTTTGCATCAACCTCATTGCTTCCTGGAAATTGCTGTGCTTGTATGATCTCCCATCGCGCGCGACGGCGAGACGGAACGACTCCTTCTTTCCGAGGTTGAGATAGACGTCGAAAAGGTCAGAAAGGAGAAGTTTTGGGTTGAAGCCGTACTGTTCTGGAGCCTCGACGGCAAGATTCCTTCTTTTTGGTCCAACGAGCGCTTGGACGTTGTAATCAAGCATGTCCGCCAGCCTTTGAACAATTTCGGGCATGGTGAAAGATGTCGCCAATGCCTCGGTGAACAGTTTCAGCATCGATATTGTCTCTGTTGTCAGGCCCATGTATGACTTTGCACGACCTTTTTGGTCTTCCAGGAGCTCTGCCTTTTCCTTTCGAGTCGTTTCATCCAAGCCCTCCGGGTGCGCCAGTTCCTTTGTCACCTCGTTGATCTTGATGAAAGAGTTGAACGATTCGTCCAAGACGTATGTAACGTCGTTAAGCAGGAGATTGACAAAGCGAACGAAGAATTCAGTATTCGTACTACAACAGTCAGTAACGAGCGTTTACTTGACAAGGACCAAGACTCACCGTGCTTCCTGCGCCAGGATCTCGCGGTAGATCGTGTTTGGCCAGATGCATTTGATTACCGTGTCAATCTCATATCGAATGTTGAACTTGTCGTAGAACGCGTTATGAGCACCGGTGTTCTCGCACTCTATGTAGAACTGCATCAATGCGTGCAGCAGGTGCTTGTGACAGAACGGTGACCCGTTCAGCAGATCTCCCAGAATGCCCTTGGGGCTGTTGTTTTGTGGGTATACACCGTAGCACAGGATGCTAACCAGACTCGACTTACAGTAGGGACTCTTAACGTATTCTGGACTACGTAGAAATGCAATGCAGAAATTTACAATCTCTTCGCATTGTGTCGACGTTATGATGAATGGCATGTTTCTCGTGATGAACTTGAAGTTTTCCGCAATGTCGTCCACGATGTACTGCGGTAGACACTTGAACACGTCTGTGGGTTGGTCTGGGAATGGTAAAGTGAGCTGCTCTTTTGGCAGATTCTTGCCCGATGCGATCCGAAGAAGCCAGACAATCACGTATCGCATGAACTGCATGGAGCGCGCTTGAACAAGCTCATCGAGGAGGACACCATGCGTGGCGTGGATAATACTGTGAGTCTTGTCCACTGCATCCTTCAACTTTTGTAACCGCACGTCGAACATGCGAAGATAGTTGGGCTGACTCAGGAATTGTTGTCGTTGCGTTTCTGCAGCCTGCAAGTCTTTCTCCATGTACTTGAGCTCTCGTCTCATGCTGTCGAGCTGAGAGTTGGCAGCTTCGGTACCGTAGTGATGCGCAGCCACGGTCAAGAAAAAGACTTCCGATATGAAGTTGTTGGAGCCTTCCATTGTATGTGAGTAGAATTCGTCAGAGGTCTTTTCGTCTGCATTGATCTTGGTTTCGTCCTTGATGTTGATCCTTGGATTGCGGCGAAGATAGTCCACGTCGATGCGGTCCACCTTGCTGAAAGTGGCGTCCATGAATGGATCGCAGAGCTGATCAAGAATGGCTGTGACATTGATCATGAATCCATCCGTGGAGAGGACTCTAGGATCTGGTCGCATTGCTCTGCGCTTGTGGTTGGAATTGACAGTCAGAGCGAACCAGTCGAGCATCTTCTCTCGTGACTCTTTACCACCTTTGATGATGGCGTTTGTGATGTCGAAAAGCTCAGTCTGATGTGTCTGCAGGGTCATTCTGAGAGCCTTTTGTGCATTTACAATGTAGCCCCTATCCCTTGTTCGCGGAGCCGAAAAGTAGTTTTGCGCGACTTTGACCTGCATAGGCGAGATTCTAAAGAATGGACCGAGAGTGGATTGGGTTTCGATGTTCTGAGCTAAGATGCCTTCAGGAACAAAGTTTGGTGACTCTGCGATAGCAGTGACGACCTTTGGGTAGCGTACCACTGTCCGCATTGCCGTTATGTATGGCTTGTAATCGTCATTCATATCAAGCTTTGACAACTCTCTACTGAGCTGTTCAATAGCGCCGACCATGGTTTCCTTGATTGTCTCGTCGTCCTCAAACCTTGCTGAGGCCTCCATCAGGAATTCTGGATCAATGCCGGTCTCGCTGTCCGATCCGGCCAGCAGATGCTTGACCAGTGGATTGTCGGCCTTGGGACTTGCGTCGAACATTTCTGGCATCGAGACTGCAAAACAACAATAACTCATGCACAGTCTTCGCACTTCCTTCATCATCTCATATCGTGGGTTTTCTCCTTCTCCAAGCTTCATGTTACGCATGGTCCTACCGATACGCTTCCAACATGTCAGCAAGTAATCCAGAGGATCTTCTCCTGCCGAAGCTGCCTTGGTACCAGCTTCAGTGAGCGCTTGGTCGAGAAGACTGGTTTTGAGCAGTAAGGGCGCATTCTCATCGACCAAATCCCCCTTTAGACTTTCCAGATAATAGAACGGCTTTCCATGCGCATCCGTCTTCTTTTCCGAATCCAAGGTCACTCTGAAGATTTGGCTGAGTTGTCTATGCTCCCAAACATCAAGCGACTCTTCGGCCGCCGGCTTCCTGGGGCGAGGCGTTCCATCTCCTTCTCTCTTCTGAGCTGTGGATCCTGAACTGATGTTGATACGGGGTGATGATTGGGGGGTCGATCTAACTCCTAAATGTGAGAAAGGGTTGACTGGCGTAGCATTCGGTGAGGCCCCAGGGCTCGGCTTTGAAGATGTAGGTTTGGAGTCTGCCGGCGAGGGGTTTGAAGATGCGTTCGTGCTTTCCGATGGGGTTGCCGGCTGGCTGGAAGCGCCTCCTCCCAATTTTGCAAGTCGCTTGTTGCGAATCTGATATGATATGTGAGCACATGAGCAGGGTAT
>Ga0058703_1000248_pt1 | contig 11825 bp, 7 predicted proteins | sample AgamicMgMae_FD_83782 | JGI IMG/M metagenome (GOLD analysis project Ga0058703, IMG submission 83782) | Agave microbial communities from Guanajuato, Mexico - Mg.Ma.e | ecosystem: Host-associated > Plants > Phyllosphere > Phylloplane/Leaf | place: Guanajuato, Mexico | collected 2012-06-04
AACCCGGACGTCGAAGTCTTCCTCGTCTCGCTCAAGGCAGGTGGCGTTGCGCTCAACTTGACCGAAGCCAGCCGAGTCTTCGTCGTGGATCCATGGGTACGTCTCACATCATATTCTGCTCTGACCATTTCCTTGCTGACCTGTTACCTACTAGTGGAACCCGGCCGTCGAATGGCAATCCGCCGACCGCTGCCACCGCATCGGCCAGAAGCGGCCCTGCGTCGTCACGCGCCTGTGCATCGAGGACTCGGTCGAGTCGCGCATGGTCATGCTGCAGGAGAAGAAGGCGAACATGATCAACGGCACCATTAACAACGACAAGACGTCCATGGAAAAACTCACGCCCGAGGATATGCAGTTCCTCTTCCGCGGGACTTGAAACCGCCCAACACTGCTTGCTTGGAACGACTGCTCTTCACGATGTATACTATGAGCTCGATGATTTTACGATGTATTCTCAGCAACGCATGACCTGCTATGACCCTGATGCTGATGGTGGATGAAAATCGAAGTGAGCGGGGGGGTAGGGGATGGAGTTGGGACTGGTGAATCACATTCATCAAACAATGTACCGCATCTCGTCATGGCCTCGTGGTCGGGTAGACGATACCACTGTCTCGAGCATACGATTGTTAGCGAGACAGGAGACAGACTTAAATCAGTCAAACAGCCACTTTGCTCCGTGTCGGTTTTGCGCGATCTCTGAAAAGCAACGGTGAGTGGCAAGTAAGTCGTCCAGGCGATTATGTCCTTGTTGTGGCGAGCTGCTTGCAGATGACCCACAGCAGGAGGGTGCGCTCTGGGCATGAGCGTTCTTTGGTGTAGACGACGCAAGCCTTGAGTGGTATCACACCTAAACCTCGACCGCCCACGCAGGCTCACATCGAAAGAAAACAAACGTCTGGTTCTCGATATGTCTTAGGATTGTTAGCCCACACACATTCAACAACACGATAGAGTTGAAAACAAATGGGAGATATTCTTTTCTAGCAGGGTGGCTAGAAATCATATGAACAATATAAACGTCGGATAATAAATCCGCAAGTTACTACTCTGACAAGACCTCTAGGCTAGTGAACACCCGGGCCCTGATCGCAAAACCACAGGTCGTCTCCCCCGTCTGTCCGAACAGCAGCGTATGAACGAAGTGCGAGCCAAGCACACCCCCGTCACTCACTTTCGATACTTTCTCTCGCTCCTCTCCTTCCGTGGCTTCACCACCGCCGAGGACGTCGGCACGGATTCTTGCAGCGGCGACGATACCAACGACGACGGAGTCGCGTTGCGGTGTTCTGATTGCGGAGGGAAGTATTCGCCCTGCTGTTGCTGGTCGTAGACTTGCAGACTCGGGGCGGGGATGGCAGGCGGTGTGGGAGGCTGCTGCAGGAAATGCTGCGGCACTGGGGTTGGCGGTTGGAGATCCAATGGAATCGGACTTAGATCCTGGGTGGTAGCAGGTTGCTGATACGGCAGGCCGGAGTTCCTGAGGATTCCAGGACTCGAAGCTGCCGTGATCTGCAAAGGTGCGAACTGTTGCGCCAGCTGCTGTATTGGATGTGGGTCGCACTCCGGACTCACTATGGCGTGCGGCGTCACGTGACCGCCTTGTCTGTGCGCAGACGATGAAGAGGACGTCGTCGTCACGGATGAGTGGTGAGCGTGATGATGACCCGGTTGCGCGCCGTACTGCGCCGGTGGCGGACGCTGCATTGATCGTCGTAAGATAGGCGATGGAGGTGCCGTTGCGGACTGAGAAGACAGCGTATATACCGGCTGCTGCTGATACTCGACCTGTCGCTGAGTAGGCGGGCCCGGCAGTTCGACAGGTCTAGGCGAAGAAGATCTCCACGCGCGCAGGCCCTGCAGAATCTTTCGGACCACGTCGTCTCTATCACCTTGTCGCAGACCCTCCGCATACCTGCCGGCTTCGTCAGGGGGAATCTGCGAGCCGGAAGTCTGGAGTGAGCGGAGGAATTCGTTCGCGGCTCGATATCGATCCTCGACAGTGAGACCGTCCGATGACATTGCAGCTTGCTGGTTCTGCGTGGTGGTGGTTGTTGTGGTAGTCGTGGTCGTGGTCTCGGTGAAGCCCTCGATACGGCCCTGCTGATCACCGTGCCCTGCGGCCGTCATACGATCGGCCATGTCTTCCATGCGATCCACGAGCGCCACCACTTCTTCCTCAGAATATAAGCCCCCGGTATAATCGCGGATTGTCCTGATGAGCAATGACCGCCGCTCAGTGACAGTCGTTGTGCGCGAGATGCTGTGAAGCTGCGACTGATACGCTCGCCAGATTCCGACTTCGACCTGCAGTATCTCGTCAGCTCCTCGAAGGCTCGACCGGAAGGTGATGCTGTGCTCACCTGGTTCATCCACGTCATATAGCTACCCATCCAGGGTATGAAACCCACCCAGCGGGCGAACATCAGATCTTGCATATCCTCAAGCAAGTCGTCGAGGTTCACCTGATGCCTCAGCGCCGAGGCTCTGGACAGAAATCCGCGACCATCAGTAGTGAGCCATTGCCTTGTGCGTCTGTCCTGCCGGAGATTGCTTGAGGAATCATCGATATCGTTCTCATCATCGAGCCAGTCCCCTAAGTCTCCGGTTGAGAACCTTGCTCCTCGTGGCATTCTGCTGTTATAGGTGGTTATGGAAAAGGCGACTGTCAAGCGTGATATAGTGAAACCAACGAAGTCCGCAGCAGAAGAAACGTAGAGAGGTGGATAGGTAAACAGAGTTCAGGAAGTAATCTTTATACCACGGCGGTGAGAAAGAGCTGTTGATGTCGGATCTGTAGGCACTCAGTGACTATGGCAGGGCGCCTATGCATTTATACATCGCCATGTCTCGTGCATGTCATTCAATAATTCATCGTACGAGATCGGCTCTCCGTCACGCAGAGCGATCAGGCGCGCGCAGCAAACCATTCCAGCGCAAGCTTGAGCATTCACCAGACGCGTTTGCTGAATATCTGAGAACCGCAATCAAGATTTCTGTCCTTAGCACGCCGTTAAGAATCTTGCTGCAAATGGCTTGGGAGGTTCGTCGGGGAATAATCTAAATGGACAAACGCGCGATCGACTAATGACACCATCAGCAAACTAGCACAAACGACCGTGGGACAATCGCATCAATGCTTGACTCACCGTTGGGCACCGACTCCAGGACGTACTGCAGGCTCTCCCCCAGGTCATGAAGATCGCGTAGACTAGTGCGCTCGTCCAGGACGACGTCAACCTCCACGTTCAGCTTATCCCCTGAGTGGTACGCCTGAAGACCCTGGATTTGCTTGATCGTCTTCGCGAACCTCATCGTCAGATAAAGCAACACATTCCGCTCGTCCGCCGACGCGGCGCAGCCGGTGAGGTTGCGGATGTGTTGGTGCGATGTCTGGGCCCAGTTAAAGATGACGTAAAAGGAGAGCAAGAGACCGCCGAGAGGGTCGAGCCACCATATGCGCGCGTAGGTACCGACCAGCGGGAAGATGATCGTGAACGTATTGAAGATGACGTCTGTCATGGCATCTTGCGCGAGAGCTTGCACAGAGCTGTTCTTAATCAAGCGGCACCAGAACCAGCAGACGAGTTTGATGACCACGGTCGAGGCCATGATGACAATCGCCGGAAGACTCAGGCTCACAACTTCGTGATCGGGACCGATTAACTTATTAAAAGCCTCCAGACCGACTTGTACGAAGGCGGTGATCATGATAATTGAAAAGACCAGAACGCCTACAGGCTCCAATCTACGCCGGCCGATCGGGTACGAGTACTGATCGTTATGTGCATGAGACGAGTGGTCGTCCAGACGATGGCAGTACTCAGGAAGTCGAGGGCGGCATCAACGAGCGACGCAAGGACAGAGACTGAGCTGCTGAGAGCGACGACGACGATTTTCATGATGAGCAATACAAGGTTAGCCGCGAGGTTGATGTAGATGGCAACCGTGACGATGCGTGATTGGGACCCGGTTTCTTCTTCCAGCTCCAGATCCGGCGGCATGGCCTGCTGTTCCACATCGCCTTTGCTTGTAGTCTTCTTGAGCAGTGGCGTTGTCTCCGTGTCCGCCTCATCCTGCCTGATACGGTAGATGTCCCTCGGGGTGCGCTTGATCTTGCGGGTCGTTCCGTTCGCGCCATCGCCCCTTGACGCCTCGTTGAGCTCTGGCGACCCTCTAGGTGTTGGCTCTTCGGTGATGGTCGCCGGGACGTCAGAGGGACTGAAGTTAGGGCTCGAAGACGAGTGCTGGTATTCCTGAATTAGATCATGGGGCAGACTACTGTCGAGTAATCGGTCGATGTACAGGTAGTGTTGTATCAGATAGTTGGTTCGCTCGTAGTACTTTCTGATCGGCTTGCTCATCTGCGAGAGCTCCTCGTCGGTCCTCCAGTATCGCTCCCATCTATACCTTGGATTACTATTCCCTATCAACCGTTGGCTCCGCATTTGGGGTGTCATGAGCACCGAAGCGGCCAGGCTCATCCGTCGGTCATCGTGGTCACTACCGCCCCAGTCGGACACGGATGCACGTTGTGGGACCTCAACACTCTCGATGTGATGCTCGCTCTCTTGACTGTGCCTCGGCAGCTCCTCCGCCCCAGCGCTGCTTCTCCTTCGCCAGTGAGAGGTCCGGCCTCGCATTGCGCCGATGTTGTTATTGGAGCGGCTCTGCTGCAGCAACGCGGGTAGGTATTGTCCGCGCGTAGACAAGCGTGGCTCTTCCGACAGTGGTAGAAAGTCCCTCAACGTGGAAATCCGATACAGACGAGGAAAATCCTCATGGTGGACGGAGCCGGCGTCGCTCATGTTCGCGGAGTGCTGGGGTCGATGTAGGCGCAAGTTCTGCTACCTTGGATGACCATCGCGAAAGACGGATGCAGATTGATCATAAAGGTCGCGCGTCGTCGAGAAGGAAGCGCACTGTGCAATACACTTTCTACAAAGTCATCAACGAACCAACAACCTTGAAAAGACTCGAGCATTGCAGCTTCTCAAGAGTAGAACTCATACATGTATGTAAGCGACGGGCCGATACGGGCCGTGAGTACTTACATAAGCATTGGCTATGTGATGGATCCATGGATGTATCATCAGCCTCCTTACCTAGCATATCTGTACATATACGTATGTATGCCACATACGCAAAGGGTATCAAACTTCCAATTCACCCCTAGCAGAGATCAGCCGCCATGCCGCATTCTCAAACAGCCCACTCCTCCCTGCTATCCCCCGCCTTGATGAAAGGCTCATCCACCATCTTGACCGCCATCTCGGAGCACAATACACACGCCCCAGCAACCATCCCATCCAACTCCTTCACCATGCCCTCCCGTCTGGCCCCAAGCGCCACCCCTCTCCCAATCTCCCTCTGCAGCTCTCGGATCCTCTTGCCTTTGCCGGCGCCGGCCATCGCCAGCACCGTCTCCCCCAGGCAATCAGCATGGAAAGCGTGCTGGCAAGGAAAGACGAAGAACTGGCGCATGAGCAAAGGCAGCCGACAACGCCAGCATCGCTCGCCGGGCTCTACGATCGCGTACCGTTCGTCGAGCCGCTGGATGTCGTCCTTGATGTGCTGCGCCGTCGCGGCCGAGTCGTCCATTTCCTGTTTCAGCTGCTCAATCTGACGACTGTAATCCTCGAGCGCGGCGCAGATTTCCTCTTTGAAGTCATCGATGACGACGAAGTCGGGGAAGAAAGGGATCAGGTCCTCGATTCGCAGCAGCTCGCACCGTTTCAGGAAATCGATGGCGGCTTTGATGCCCTTGGACTGCCCGACGACCTTCTTGGCCACCTTCAGCCACAGCTTCTTGCGCAGAGCGTCGTCGTTGCCAGGCCGATCGGCGACGTCCGCCGCGAGCTCCACTTCGTCGTGTTTGAGTGCTAAGTCGACGGCAGAGGCGTACTGTTTCATGGTGCAGTAGATGTGGACACAGCTCTGCACTCTTTGGTTGGAAATGCACAGACGGAGCGCGAAGTCGGCATCGTAGTATTGCTCATGAGCTTGCGCTTGCGTTTCGAGGTAGGACAGCAAAGCGCTTTCGTCTTTCATAGGATGCGAAGCGTAGAGTGAGATGAGCGTATTGTGAACCGCCGGCTCCGTCGTATGGCCGTGGTTGATTTGAAAGAGGAGATACCGTATAGCCTGATTCCGTGAGAGCGGCACAGACTCGCCAACGACTTTGTTGTAGTTCAAAAACGCGGGTATCAGCTTCTTGGCGTCAAGGCTCGTCTGCCGCATCAGCACCTCGACTACGTCAACCGGCTCGTGCGCCATTAGTACCGTGCTGTACCGATAGAAAATCGCTGGGTCTGTCTGCTTCTTCAGCACGTTCATTGCCTCGGCCCACCGCTCGCGCTGAACCCAGTAGCTGATGACATAATTGTAATCGTCCACCACGTTAGCGAAGTGAAGTAGTTCCTCCTCTCGGCCATGACTGCTGATAATCTCATATGTCGTCTTCTTGTCGAGGTCAGATCTGTATCGTGAACAAAGGTCTTGAAATTCCTTTCGGATGAGAGGCAGCTGCTTCTGCGTCTCGGCTTGAACGTTTGTGCTATTGGTGCCTTCCACAGTGAGTTCGGCTTTCGTGGAGATGGTATCGTCAAGCTGGTTTAACTTGGCCATGAAGAGCTCGGTCAGCCAGCTGACAAGCATCACCCGCTGCATGATTGCCTTCTTGGGCAATGTGGCCAACTTGACGAGCAAGTACTTCCGCAGGGCATCCTGCTCACCGTGGTCGATAAAGCTCAGCGCAACATCCTCGAAAGGTTTGGTACTCTTTCCGAGAACGACGGCAGCCTCCGTGAACTTGCCCTGAGCAACAAGATGGTCACCAGTCATAGATGCCACAGCATCCTTCTGTTCGGCAGTCTTGGCATACCGTTGCGCTGCTTCGTACTGGCCGTGCTGTAGGAGGATGCGCCAAACGTCGCGCGCTTCATCTGTGACAACGATCTCGAAAATTTCGGAAGAGGTAAACAGCCAGTAGGTGTTCTTCTGGTGATCGGCGAAGAGACCAAGGCTGGTCTGGCCCGTGTCCAAGACCTGCTGCTTGTACACTATGCTCTCATCTAGGCGATTGATCCCGGTGATGCGGCCCTCGACTAAAGCGAGAATGTGGAATTGGGTAAGCAAAACAGAGCTTATGGGTGGCTGGTGTGTTTTATTACGGCCTCCTGCGGTCTGGATGGGCGGCAATCTCGTTTGGGGCAAGAGCTTTGAGTCACGGAAGAGTTGCCGACCAAGGACTGCCGGATCTGCTGCAGAGGTGATGAGCTTGCCGTGGAAGATGCCTTGAGCACTCAACCACGCGTAGGCTCGCTCTGAGCTTTGCGTCTCAATTGTAGAGGGAGAAGAGTCTGGCTGGTCTGGGGAGACGGCGAAGCTTGATGGCGACGTTGCGCCGGTCCTTTCTAGCTCGTATATCGCTGGCATCTCACTCTCGAATAGTTTAGCGTAGACACTCCCGCTGCCTTCACTGCCTTGCCTGCTGGTCCGCCCTGAGAAATGCAAGAGTTTGTTCTGCGTCGCGACCATGACCCTTCTCGTATCCGGTCGGCTAGACAGTATATCCGCGTAGATGCCCACCACAGCGCCATCCTGTGGATTGTACACGTTCCTCACGTACTTCTCCTCCCTCCTGTAGAACTCGGTCGAGGGCTCGACGAAAGTCTCGTAGATGTTACCATCCGCAGCGCCAATGAGTATCTCCCGCGTCGACGCCGTAGGCTGCGAAGGGTTCCACGCCACGCTCTCCACCTGCACGCCTTTCAACCTCGCCAATGACTTTGGCTGTTTACTCTGAGTGTGCAGGTAATAGTTCTCTCCGAGGGTCGTGCTGATAATGAGGTGGCTCGCGCTGGGATCGAGAAACAATTTCCGGATCACACCTATCTCTGCCGGCCGCTTCGGGAGATCGATGTCGTCGATGTCCTCCGCGTTGTCGAGGTCGAAGCGCAATATACGGCCGGTGGAGAGAGCGAGGATGAGGACATTGTTGGCGACCTGGGCCGCGACAAAGTCGGCCGAGATATCGAACTGCAATTGGACTTTCTGGACGTCAAAGATCGGGAGGGAGGTGTCGTCGTGGGGCGCAGAGGCCGCCATGAAGCCGGACATTGTGCCCAACCTTCTGTGGGTTATCGTTGAGGACGCATGGCAGATAAGCGTGCTTGACCAGTTCCATATGATCGTGGTGATTGCTGCGCGATACTGATCGCAGGTACCTCGACTATCCACATCAACGCGAGCGCGGGAGGTTCGTCGTCGTACTGTAGCTGGCGCACGGACCATCATGTCGCCCATCCCGACTTCACTTCACACCTGTTCCTGACCAGGAAGTTCCACAGACGCCTTGAACTGGGGTGTGATTTCTCCCATGTTGACATTGGGTTATCTCACGGTACAACGCGTGTCACAACGTGCGGATGATGTTTCTTTCGACAACAGAAGCGAATGGCACGACGTTTTCAAGGGGAGAAGAATCGGCACGGCAATACAATAGTACCTACTCAACATTGCTTGCAAGGACGTCTAATCGCCTGAGCGCAGCGCTCGGGGCGATGGGATATATCACATTCCCACGACTGTATGCCAAGATTGAAGTCCGATTCGCAACCGAACGGAGCAGTAATCGATGAATGTCTTAACGAAGCTCCTTCGCAGCCATAGAAGCACAGTATATCTACGATCTCGGAGCTCATACCGCATGATAACTTCCAAGGACCTCTATCAATCGCCCAAAGCACGTCAGAAATGCTTCCATCATAGGCCCTGCGGTCCATCGCCAGTGGTCATTTCGGGTGCGCTCGCTGGACACCCTCAATCGAGCTAATCGTCCCTGAAACTGCGCTTGATGGTCGCGACGCGGGGAGCAAAGCTGTTCACGCACATGGCTGCGGTCGTGCTGCACCGTGGACTGAGTACTCAGGAGAACCGGGCTGGCTGATTCGGCGTACCTCAATCATCCTTCTTTGCGCCCGTAGGGTTAAGAATCCTCATCAGCTTCTTCCTCTGCGCCTCCGTTGGATTATTCCTGTCTTCAAAACTGTCCGCTGTTGCCTGGAATGGATTGTTACTGTTACCATATGTATTCTTGCTCAGTCTGGCCAATGCTTTGATCTCCTCGGAGAGGGTGTCGTAACGAAGAAGGGGATCCTGCTCCGGCTGAGCTGGAGCCACGCGATTCATACCGGGGATGGGCGGCAAACGGGGCGGCATTTGATAGCCCTGATCGTATATACTCGTAGTAGGGCTGCAGAGAATTTCGGTGATGAAATCCCTGGTCGGTCCGCTGACTTGCAAGTCACCAGGTCCCTTCTGAGCCGTTGGGTTGTCCGTCACAAATGCTTGGCCGGCTTCTGCAGCCTCTATGAGAGGGTCGAGGTACTTGTCTATGACCTCCTCAAGGCATTCCTTTTGCTCTTCCAAGCGACGACGGATCAGTGAGCGCAGGGTTTCGGATGGTAGGTAGGCTGCGTTGCCACTATTCCCTTGACCAGTGCATTGGTTGAAGGTTGGCTGACCCGGCATGTTCTGTATCATGCTCCATGGGTCTGCGTAGGGTGGCATGCCACTATATGTGTAGTCGAAAGGTCCAGCCGCAGGAAATCCTTGTCTGGGCATTATATTCGTATATTATCGTTTCTTGGGCAGCCAGGTAGGGTAGAAGGAGACGGGCGTGAAGATATGGGCGTGGAGGTCAAGATATATGGGAGTGGTGAGCATACAAGACACGTCATGGAATAATGTATGTCAAACATGACGGGTTTGCCGGGGCATACGCACGTAGCCAACCACATTCACCACTCGTATACAACGTCCAGAGCCGATGGCATCCACCTAACCGAAGGCACGGAATAACCATGACACCATCTAACCAACGTCATGGCTACACGCAATTTCGATCCACCATACGCCACCAACGGCGGTCTCCTCTCCAACGGATATCAACTGCAACATTACCGACCTACCGGAAACCCAGACACGGACCCAGTCCAGCAGTGCGAGAACATGCTCCTTACAGTTGGTGAAGAAGAGTTCGAAGCTTTAGCTCACGCAGCGCAGCAAAAGATCAACCACCCCCGATATCAAATCTTTCGACAGCTCTGGGCTCATCAGCCTTCTTGGCGTCAGCACTTTGGCATGCCCCAGCCGCCGGCCCTGAACGAGCTCATTGCTACGGGTAACCGAGACTTTGCACTCGCCATGATCGAACAGTACCGTCGGCAGCGGCGCGAGTGGCAGGAGCGGATTGACCCTGGCGGTCGCGATGGGGAGCGCAGTCTGGAGCTGCTCGATCGGCAGTGCACTGAAGAAGAGAGGGAGCGCCGAAGGAAGAGAGCGAAGCGGTCGGCGTGCGTGGTGCTTTAGGCAGATCAGCGACTCATGCATTGTTCAGGCTGTTGCTATAGCGTTCTTACTGCCCAATAGTCGCTCCGAGATTTGGCTGGTTGGGTTGCTGCAAAGACCGCGGGCACCAGTGCTTGCGTGACATGCGCCTTCCGCTTTGCGCGTTACCTAGCCAGAGTACCAATGCAAGGAAAGAATTAGCTCAGTCTCCCTCACAGTTCCGTGATCGGTGCAGCAAACAATCCCTTAGCTGTCGTTGGTGTCACGCTCATTGTTCTTCTCCCTTCCATTGCCGGCGCAGCAAGCAGTTACCAGCGATCCGCACGCTTCTGGAAACAACATACTTCTGCTTCTGAGCCATCTTCAGGGGCTGTCAGCCAAACGGTAGGCCTGGCTTCCACAATCACAAAACCATTTGTGCTCTCTTCTCTGGACGGCCATCTTATCCGCTCGTTCTCCGCATGCGGTTTGATGTCCCTTGCAGACACGGGTGATATATTTCTTCTTCTCCAGCTCGTCTTTTCCAGCTTCTCCTTTGTCTCCGAAGTGCCGAGATGCGAGTGAAAGACATGGAAGACTTCCGAGTGTCGATGCGAAAGCGGCGAAGTGCCCAGAGCTTGCGATTGTAGCACGCGAGGTACACTCGAGAGTGTGGACAATAGCATGCAAGAGTGAGGTGGAATCGGTTTAAAAAGGAGATGAGAGTTCATTGTCGTGCTATCTGTAATGTGATGTTGGTGTACAAGCTCAAACATGCTCGTGCATGCAGGAAAGACCGAGCGCTCGTCGCAAAGTCGGTGGTTTTGGTCGGATTGGTATCAAGGTGAGCTAGAAATGCCACCTACCGCAGAGGCAAATGGAGTATCGCCTGCAACGCCAAAGATGCCGGTGTGTTCCGCAGGAGGGTTGGTGGCGGTGAACACACACCTCTGTGCTGCGGGCATCATTTCAATCACCGTTTCGACCTGCTGTACAACGCTGTGCCTGGGCAAAACGGACAGCGGCAGCCGTGTCACCTAGATTTCCCGCGTAGCATTGACCTCGGATCACGGGAGTCACATCTGAACGGGGTCATGGGTCTCCAAAAAGGAGAGCACCGCACACTAAAGGCGGTCTGGCAATAGTCTTCCAGCCATGCACAGATGTAAGTTGAGCAAACTTGTCAAATGATGAGGAGAGCGCAAAAGGGTTGTGGAGCAAATGAAGGCCACCCTCCGCCTCTCAAAACTCAAAGGAAGAGTCTGGGTAGAAGAACGGTGGAAAAGACCAAAAGAATAATGACCATGTTCGAACTCGGGGTCCGACGTAGGCTGAGAAATAACACGTTAGCGAGCGTTCATCAGAAACCCTACGACCCAACCGTAACAGCGGACTTTCGTTACGGCTGGTCGGGTGACTGAGGGGGTAAGGGCAGGCAAGATATAGCTTGCCCCAGCTGCCGAAGATCTCCCATCAGCACAGTAAAGGGT
>Ga0058703_1000250_pt1 | contig 11769 bp, 12 predicted proteins | sample AgamicMgMae_FD_83782 | JGI IMG/M metagenome (GOLD analysis project Ga0058703, IMG submission 83782) | Agave microbial communities from Guanajuato, Mexico - Mg.Ma.e | ecosystem: Host-associated > Plants > Phyllosphere > Phylloplane/Leaf | place: Guanajuato, Mexico | collected 2012-06-04
GTAGTCGACGACACTCCCTGGTACCAACGTGTAATGCTACATTACCACTGGATACTATTTTTGCTTTATAGATTGCGGCACTCCAGGTCGATGATACTTGCCGTTTGGACATTGATACTGTGATACTGTACTCAGACGTCCGATATTTATCAATACTGGTCTATTATCGGATTTTGTAATATAGTGAGATTGAACCAGGACTTTGCCGGGGCCGAGAGATCTGATCACGTGAATCATCTCAGTAGTTGGATACCGCACCGCTTGCGTATATACGTGCCTATGATTACCATTACAGAACACAATCGGGAGCTTTGCAACACTCTTGTATTCGCTGTTCTTACTGCTCGTCACAGCAAGTATCTATATCATGTCACCCAAACGCCGAATTATCATCGATACAGATCCAGTATGCTTGACCACGTGCACAACATATTAAATGATTGCAAACATTCCTAGGGCATAGATGACCTCCTGGCTATTCTCCTCGCTTTCTCAGCGTCACCGGAGGAGCTTGAGGTACTCCTCATCTCACTGACTTATGGCAATGTTGAAGTTGATAAATGTCTCCGCAACACCATGGCCCTTTTTCACAATGTCGAGCGAGAAATCGCATGGCGACGAGGGAACAGCCGCCCGCTTGGGTTTGATACTCTTCGAGCAAGTAAGCCTATGGTCGCGATTGGTGCTGAAGGGCCACTCGCGGAGCAGCTGGTGATTGCCGACTACTTTCGTAAGCCAAAGGCATCCGTACGGGAGTGGTGAACGAGCTAAATGTGATCAGACGGTGTTGATGGACTTGGGAACATATATCACACGGTAGGTGAACGTCATTGCATATGACAGCAGTGACTGACCACGTGGAAAGCACCCACACTTGTCTCCAGCAGAAACCTGGAAGAGTTTGTTTGAACCTCAATCAGAGCAACATGGAGCCGGTGTTAGTGAGCAAGAGTTGCAAGATCCAGATGCAATGTTTCGACCTTCTCAGAAACCCTCCCACGAGGAGATCCTGCGTTTACTTCGCGACAATGACAAAGACACCATCACGATAGTCGCTATTGGTCCTCTGACTAATCTTGCACGAGCTGCAGCAGAAGACCCAGAGACGTTTCTCAAAGCAAAAGAAGTCATCGTCATGGGAGGCTCCATCGATCATTCAGGCAATGTATGGTCTTCCCCACCGCCTATCAGGCCACCATCTCCTCCTGCTCCCCCATACCGTCTGACCAAGGCACCATCCACGCCATTAAGAATAGCGCTAAACATTCGGAACCAGGTAACGCCGGTGGCTGAGTTCAACACGTTCGCCGACAGTATAGCAGCGGCCAGAGTATACGCACTTTCCTCGCCAAAGCCAAGCTCGACAATGCCTCCTTCGTCATCGAATGCATCGAGCGGTACCAGTAATGATGCACCGCCACCGCCTCTGCAAGCATATCCCGAGAAGCTCTCTCGGCAATTGAGTGTCACCTTGTTTCCAATCGACATCACCTCAGTTCACGAGCTTACGAAGAAGCAATTTATTGAGTCTGTGGACCCTCTATGTCAAGCTGGATCTCCATTAGCGGCATGGACAGAGGCGTTCTTGTCGTCGACATTCAACAAGGTCGAGTCTTTGCGCAAAGGTGTAAATGGCGAGCTCGTCTCTTTGACATTACATGACCCTCTTTGCGTGTGGTACTCTATGATCACGGATCGTCCGGGATGGGAAATACAGAGAGAAGTGGACATGCGAGTCGAAACCACCGGCCAATGGACAAGAGGTATGTGCGTGGTAGACAGGAGGAATCGCAAACGCCGAGACGCGGAAGACGACGATGAGAACAAGTCTGGCGATACTGGAAATTGGCTGTCCCCAATGAGTGGCAACCGCTTGAACGTCTGTACGCGGTCTCCGGGCGCAGACCAGTTTGCGACAGAGCTCTTGGAGCGCGTGTACGGACTTTGAATCATGGTAATTGACCGTTGAGGCTCATGCCATGGCACATGTCAGTGGCCTTCGTACGAAAGCCATGCCAATAAATGCCAAGCCGCGATTATCGCCTATGTCTTTGCAAACCAAATTCTCATCTCTTCAGCGGACTATGCATGGCTTCGCAAATTGTCATATGCAAAGTCTCTGGAACAATGCCAAAAGCACACTAGCCACCGTGTAATGCGATAGCTTGATAGCCGTGCCCTCACCTATGAGATTGATTGTTGTGATGGCGAGCATAGATCGAAACTGCGCAGTATACCATCAAATTAGACTTCATTTACCGCCGGCTGAAGTCCCAATTTCCTGGGCGAGGCGCGCGGGCCGAACCTTCGAGGGCCCGCCCTCCTAGTGCGCCTGTCGAATCTGGGGATCATTTCCGCTATCATGAATTCTGGTGATCGACATGGCCGAGGAAAACTTGACAGCACCGCCTCGTGGTGAGACGAAAAGTTATTGTTCAAGCGGAATTTCGATAAGTAGTATGCCAAGCAGAGGCACATGCCAGTGTTCAGCAAAGGTGGGGTTGATTGCCGCCAAGGCATTCGATGCGACTTGATTGAGGGGGCTGTGCAGCGCATGAGTATCACTGCAGGTCTTGGCATGTGCATTGGCGACCACTCAAACCCAACCGCTGCCAGAAGTCACTCGCGCCCGAAGACTGTATTGTTCGACGTTCGAGCTACAGTACCGGTCGACGGGCTCTTCTTGTACCATCTTCGTCCCTTTCCGACACTCATTGAAGGTAGTGGTGTGTCACCTCGTCACAACTCCGTACGCCGTGCCTCAGAATCTCGTCAAGACCTCCTCATTTGCCTTTCGTCAAAGGACGCTGGATCAGGCAAACCGCCGGCGGAGTGGAGATATATTGTAAGACACTTAACATCTGCTTGGCTATAATCTCTAGGCATTGTTTGCCCAGAGTCTCAGAAATCCCGCATTATCATCTTTACTTGCTCATCGAGCTCTACCACAGTACTCCGCCTCCTTCCGCAGTGCTTAACACTTATTTGCTCCTACATTTCACGTCGCCTCCTGACCTCTAGCGCCTGGGCCTTCCGCATACACTTTAGAAGGAAGAATGGCTTACTGATTGCGCCTTCTTTCTAGTGATGCCTTGCACTTTCCGACTGTCACTATCCGACGTTTACCTCTGAGGCACAACTTTGCACTGCCCACCTCTTGATCTTCACGCTCACGAGAGCATTTTATTCTTTAGATTGCTACACCCGCATCCTTCTATGACGATCTGCTCATAGCCCGTTCCTCTCATTCACCCACACCAATATCTGCAACATGGCGGAGCAAGCGGGCAATGGTGGAGCTTCACACTCAGCAGCGCCAACCAAAAGAGCAAGGGCACCAACTATTACAATAGACACTTCTGCAGTCGGGCAGTCTACAGAAAACCTCCACGAACAGAACCCGTCGTTTCCGGAACACTCCAACTCTTCACAAATGTCGCCAACAGAATTGAGACCTAGTAATTCATTCGAGAACAGTCGGCCAACCTCACCACATAATGCCTTTTCACCACAGTGGAGCGACATGCAGAATCTCCTCACAGTTCCTATGCCTAGGTCAAGAGCTAGTTCGATAGAGTCGGACGGAGGTCAGTCGACATCTTCCGGTACATATGTGAATTCATCCGCCCCTGGAGATCATAGCAAGCCCAAAGCTTTCGACGAAGGAGATAAAGCCCATGAGATATTGAGTCCAGAAGAAGCGCTGCGACCGGACCCGGGCACCGAGGACGATTTCCGAAGAGAGAACAACCCCTTCGCATTCACTCCGGGTCAACTCAGCAAGCTACTGAATCCAAAAAGCTATGGTGCATTCAAGGCCTTGGGTGGGTTGAGCGGTTTGGAAAAAGGCTTGCGATCAGACAGAAAGAGTGGTCTCAGCAGCGACGAAGTAAAGGTAGATGGTCAGGTCACATTCCAAGATGCTACCGGCACTTCGAATCCGTCGCAAACCTCTTCGTCTGCCGCAGCTGGAGCGAATCAAGGAGGCTCTAGCAATGGTTCCGACGGATTTAACGATCGCAAGCGTATCTATAATGACAACCGGCTTCCTGAGCGTAAAGCCAAAGGCATTCTGCAGCTTGCTTGGATGGCTTATAACGACAAAGTTTTGCTGTTGTTGACAGCGGCTGCCGTTGTCTCTTTGGCTCTTGGACTTTACCAGACTTTTGGCACCACACACGCTCCTGGGCAACCTAAAATCGAGTGGGTTGAAGGTGTTGCGATCATTGTTGCCATTGTCATTGTTGTATTTGTCGGCGCTCTCAATGACTGGCAAAAAGAACGTCAGTTCGTCAAGCTCAACCGCAAGAAGGAGGATCGCCATGTCAAAGTCATCCGTTCGGGAAAAACACAGGAGATCTCGATTTACGACATTATGGTCGGTGAAGTGGTCTTGCTCGAGCCTGGTGATCTCGTACCAGTCGACGGCATTTTCATCAGTGGACATGGCGTGAAGTGCGACGAATCCTCCGCCACTGGTGAATCGGATCTTCTGAGAAAAACTCCAGCTGACGAGGTCTGGCGCGCAATCGAAGCCGGAGAACCCCTTAAGAAGCTTGACCCTTTCATCCTCTCTGGCTCAAAGATCACCGAAGGTGTTGGATCTTTCATGGTCACTGCCGTCGGTGTTAATTCGACTTACGGCAAGACGATGATGTCTCTTCGTGAAGATAACGATCCTACACCTCTCCAGTCCAAGCTCAACGTCCTTGCCGAATATATCGCCAAGCTGGGTGGTGCCGCTGCACTGCTTCTGTTTGTTGTCTTGTTCATCAAATTCCTGGCTCAGCTACGCAATAACCATGGTACGCCTTCCGCCAAGGCACAAGAGTTCCTTCAGATTTTCATTGTCGCGGTCACCATTGTTGTTGTTGCTGTTCCCGAGGGTCTACCTCTAGCAGTCACTCTAGCTCTGGCTTTTGCAACCAAGCAAATGACCAAAGACAACAACCTTGTCCGTGTATTGCGCTCTTGTGAGACCATGGGCAATGCTACCTCTATCTGTTCCGACAAGACTGGTACCTTGACTCAGAATGTTATGACTGTTGTCGCTGGATGTATAGGAACATCCTCGCGCTTCGCCAATCCGAGTGCGGGTACCTCAAAGATTAAGGATTCACCTGGCGACGACGATGAAGTTGCTGACGATCTGGACGACGTTGCGCCAGCCGAATTCTTGCAGGCCTTGAACGAGGACGTCAAGACTAGTTGGAAAGACGCTATCGCTATCAACTCGACTGCTTTCGAAGGCGAAGAGAATGGAAAGCAGACTTTCATCGGATCCAAGACTGAGACTGCACTTCTGAAATTCGCCCGCGACAATCTTGGTATGGATGCAGTCCAAGTCGAGCGGTCCAATGCCGAGATCGTTCAATTGATTCCATTCGATTCTGGTCGCAAATGTATGGCAGTGGTCGTCAAGGTTTCCCAGAACAAGTACCGCTTGTACGTCAAGGGAGCTTCGGAGATCATGCTCAAGCACTGCACTAAACTCATTCGCGACCCTACTAAATCTCTCGACGAAGTTTCTATGAGCAAAGATAATAGCACTGCTCTAGGACACATGATCGAAACCTATGCTTCTCGTTCTCTCCGCACTATTGGTTTCATCTTCCGCGACTTTGAGCAATGGCCTCCACGTGGTGCTCGCAGACAAGAAGACGACAAGACTCAAGCTGTCTTTGAGGATGTCTTGAAAGAGATGACATTTTTCGGCCTTGTCGGTATCCAGGATCCTCTTCGACCTGGTGTTGCTGAGGCCGTTCTCGACTGCAAGACTGCCGGTGTCTTTGTTCGCATGGTCACTGGTGACAACGTCATGACCGCCAAGGCCATTGCCAAAGAATGCGGTATCTGGACTGCTGGTGGTGTGGTTATGGAAGGTCCAGAATTCCGCAAGATGAGCAAACAGATGCAGAAAGAAGTCATACCCAAGCTCCAGGTTTTGGCTCGGTCATCACCAGAGGACAAGCGCATTCTGGTTAAGCGTCTGAAAGAGATGGGCGAGACCGTTGCTGTCACCGGTGATGGTACGAACGATGCGCCTGCACTCAAGGCAGCCGACGTCGGATTCTCTATGGGAATCGCCGGTACTGAGGTCGCAAAAGAAGCCTCGGATATCATCCTTATGGACGACAACTTTGCATCGATTGTCAAGGCCCTCATGTGGGGTCGCGCTGTCAACGATGCCGTCCGTAAATTCTTGCAGTTCCAAATCACTGTCAACATCACGGCTGTTCTTCTGGCCTTTGTCTCTGCTGTGGCCAACGCTAATGAGGAATCGGTCCTCACTGCAGTACAATTGTTGTGGGTCAATCTCATCATGGACACCTTCGCGGCGCTCGCTCTCGCCACGGATCCTCCAACACGAAACATCTTGAACAGAAAGCCAGATCCCAAATCTGCGCCTCTTATTACGCTCAACATGTGGAAGATGATTATCGGACAAGCCATTTACCAGCTCACTGTTACCTTTATTCTATACTTCGGCGGTGCCTCGATTCTCTCATATCAGAGCGATCGCGAAAAGGAGCAGCTGAACACCTTGGTCTTCAACACGTTTGTTTGGATGCAAATCTTCAACGAGTTCAACAATCGCCGACTGGACAATCGCTTCAACATCCTCGAGGGTGTTTTCCGCAATTGGTTTTTCATCGGCATTAATTGTATCATGATCGGCGGACAAATTATGATCATCTTCGTCGGTGGTGCAGCGTTCTCAGTCAAACCGTTGAACGGAGCCCAATGGGGTTACTCGCTTGTTCTTGGTGCTCTATCCATTCCGGTGGGTATGATGATTCGCATGATCCCAGATGAACTCGTCGGTAAATTGATGCCCAGCTGGCTTCACAAGAAAGGCTCACCACAAGTGGTGGTCAATGATGAAGAGCAACCATTCGAATTCAACCAAGGCATGATGGATATCAAGCACGAGTTGGCTTGGATCAAGAGGTACAAGGGTGGCCGTTTGAACAACCTTAAGTTCAAGCTGCAACATCCTCGTGAGGCTTTCCTGCAATCACGATCGCACAGCCAAATCTCTTTGCCATCAACACCAAACCTTGAAGGAAGCGAGAGCGACTACGGCTTTGGTTCACCTCCACCAGCAACTCCCGACTCTAAGCGCAGGGGCCGCGGTGCTCGATCGAGATCTAACTCTGCAATCGCCGGTGCCGCCATGGCGGGTATTATCGCTGGCAGTATTGCTGGTTGGTCCCCGATTGAGCGACCTCACGGAGAGGGAGATAATGCTACTCGCGGGCGGTCGAGGAGCGATCTTACCAAGGAGCATGGGTTACAGGTACACCCCAAGACTCGCGAAGGAGAGGAATTGTTTGTGCAAAACCCTGTTATGGCTGCTGGAAACAACGCGCCAAGTCAATCGCAACAAACGACTCCGGCAATGGGCACGGGTCCTTTCGCGGAGCCTTCAGCTTCGTCGCAGGGCAAGGCAGCTGAGTCGGGCAAGGGTCCGCAAACGACCACAAGGGAAAGGTCGCCTGCTCAGTGAGAGCGGTGATATTTTCGGGATTTTTTTTGTAGCGAAGGCGTTGGAACAGAGTATGTTTATATCCCATAGATACATTCGCTTCGTGTTCAGTATGGTCAAGTACCGACCTTTTTCGGTTTTAGCCCATGAGAATGGGATTACGGGTTTTCCTTTTCTTTGTATATATTATTCCTACAGATATGCAACGATTCGCACTGTGCAACCTGTCTTTCATTTCGTACTGCATCATGAAGTGACAAAACACCCGATTGCTGCTATAAACCATACTCAATCGCCTTTGCCTTTGCCTTTGCCTTTCTTACCACCGAACAGGAATTTCCATCCTCGGTGAACAGCGTCATGGCGCCATTCTTCATTGTATCACCGACTTTAGGTGCCATTTCCCAAGAAGTAAGCGTACGACCCTGCAGCCTTGCTTGGACGAACTGAGCGCCTCTAGGACCATACATATCGCCATACTGACACACTCGATGGTATCAGTGAATGGCAGGCTTTCGACGTTGTCTGCATCCTGTGAAATGTCTGTACTTTCAAGTCTTCCTGGATTGGCGCAGCAAGGCAGAAAAAGGCCAAGAATGCTAAACAAAGGATAAAGTTACAAAGGACATTAAGGATTGATTATTATAAGACGACATATAAGAATCTATACGGGAATCTGTATACTTATCTTTCATCGACCACGCTCACTGGATCGAAGGAATCTACAGTCGTGTTGAATCTTTAGGAATAAGCAGGTCTCAGAGAGCGCATTTATGTTGCGTAGACTTCGACATACATAGCTCATGTAAGTTGGAGTGTCTCAAGCGTGCGATGAAGACTTGTTCTGATTGCACGAGCGCTCTAGACAAGTGACGTTGTCAAATTTGTGGTCAAGAGTCCACCTTCTTTCCAGATACACGGTGTCGTCGTTTGCGCAATACTATCAAGTTGAGACATGTTATGCCAGTACTGGATCATCGAGAATCTTAATTGCTCTCTTCGTTGTGAATACGAGTGATGAAGCTGTTGTTTTGAGAAGCCGAGTCTCTTGTCGCCATTACCAGGTCGTGCGATATCTTTGGTGGTCTCACGTATAGTTGACCCTCGCGACATTGTGTCACATAGGAACCCGGGTATAGGCAATCATGAGGTTAGGCGTCATACGAGTAGAGGTGATCATGGTAGGTTGCTACCGTGACGGGCCGAAGATCAAGATGTGGTACTTCCTTCCGCTAGTGGCTGCCTGGGAGATCTATACAGCGTCTGAGCGCGTCCATCAAGGAAGTCGAACAAGCGCTGCAGTCCTGCATCTGCATTGCAACATTCACATTCTGAACAAACAAATTGATCACACTACCATCTCACACAAATACAATCATCGCACGAAGAGAACGACAGCCTTGCAGACGATTAGCCTTGATTCCGATTATCAAATCCACTTTTACTAGGTGCATCGACCGAAAAGGCGGGGTGGTTGGGAAGCAGCAGGTGCTAAAGTGCAGCGTGGCTGGCAGCATCACCACCATCCGAATTAATTACTGCAAGTCCTCTGCCATCCATTGTTCCTTTTTGTCACTTCTACAATCTCCGTTTCGCTCACTCAATTCTTACAGATTTCTGTCGTTATCCATCGACGTTCGACACTTCGTTTTGCGATAGTCGTTGTACCCTCGCTGACGATCAACGGCAAACGATCAACGACAACGCCGGACGGCTTCGAGCTTCTACGGATTGCGGGGATCGATATACCAGTGCACCACCGCGACGACGACGATATAAGGAGGAGGATCGAAAGAAATAGGTGTTTCGACTGCGATAGTCGGTGGGAGATCTTCTTGTCACTCAGAAAGTACACAGCAGAATGCGCTTCGAACTTCACAACATGTCGCGACCACTCCTACCTTTACTCACTGCCGTTTTGGCGTCAAGCTCCATCGCATCGGTCTCCGCCAACCCTCTTCTGTCCAATTTGGGCGGTCTGAGTGTACAACAACTTTTCGGTCGAGGGGCATGTGCAATTCCTTGTGGATGGGCTGGTCAAGTATGCTGCGGCACTGGTCAAGCCTGTTACACAGATGCGAGCAACCAAGCACAGTGCAGTAGCACCGCGGCATGGACGTCAGCGGCAACAATAGCTGGTAGCAACGGATACTGGAATGTCTACACAACAACGTACCTCCAGAGTGAATTGGTCACTGTCACCAGTGTCGTCAGCAGTTGGTGTGCGAGCGCAACTCCAGCGACAGTCTATGCCACTCCAACGACAGCGGCAGCGCCGGCACAAACCCTCGTTTGCGACTACGCCAGCAACCAAAGCCCGTGTGGAAGCATATGTTGTGCTAGTGGCCAATATTGCGTAACCTCTGGACAATGTGCTGCTGCCGCCGTGGCCGGATCAAGTGCTTATTACTCCTCAAATTATGCAACCTCCGTGGCTGGCACTCCGACTGGCTTCTCAGCGCCCCTCAGACCGACGAGTAGCACACTTCTTGTGCTGACATCGACCGCAAGCCCAACCACAACCGAGCCTTTCGTAGCACCTGTCGCCACTGGCGCCAATGTCACGCTGATTCCCACAGAAGCGCTTCACAGCGGTGGACTTTCTGGTGGAGCCATCGCTGGTATCGTCATCGGTGTACTCCTTGGTCTTGCACTTCTTTTCTTGCTGTGCTTCTGCTTCTGCCTCAAGAAGGGCTTGGATGGAATCCTTGCAGTATTCGGTCTCGGCAAAAAGCGCAGCAGGACTAGGGAGACTGAGTACATTGAGGAATACCACCACCACTCATCACGGAATGGAAGAGGCGAGAACCGAAGTTGGTATGGTTCAGGACCTCGCAGGCCGGAGAGGAAAGAGAAGAAGAGCGGCGGACTAGGAAACTTACTCCCCATTGCTGGTGGTCTTGCTGGTCTTTGGGCGATACTGGGTCTCAAGAGGAAGAACGACAGGAGGAGAGACGACGAAAAGTATTCCGACTACAGCAGTAGTTATGGTAGCTACTACACCTCCGAGAGTGAGTACAACGTCGACAATTGAGACTAGCAGTATACTAATAATTCCGCAGGCAGCGCGAGCTCCGATGACCGAAGGACCAGAGATACTAGACGCTCATCAAGGAGGTAAACTTGACTCCTGAGAAGAATTGTTAAAAATTGAAGTACTGCGCCGGATCGCAGCTCTTGTGGTTAGCGATGCGCGAAGCATGTGTCAGGGATTGACAAAGGGAAATATATTGCATTGGGATCGGGGATAATCAGAAGTTCATGAGCAGTGCATCTCGAGAAGCTGCTCGTTGTAAATAATAGACAAACCCTCGGCATGCCGTGGTAATGAATTCATGTCAATATCTGTATGTTGCTGATCCGTCCTTGGCTGATCTCACTGCTCGACGACCATATAAGACGAATCGGGCCGTCAATGATGCATGAAGTAGTTCATGATCGCGATCTGAAGTGCCTATCAATGTTTCTTCGTTCAAGATGGAGAATGGCAGAGCAAAACGCGCTGTTGATCGTGTGCTCCTTTGGCATGACGGTATATGACGTATGCTTTTCCCTTCGGTATGTCAACAGTGCTTCTCCAATCATAAAATCTCCGACCTCAACTACACATTCACATTGCTTTAGACCATCACTGCATTGTAGTCAATCACTAAACGGGTCAGTTTCTCGTCAATACTGCCCCAAAGCATCAACTAATACGTCTGTCAGACTATCTCCACATACCATCACATCACATCAAATCACATCAATCGAAAACATGAGCGACCCACGTCAAGGCGGTGACCTCTCCGACATGGCCGCAACCGGCACTACCATGCCAAATGACGCCGGCCGCCACAACCTCATCCCATCCGTACCACGTCCAGACCAAGCCGCGGGCTCAGATCTCGGAGCTGCAGACACTGCTGGAGCAGCCGACAACGCCTCAGACATGCCGCGTCAATTCAAGGACATGGGAGCCACTGGCGAGATCATCACAGGCACAGGCGACCAGCTTCCAGCGCAAGTTGAGAGCAAGAACTTGCACTTCGGCGCCAACGATCCACTCTCGAAGGGACACGACAGGTACGACAAACATTCTAGACAGAAGGAGAGCGACCTTGAGAGGTATGCTGGTGAGGGCGCCGAGGTCGACAAGGCACCTGGTGAGGAGGAGGATTCACAGGATTCCGTCCGCGAGAGAAAGGGGCTTTAGGAGGCTCGTCGCGACGTCTGGACAGCTCAAGACCTTCTCGGGACCTTTGCTGTGTTTTGGATATTTTGGCAGATCGCACTCTTTA
>Ga0058703_1000251_pt1 | contig 11747 bp, 21 predicted proteins | sample AgamicMgMae_FD_83782 | JGI IMG/M metagenome (GOLD analysis project Ga0058703, IMG submission 83782) | Agave microbial communities from Guanajuato, Mexico - Mg.Ma.e | ecosystem: Host-associated > Plants > Phyllosphere > Phylloplane/Leaf | place: Guanajuato, Mexico | collected 2012-06-04
GTGTTTGGATGTAATCGTGCTGATACTTGAGGACCACGTTCGATCTAGCAGTTCATTGCTGAGTACGTAGAAGCTATGCCAGATGCAAGTCGAGGCGGAATATGAGGGGTATATGCCTGTCTTTGCCCTTGGAACAACCCGACTAGCAGTGGTTGCAGCAGATCTTGACGAACCAGCGCCTGCCTGGGAACAGGATCTGCAGGATTCATGTCTGGCAAGGCTGACCGAGCAATTGCAAGGAACGACTGATGTTGGAATCAATTCGTGACTGCCCATTGATGAATAATAACGTTTGTACTATGACGCCAGCCATTGCATCCGAGAGCTCCGCATAGCTCAGTATGACATGCCACAATCACAACACCACCGCAACGGCACGGCCTACTGTTGCGAGGTTTCCGAAAGCCAATTGATCAGAGCTTAAGCAATAAAGCTTTCTTTTCCACGCTTCTCTCGATCTTGACCTTCTCTCATCTACACCGCTCTATCAACCGACGAGCGAACATCATGTCGAGCGAAGACAAACAGCTCAGCCCATTCGGGCCGGCTAGAGCTACTGTTACCGATCAGCCACTGTCAAAGGAGGAGCTCGACAAGTTCATCAAATATTGGCACGCGAGTTTGTACCTTTGCTTGGGATCGCTGTACCTCAAGCAGAACCCTCTTCTACAAGAGCCACTAAAGCTCGAACACATCAAGCCGCGTCTTCTCGGTCACTGGGGCTCTGATGCCGGCCAATCTTTCACATATATTCACATGAATCGCTTGATCAAGAAGTATGATCTTGATGCATTCTTCGTTTCTGGACCTGGTCACGGGGCTCCCGCTGTTTTGACCAACTCATGGTTAGAAGGTGTATACGAGGAAGTCTACCCAGAAAAGGGTCAATCGCTCCAGGGCATGCAACACTTTTTCAAGTCCTTCTCCTTCCCTGGTGGAATCGGCAGTCACGCCACTCCTGAGACTCCTGGAAGTATTCACGAGGGTGGTGAGCTTGGTTACTCCATCCTTCACGCTTTCGGCGCCGTCTTTGACCACCCAAATTTGATTGCCTTGACCATGGTCGGTGATGGTGAGGCTGAGACTGGTCCACTCGCCACGTCCTGGCATAGCAACAAGTTCCTCAACCCAATCAATGACGGTGCTGTTCTTCCTGTCCTCCACTTGAACGGCTACAAAATCAACAATCCAACAGTCCTGTCTCGTATCCCTCACGATGAGCTGGAAGCTCTGTTTGTTGGCTACGGATGGAAGCCATACTTTGTCGAGGGCAGCGAGCCCGAATCGATGCACCAAGCAATGGCCGCGACCATGGAAAAGTGTGTTCAGGAAATTCAGGCTATCTGGAAGCAATACCGTACTTCCGGCAAGGTTGACAAGCGTCCTGTCTGGCCCATGATTGTTCTCCGTAGTCCAAAGGGTTGGACGGGTCCACAAAAGACTGGCGACCACTTTTTGGAGGGTTTCTGGAGATCTCATCAGATCCCGCTTACACAGGTTCTCAAAGATGAAAAGCAGCTCAAGGAGTTGGAAAGTAAGTGAGACAACTCCGTATGCTGGACTGAATGCTAACAATCTCTAGGCTGGATGAGAAGCTACAAGCCAGAAGAGCTCTTCACCAAGGATGGTAAACTAATTCCAGAGCTCAGAGCTCTGTCCCCCGAAGGCACTCGTCGCATGTCTGCGAACCCTGTCACAAACGGCGGTGTCCTTCACCAGCCTCTCTCCATGCCCGACTTCAAGAAGTATGCATACGCTGTCAAGAAGTCCGGTGCCGAGATGGCTCCAAGCATGAACATATTTGCTGCCTATCTTCGAGACATTGTCAAACAGAACATGTCGACTTTCCGGCTTTTCGGCCCCGACGAGACGCAATCGAACAAGCTGGACACCGTCTACGAAGTATCTGGAAAGCAGTGGGTTGCTGAATACCTCGACTACGACAAAGACGGTGGCAACCTGTCCACAGCTGGTCGTGTAATCGAGATGCTGAGCGAGCACGCATGTGAAGGTCGGTCGATTAACTACCCTCTGCTTGAAATCAGACTAATATGTCTTCGCAGGTTGGCTCGAAGGCTACGTCCTCACTGGTCGCCACGGTATGCTCAACAGCTACGAACCATTCATCCACATCATTGACAGCATGGTCAACCAACACTGCAAGTGGCTCGAGAAGTGCAAGGAAGTCGCCTGGAGACAAGAGATTGCATCTCTCAACATCCTCCTGACTTCTACCGTCTGGCGTCAAGATCACAATGGTTTCACTCACCAGGATCCTGGTTTCTTGGACGTTGTATGCAATAAGTCTCCAGAGGTTGTCCGCATATATCTCCCTCCAGATGCCAACTGCATGCTCAGCACAATGAACCACTGCTTCACCTCAAAGAACTATGTCAACGTAATCGTTCACGACAAGCAGAACCACCTTCAGTACCTGGATATGGAAGCTGCCGTGCAGCACTGCACCAAGGGTGCTGGGATCTGGGACTGGGCTTCAAACGATCAAGGCGCTGAGCCAGATCTTGTCATGGCATCCTGCGGCGATGTAGTTACCCAAGAAGCGCTCGCTGCAACTGCACTTCTCCGCCAACACTTCCCCGACTTGAAGATCAGATTCGTCAACGTTGTCGACCTCTTCAAGCTCATGCCTAATGGCTACCACCCACACGGTTTGACCGAGACTCAATACTCGGCTCTCTTCACAGATAACAAGCCAGTTGTGTTCAACTTCCACTCTTACCCTTGGCTCATCCACAGACTCACGTACAAGCGTAAGGGTCAACATCTCATGCATGTGCGTGGTTACAAAGAGAAGGGCAACATCGATACACCACTCGAGCTCGGTATCAGGAACGAGGCAGACAGGTACAGTCTTGCCATGCTTGCCATTGACAACTTGAAGGAGAGACTTGGCAACTCGGGTGCTCGAGCAAGAGAGGCTCTACTTGACGAGCAGATCAAGGCAAAGAACTTTGCTTACGAGACTGGTGAAGATCCAGAGGACTACAATGACTGGCGATGGCCATTGTGAAGCAGGAAAAGAAAGTCTAATCAAAAATATGGAGTCCTGGCGAAAAGAATGGCACTGGGGCCGAAGTAGTTGTTAACGAAATATCATCATTCGATAGTCAATGCGCAACATTTTCATCGACGAAGAGGTGGCTCGTCAAAGAGTGACTAACAATGCATTGTGCATGCAAGCATCACGTGGAGACTGCCCCGCTCATAGGCAGACGATCCACGAAGGGTACGTACCTGTATACGAAGTAGACACTGCCCCGCTTCATTTAGACCCGTGCCGAAATGACCCCACCAAGAGTGCGGGGCATTTCAACCATTGCAAGATTAATCGAACCACCTTTGCCGTTGTAAGATCATGACATATCGAGAACATATCGAGAACATATCAGGAACTATGTCTGCGCTGAAGAGAACCCCACCATTTAGAGCCGAGCATGTTGGCTCGCTGTTGCGTCCTGACAACCTTGTCAAGAAGCGCTACGAAGTCGCCGAGGGCAAAGCCAAGGAGTCAGAATTGATCCCAATCGAAGACGAGGCCATTGCAAAGGTAGTTAAGTTGCAGCAAGAATGCGGTATCCACCCGGTCTCTACTGGTGAATACGCCAGGTGTGTAGCCTTCAGGTCGAAGTTTCTTGACACAGAGCGTCTAACATGACCCCACAGACACCAGTTCTGGGGAACCTTCTTCGAGACCCTCAATGGCATGAAGGATCTCCAACTCGGTGTCCTCAAGGGCTACGACCAGGGCATGTTCCGTGACTATGCTCCTGATGTCAAGTCTTTCATGGAGGCCAAGGAGATTCCAAACCAAGTCACTGTCTGTGTTGGCAAGATCAGCCACCCAGGCGTCTCGAGCTACAAGCGTGAGGTCGATGTTATGAAGAAGCTCCTCCCGGAGAACGAGTGGAAGAACATCAAGATCACCATGATCTCACCTTCATGGGTCAGTCACACGTCTAACATTCCAAGATGACTGCTAAAGACCACCAGTACCACTTCAGATACCGCGCCGGGAGAGCCTACCCCAAGGAGGTCTACGCCAATGACGAGGAGTACTTTACCGACGTCGCCAAGGCCTACCAAGAGGAGCTCAAGATCCTCCACTCACAAGGAATCCGCAACGTCCAGATCGACGATCCTAACCTCGCCTGTACGTGCGCCTTTCCTTCCCCACGTCAATGAAACTAACATCCTCCAGACTTCTGTTCCGAGCCTATGCTCGAGGGCTGGAAGGCCGACAAGGGCAACGACAAGACCGCCGACGAGATGTTCGACGCCTACGTCAAGTTCTACAACGCCTGCTTCGAGCGCCCCTCCGACATGCACCTCGGCATCCACCTGTGCAGAGGAAACTACATGGGCTCACGCCACTTCAGCGAGGGCGCCTACGACAACATCGCCAAGAAGATGTTCAACGCAAGTCGCCACTTTTTCCCCAATCATCTTAAACACACACTGACCATTAACACCAGGACCTCAACGTCGACACTTACTACCTCGAATACGACACCCCTCGCGCCGGCGGTTTCGAGCCCCTCAAGGAGTTGCCCACGCACAAGAATGTCATCCTCGGTGTCGTGACGTCCAAGTTCCCAGAGCTGGAGAACAAAGCCGACATGGTCAAGCGCGTGCACCAGGCCGCGGATTTCATCGCAGAGGGCAACGGTATCGATCGCCAGACGGCGCTCAAGCAAGTCGGTGTCAGCCCGCAGTGTGGCTTTGCGTCGCACGCTGAGGGTAACTCGCTTGAATGGGACGATATGAAGAACAAGTTGCAGCTTGTTAGGGGTATTGCTGATGAGGTCTGGGGTGGTGAGCCATAAATGGCCTGTCTTATGTAAACGTGTGTTTGAACGGTGTTTCGTTGCGTTGAGGAAAATGTTACTGCGATTGAAAGGACGAGCGAGCATTTGGATTTCAACTCCATACCAAGGGGTTTTCGTTGGGAAAAAGAAAGGGAAATTGTGTACACTGCACAATAACAGTGTTTATATCAGCGCTACCAGTGGCGTGGCCCAAGTTCAACAATCTTGGACCATTAGGTATCGAGAGATATAAAAACGATGATCATCATTCAATTGACTGCGTGCAAGTGATCAGATGTAAATTATCAGTTATAATTTCCAGCTTCATTTAGCAGCTTGCGCTTTCATGCTCGCGGCTTTCTGAAGCGATCTTGCGACCACCTTCTTCTCGTCGTAGATATATGTGACGCTCTCCTTCTGACAGACGGCGTCCGACCACTTGGAGTAGTTTGGCAGCTTCTTCATGCCTGCCTGCAGCGACTTGGGCATGAACTGACCATCGGAGTCGGCGAGGAGTCGGATCACGAACGGAGCGGTGAGAACCTGTGGTCAATCAGTACAAAAATCTCGGGGTTGTCTTCGACATCTACCTACCTCGGCCATGGTGAGCTCGCTGTTGCCGCCAAAAAACGGGCCAGCGTCCTTTAGTAATGGCTCGATCTCCTTCTCAAGAATCTGCAGGGCCTGTTGCGATAACTTCTCTTTCTCCTCGCCCTCGGCTTTGGCGATCGACCACATGAAGGGCAGGATCTTGGAGATGTAAGTATCCGCGAAGAACGCTACTCTGGCGCGGAAGAGAGGCGCGAAGGGGTCCTTGAGCGACGGTGGCAGGAGGTGTGATGGTCGGCTGTCGGCAAGAAAGTAGGATACGATCGAGGACTCGGTGATAATCTCGTCGTAAAGCCCGTTGTTGTACTTGATCGAGGGTACAAGACCGCGCTATCGTCTGTCAGTCGTCTGGATATAGGTTGATCACAGTGGTGCTCTTACTGGGTTGATTTCGAGGTACCATGGCTCGCGTGGCTTGTCGAGGTCAATGATCACTTCCTCGTATGGAAGGCCGAGCTCTTTCAGAGTGATGTGTGCGCGATGAGCCCATGGACAGCCGTGGTTGGTGTAGAGAGTGATCTTGGGCGACATGCTATGTGGATTTATAAGTAGACTGTGGTGCATAGTTCGGTTCGCACATACCCTTTGGTTGCGCCATCTTCGGCGGTGTCGTTGGTGTATGAAGACATGGTTATGGAAGTGACCAAATGTGCAAGTGATGACAATTCAAAGTTGATACAATAGTAGACCACTTACGGTACAAATAATCTTGTGTATGGAGAATGCCCCAGCATGTCCGCTTACCGATCATATATGACGTGCTGCCAACTGACTGCCGCTTCGGGTAAAGTGTCGGGCTGTTTATTGCCGATTCACATGTAAAAGGCTCCGAGTTCGTGCAGTTTACCATCACCAGAACGAACCGACAGGTTATGATTCTGTCCGTTTATACAGTAAAGTAAAGTAGGTGAAGATCATTGCAGAAGTTTGGAAATATAACAAATTGATTTGTATTGAGAACTACAGTAGATCGCCAAATGTTACCAGAAGAAAGAGCTTGAAGATGGTCTGTGTGAGGTCTGCGCCAAGAATAGTTCAGACGCGCCCATTGCGGCAACTCATCGCGTGCCGTTTGTTTTGTCTCGCTTTTTTCGAGCTTCAACGGGCTGGGATATCTGCAGTTTTTCGAGATACATACCTCCTGTCCATCATTGGCAAGCGGTCTCAATTTCTGTCTGTAGATGAATGAAAATATAATGATTCGTCAATCGTCATTCGTTAGCAATACTGAGCTCATCTTGGAATCACATGCACGCATCGGGCAATCACAGCAAGCAATGACGTCGCACCGTTTGAGACGGCAGCTCCGGCCAGGGCAGGAAGGCACACACCAAGGTCGCGCTGCGTTTCTTGATTTCTTCAAGACCTGTCCTGATCTGAATTTTTGACATCTACCTTCTTCTGTTCTTCTGCATCAGTACATCTCTTGCTGGATACACGTCAACGACTCTATTCCTCAGCTCCTCCATCACTCACCTTCCGAGCAATTGCAATTCAAATCCATCAAAATGGCCGACACTACTTCCACCGGATCAAGCTCTTACCCAGTCTTGAACGCTGATTCCACTCCTTCATACGGTAGCACGAGCAACAACTCTGCTTCTGCGCAGGCTTCCAACCTCAGGGACACCGTTGTCAACAGTAAGGTACGTCGAAACAACTGGCATTACAAGGCTGCAGCGGGAGTGTGCGGACTGAAGCAGGAAATCTGTCCCGTGGAACTTTCACATGTCAAAACTGCAGCCTTGGATACCCAAATACTTGTCCGTTTCTAAGTTACCTGACTGACGTCCGACATAGTTCACTACAAGCACTTCGCCATCTATCGTTTTTAATCAATAATAGACGCACAATCGGCAATGAACGCTGTTGCTAACCACCCAGTCACCCAAAATATCGCAAACGGTTCGGTAAGTCGAGTTCGACGGCTCTTGTCGTGAACACCGCTAATCATGTTGCAGTCTACCTCAAGCGCACAACGAAATGGACTTGAAGTGCTGATAACACCTAGGACCAATGGCCGAGAATGCTAGAATCCAGATGGACAAGACCTCCAACGAGTTCAGCAATGTCGCCAACTCTCGCAAGGTTCCAGATCAGCCAGCTGCCACTGGACAGCCACTGACCCACTACCACTCCCTCTTCTACAACATCCTTAGTGTAAGCTTGCCAGCTTGAGCCTTGTTTGTACCAGAATACTGACATGTCACAGTGGGAGAACCCTCGCGTTACCGCCATCTCATATGCTTCCATCGTCGCTATGATCTTCGTCACCCGCTACGTTCCAGTCCTCAAGTTGACTCTCAAGGGTGCTTACATCGTTCTCGGAGGTAAGCAAATCAAGAGTTGGAAGAGTCGAACGAAAGCTGACAAACTTCAGTCATTGCCGCTGCCGAGACTGCTGGCAAGTTGATCTTCGACAGAGGTCTCGCATCTCAAATGCGCCCTCGCAAGTACTACACGATTCCTCGCGAGACCCTCGAGGCCTCGCTCGAGGACGCCGAGCAGTTTGTCAACTTCTTCATCATCGAGCTCCAGCGCATCGTCTTCGCCGAGAACGTCTACGCCACTATTGGTGTAAGTAACTTTGATACATTTGGCATACGCAGTTTCTGACACCTATAGGCATTTACCGCTGCTTTCCTCGCCTACTTCCTCATCAAGTTCACTCCAACTTGGGGAGTTGCCCTCGTCTTCACCACCGTCATCTTCTTTGCCCCTCTGGCCTACCTCCAGAACAAGGAATTTATCGACCACCACCTCAACAATGCCGGTAACGTCATCAACGAGCAGACCGGTCAGTTCCGCGACCTCGCAGCCCAGCATACTAGCCGTGCTACTGAAGTCGCCAAGAGCACTGTCAGCCAATACTCTGCTCGTGCCCAAGAGTTGATGGGACAGGCCAAGGAGAGAGCTGGCCAGGACGACGTCGCAAACCCAGGCAACCTCAACCCAGCCAAGAACGAGCCTGAGCGCAACCTTTCCAACACCACTGCGGCTGACTTGCCAAACCCAGCAAATATCAACCCAGCCAGGAACGAGCCAGAGCGCAACATCTCCAACAACATCTCCGGATCTGACTTCCCATCTGCCCCAAAATCTAACCTCGAGCATGGTGGTTTGAGCTCGACCGAGCCTCAGGCTCAGCAATCTGGTGAGCCACTGCCTTCTTTGTAAGCGGTAAAGCAGATTGAGAACGAATAAGAAGCAGAGTCGGAGTAGAAAAAGCTTTGTAGTTGGAACAAAGTTGGAGGAAGTGGTATTCAGAGGACGAATGACAAGACTGAAACGACATGGCAAAAGGCGTGCTTTTCTAAAAGACCTATGATATCCTCTAGGTACGCATCAGTGGACTAACCTACGTCCTTGTACTATACACACAGCGTAATGATATTTCCTATGCATCGCAATGACGCTCCGAATTCGAGTGACAGTGTGATATGAGTCAATGCTATTGCTTGAAATCTTGCAATCGCCTCGACCGTACTTGCTCAGGTACTCGTGTGATCCGAGTCTAGCTCGTTCGATTGTCTACGGTGACGATGGCTTGATAAGAACACAGGCCATGGATCATCAAACTGGTTCGCATCTATCTGCTCGTGCTCTATGCTTGAAAGAGTCAAATCTAAGATAACGCCGGTGCAGCACCGTCGAGCAACCTCTCCTTACGGTCTGATACACAGTGAGGCATATTACACGCAGCGTGCGATGCCTCGTCGCGGTGTCATTCGTGGTCTTTGATCTTCGGACAACAAACATTATTCCGATATACAACTTGTTGTTGTCGTAACATTATCGAAGATATGATAGCACGGATCTGATGATTTACATGAGACTCTGGCGTTTGCAGTGATGAAACTGTAATTACAGGCTAGGAATGGCAGACACTGAAGTCGCCCTCGAGCGACAAGAGAGCGCCACCGACCAGATCACTTCCTGCCTCGAGCATTTCAGTCCGACTCGAAGTCTTTTTTCAGGCAATATGAAGCTGCAGCAGCAACGGTATAGCTTGACTGCTTGATGCGGCTCGACGTGAATGTGGTTGATGTTGATCGTCGCTTCCGAAAAATCGCCGTCGAACGACTTGGTTTTCTCCACTGTTGTTCCCGACGACATGTCCCGAATTCAGCCTCTTATTCGTACATGTACTCCATCAAAACATCAACACCATCAACATCATCGCTCGTGCTTGGTGATTCGTTCCGATATATCACGCATCGACTGCCACTGTATCGAGTCAGGTAGAAATGGCTTTGGGTACGGCGTACCTTCAATACCATCGACTGCCTGCGCAGGCTAGACACCGCTCATGCGGCCTCCCGCAGCATCCCATAGCTCCCGTCTCGGCCGCCAGGATCAGAAATGAATACGGATCGGTCTGATTCACTGACACGGCATCGGCAGCCAAATTGACGCATTTGGCAAGCCGGATCTGAATAAGCACGAACGATGAAGGGCGAAGAATCTCCTCGGCGGCTTGTGCCATGTGCCGGACTGTAACCCGACCAACATGTCAGGACACGATTCGACTGGCGTGTGTGACACTTTCAGATCAAGGTAATCGGACTGTCGACCGAACCAAACCAGTACTTGGGTATTTGCTCATGACTGCAGATTTGCGGCACGACCTCTCAGCCGAGGCCGTACAGCTCATCCATCTGTGGACAATTCAGAAATATCCAAGACAGCTCTATCAAAGTACCGAAGGTACAGTAGGACGTCGTTGCTGATCGGCCCATAGGAAAGAGAGCTCTAGCAGACCGCCTCGTAGATTTGTTGCATATGTGGTAAGTTCTTGGGCCGTGAGTAGGTCTCTTCCGTTGCAGATGGAACATGACCAGATATCATCGAACACAACTTGCACCCCTCAGGAGCTGCAGGACCCCACAGATCGGTACCCGATGTGGATATTATGCGTACGTCAGCCGAAGAGCTGAAGCGTGCCGAGACGAGGAGACCGTCCTTTGAAATCCTGGACCTCAAACGCTATTTCAAGGTCGTTAGACTCGGACATTCAGAATGACAAATGACAGAGTCCACCGGACGTCAACACTCTCTTCCTCCAGGACAACGAAATTAGAAAGAAAGGAATTCAGGAACATGCCGCCCTCACGAGATGCGGCCGAGACGGATACTTGCATATGCATCGCGTTTGCCTACATCGACATGCATATCTCACGCCTTGGTTATAAACTTACCTTTTTATGTGGATATGCATGAAACAGCCGATTACCTGGTCGCCAGTCATTTCTTCAGCATACCTTACTTACCGAAAATGTGTACCTCGGAGCCCATCGATAATCCATATGGAGACACAGCAGTGCTTGTCTTGGATGAAACGACTCTATGATGGTCCGCAACGATCTTCGTCCTGCGAATCTCCTGTCCAGCCAGCGCTGCCTCGCTTCCTGGCTCGCAGATCGGGGATGTTTCATTCATGAGTTTGTGCCCCCTGATTCTGATGTCGGTGCTTCGAGGCCCAAGCCATGACAGTCGCCTCAGCTACGGCTTGTAGTCCTTCTTGTTCTTCTCGCTCTTTCATTTCCTCCTCTTAAGCAGGTCCGCCGATCCTGCGGAATCTTCTGAACTGTTTGTCGTTTCTCTTTGTTCAATGCTCCCTTGAATTGCCGTTCTGTTATTCCTGACTACACAGCAAACACACTCTTCATTCGTACCAGCTGTAATGAAGAGCCCCGGCACTCAGTCCCCGAATCAGAGAGAGCACGCCGTCTTGACCATCGTCTCGATAGGGCAGGCCATGTCTAATTGCTTGACAAACAATGAAACGAAACCGATTGTGATCCTCCGACGGGGACGTACCTGGCTGTCTGCGAACGACTGAGACATGCAGCGTGCAGCTGGCTAGTTTGGCAGGCCGATTGCATGTTGTCCAGGCAAGCACGCATACTGCCTGCTTGTTGTTTCTTTCTAAGACATGATCAGTATCGAATCAAATACTCACCGCTCTACTAAGCAAAGTCAGAGGTATTCTGACAACAAAGCGGTGCAGATAATCAGAATCCATTGGGAAATCACTTCGCTTGCAGCGATACATACTTCATGTATGCCTGAGACAGAATTGAAAGACGACTCTCGAGCTTTGTCGCAGACTCCAATACTTGATATCATATTCATATCTGCCCATCTCGAAAGGAGAGTTGACTTTGATCAATCCACAGTTACAGCCAACCCCGGAATCGACCCGCCCTGCCTCCAATATCAACGCCGCAGATCTCTCTCCCCCTCGACCACAAACATGAACATCAACTCTATTCTCAATCATCCTCCCACCCCATCCAGCATCAATTCGCA
>Ga0058703_1000253_pt1 | contig 11739 bp, 12 predicted proteins | sample AgamicMgMae_FD_83782 | JGI IMG/M metagenome (GOLD analysis project Ga0058703, IMG submission 83782) | Agave microbial communities from Guanajuato, Mexico - Mg.Ma.e | ecosystem: Host-associated > Plants > Phyllosphere > Phylloplane/Leaf | place: Guanajuato, Mexico | collected 2012-06-04
AAGCTGGGCCCTCTTACCCAGAGGACCGCATGGACGAGATCTTGCAAGACGCGCTGAACGAGCTCGAGTTCTGCATGGGCAACACCAGCACCAAGTACGGTGCTCTGCGTGCGGAGTATGGTCACCCGGAGCCCTTCGACATCAAGTTCGTGGAGATTGGCAACGAGGACTGGTTCAGTACGACGTACCCATACCGCTGGCGATACATGTACAACGGTCTGAAAGCCGCCCATCCCAACATCACGTACATCAGCACAGCTTTCAACGAGAACCCGGCGTACAACATCAGCATCCCCGAGGGCGAAATTTGGGACACCCACCACTACGAAGAGCCCTCGTACTTCGTCGAGAACTTCAACTTCTTCGACAACTGGCAGGAGCGCACGAATAACACCGACGTCGGCATCTTGGTGGGCGAAGTCAGCGCCATTCAAATCGATACGCCCAGCGGTACTGTTGACTTCAGCTTCCCGCAGAGCGTGCACATCTTCTACCCGAGATTGGTATCGGCGCTCACGGAAGGTATCTACTTCCTGGGCTTCGAGCGGAACCCTCTCGTCGTCAAATTAAGTTCGTTCGCCGCCAGTCTGCAGAACATCAACTGGTAAGTGGCTACTGGCCGTCTGAATCAAACATCTTGCTCATGAGGTGCAGGTACAATTGGACGCCGAGCTTGATCTCCTTCGACGCAGACCCGAGCCACACGGTGCGCTCGGCGAGTTACTGGGGTATCTACCTCCTCGCCCACTTCCGCGGCACGCAGTCTCTGCCCGTGACGAACAGCGAGGGAGACTTCAACCCGCTTTTCTGGGCCGCGAGCTACGACGAACCAAGCAACGCGGTATATCTCAAGGTCAGTACCATATCCCTTCCTCCTGCTCGCTTCTATGGCGCACACTGACCGTAATCCAACAGGTCATCAACATCCTCAACGACACCGTCCCCCTCACCGTCAACCTCCCGCAGCCGTACCGCTCCGTCAACGGTACCATCTTGACCGCGCCCGACCTCAACTCGTACAACTACATCCACAACCAGACCGAAGTTGTCTTGAGGCCGCTGAACTTGACGACTCCTGCTCCGTCAGCCTACGGCTATGGTGGTAATGGCGCTTCGAACAACGGCAGCTTCCAGTGGAATGTGCCGAGGTACAGCTCGACTGTGTTGCAATTTGACTTGTAGGTAGACTACGAGTTCACGAAGTAAAGGTAGCGAAGCTGGATGAGCGGAGAGAGGAGCAGATGTACTCTGCTGCACGTTCATGCTTGAGACATCTTTAGTCTAGTCAATTTTGTAAACGCTCATTCTGTGGTAGATTCACCCTTCTTTTTCTCCTCTCTGTAGCGATCGATGAGCAATTGATGCAAGTCGTGGTTGCACGTCAAACGCGGATGATTCAACGACCATGCTTGAGCCCTCTTCTACATTTGAAGATGTTAACCCGATTTGTGCCGCAACTCCCATTCCGGTGGCATTTTTGCCCGTCTCGCACGATGAGATCAGGATCCAGCTTTGCCTCGACATCCATCAAGACCTCAGTTTGAATGTGAAGTTTGGGCGTAACGCTGATGGATGAAGACTCGGGATGTACGCTATCAGTGGAGGCAGCAACCGGAGGCTACAGGTTCAGACGACACAACTTAGACACATCATTATCTACTGTTCCGTCACATTCGCAAGACTCCTCCAAAACTCACACCTGCCCAACTGCGCGCTCGGCACAGTCTCCATCCGAGTATGGTTGAGTTCGAAGACGAGCCTCTGCGCCAGCGAAGCCTCACCACCACCGAAAGAAGCCTGCCACGGCTCCCAGACCGGCGCGTGCGGGCTCTTGTAGGTGTTCGGATCCATGGACAAGATGAAACTGATCCAGTAATCCATCACAATGGGAATCATGGGCGCGTTGTAGGATTGGTAGCTACAGTTCTTGCAGAGATCGTTGGGGTTGGTGTTGTTCATGCCGTAGATGGCCGGTTTCTCCGACACATGTGGGACGCCGAGACCCGCGGCGACGGTGGAGCGGTCTTGCACGTTGTATCGGTAGTTCCACACGTGCGCGGGCGAGTTGTAGGTGGCGATGGAGTTGCTGATTTCGATGCCGGGGCAGATGAGTGTGTTCTCGCCGTAGGCGGCCGCTGTGGCGGCGAAGTAGGCTGCGTGATTTGGGAAAGTGCCGAAGTCGGTTTGAGGGTAGGTTTCGTTGATGCGCTGCAGGTCGGAGGTCGAGAGTTTGGGGAAGTTGTCTTTCATGAACGCCAGAAACTGTGTCGCGTTGGTGGCGTTTGGTACGAAGCCGGTTCCTTCGTCGTTGTCGTTGCCCACGAGCAGGGGGACAGGGACGACTTTGCCTTGGTCGAATTGGTTGTACAGATAGTCGACGGAGAATGTGCTGTCCACGACTGGGAGGAAATACCATTCGGCACTATTTGTACCGAAAAGTGGATTTGCTACAGATACTTCGGAAGCGCCTGGAAACGCTTGTGGGTAGTCGGCGGACTGTAGCGTTGCCGTGTCCTTTAATCGAAGACATGCGAGAACGTCTCCGTTCGGCGCTTGTGTTGGTGAGCAGCTGACGTTGGCCGCGAAGCGGTCGAATTGAAACTCCATTTCGTCGACAGTGCGATGAGTAGGCCAGAAGGAGGACTCGGCCATGCCGCCAACGAAGAGATGGTCATCCCGGCCGCCGTAAGCTGCCATGTGAAACACGACTGAGCCCGCGCCGGCGGAGTCGCCGTGGATGACCACGTGCTGAGGGTCGCCGCCAAACTGAGCTGGTCAGTGTAAGTGCATCAGATGCAACGCTGGTGCGGTACTCACGAGGTGTATATATTTCTGAACCCAATGCAGGGCACTGTGCAAGTCAGCGTAACCGTCCTTGTCGAGGTTGTTGTGAATTGACATACAATCGTTGATCGAGCAGCCCGGCGTTCAGATCACCGTTGCTGCGAATCTTTTCACTTGCTAAGAACCCAAAAGCGCCGACTCGGTAGTTGATTTGCACAAACACCATCGAATAGTTGGATTGCACAATGGCGTCCGTGAGGTTAAAGTTTTGGTCCAGATCGCCTGCATAGCCTCCACCCTGGATGAAGAACCATACCGGAAGCTTACTGTCGGCCGTTGCGTTGGCCGGAGCAAAGACATCCAGGTAAAGACAATCCTCGTTGACGGTGTCGCTCAGTTCCGAGGCCCAGTACCCAAGACATGTGGCGCCGAAGCCGGAGGCAGGGAGCACCTCGCTGTTGTTGACGGGCGGATCTTGAGGGGCTCGCCAACGAAGGTCACCTGTTGGAGGCGCCGCGAAACGAATCCCTAGCCATTGATTCACGCCATCAACCTCGAATCCCTGGTATCGTGAGTATCCCAGATCGACGATGGTGGAAATGGGCTGTCCTCTTCCCTGACCGTGACCCGGACGGTGACCGTGAGGTCCATGCGGATGTGGATTGGCTGGTGTAGGAGCACAAGTACTGGCTGCCGCATACAGCAGCGCGAGACCGACAGCACAGTGCATAATGCGTGAATCCTGAGCGAGATAAGGAGAAGTGAAGAGGCAACGGGATGCAGTGGTGGAGCAGAAAGAGGCTACATGTACTTACATGGCAGTACTCGGTTGGTGATATGAAAATGTCCGGAGATACATCTGCGACCTTCGAGTAGCTAGCTGGTATTTTCTCCCCCGTTCTCAGTACGGAACATGAATGTACACCTGCAGTTCCCCCTCTGAATTTAGCCAATGGCTTTTTCCGGCTTGGCACCTTTGCCAACTTCCTCCTTCGGCATCCTCCGACAGCGCGTTGAACATTGATGTGTACACGAACAGTGGAAAACCGTCACTCAGACTGTTGCTTCCACCTCGCGAACACCGATGTCTTTGCCGACTCACACTGGACACACAATACGGCAGCTCTGACCGGACTGGGTGGCAACGCCTTTACGCTCTCCGTGCAGCGATAAAGTCACTCCTCCTCTTCGGCTCCCATACTGTACACTGGCCCCGAAGGATGAGCATACGTGGGTCTGCTTGCCGCTCAGGTAGGAAGTCTTTGTCAGCGTACTCAGTTGTCTTCTTGCTACTTGTAAGGATACATGCTTGTGGAGAGACGAAACATCCTCGTGCCTGGCACCTCGGACACATGCGATCTCGACCGCAGACCAACCAACGAATCTCAGCTGAAGAAATCGCCATACCGTTCTCACAACGGTCGTGGACATCCTGGTCGAATGGGGCATGGGCTGAACGTCAGCCACCTTCCTTCGGCAGACCATCTCACCATAAGCATGCCTCGAACGCTCTCCGTCAGCACTTGTGTACCCGGACCGCCGCTCTCATAGGCTCAGTCTCCTACCTGTGACACGGCATAGTAAGCACTTAACTTCACGCAGTATGCTGTGTGATACTGTTGGTCCGTTGACTGTAGGTCGCTTCGTCGTGCTGAAATGAAATGGGGTAGCTACAGTGAGTGGCAGTTGATGCAGACTGTATGTATATAAGGATGACCGTCCGGTTTGCGCTCTTCTCAATTCTTCTTCCATCACCACCCACAGCCGCATCAAAAGACATGCCTCCCTTACCGTATCTTCTTCACGTCAACTCACGACCAACGGTCGTGTCGTCCGAAGTCTGGAGACAATGGTACGTGACGGAGCATCTCCCGGACTTGGTCAACTCCAAGACGGCCACCCGAGCTGCCTTCTACGAAGAGATCGCGATGCCAGCGGGTCCCGAATCTGATCACCCACGCAAGTTCTTGGCCATCTATCAGACCGACATCGAGGAAGCGCTGCTCAGCGAGCAATGCCGGACGGGTGTGCATAGGACAAGTGAGCTTTTCAAGCAAGGGGGCGCCAAATCCGACAGAAACGAAGACAACGGCGATTTTGATGTGCGCAACTACCGCCTGATCCAAAATTACGACCCAAATGGATTAGGAGATCGTGGGTTGACCGTGCATTTGAGAGCCCATCTCGTAACAAGTTTGCTAAATCCACCGTAAAACCTGCACCTAGCATGCTCACAGCAGAGCTGCATCCGCAAGATGTCGACGACCTCGAGGCGTGGTACCGCGAAGAGCACCTCGACATGCTCGCCAAGGTTCCCGGCTACCGTCGTAGTCTGAGGTACAAGATCGGGCCTACGACCGCCGTGTCCAAAGGAGAGGCGCCCGATTACATCGCCTTGCACGAAGTGGACGACGTCACCACCGCTCTCCAATCCCAAGAGGCAGAGGCGGCCAAGAACACTCCCTGGACGAAAAAGCAGATGGCGGATAGCAAGGTGTTTGTTGCGAGGGCGTGGAAACTAGTGAAGTCCCTTGGGTATTGAGGTGACGGGACATGAATCAGATCGAATGTTTTCATAGTATCCAGACGTAGGATTACGTACATACCTACTTGTAGATACAGTACATACCTACATGTAACACGTTCAACGTTGTTGATTGACGCTTTCTTCCCCTCCACCCCACACGTCATTCCCACCAGACTTCACCTCTCTGCATTATTACATAGACCTATGTACCCATCTTGAATGTACGTTACGCTTGATCAAACACTATGTAGGTATACATTGATCCTACGGTACCTCCCGCAGACAAGACTTCATCGATCACTCTCATTCGCACTACTCTCATCTTCCCATCTCCTCAGCAGAACCATGCTGTCCCTCACATCCCACCTCCTCCACCTAGACCAGCAAAAGCTCAAAGCCGCGACCACCCATCCCTTCCTAACCGCCGCCGCCACGTCAACTCTCCCCCTCGATCGCACCAAAGCCTGGCTCGCCCAAGACCGCCTCTACGCCCTCTCCTACGTGAACTTCGTCGGCGCCCTCCTCTCCCACATTTCCATCCCCAGCACCTCCGACCGCGAGACCACCCTGCACTGGCGCGCCGTCGACCTCCTCATCGACTGCCTGACCAACATCCGCCGCGAACTCGCCCTCTTCGAGCAAACCGCCGCGGCCGAAGGCTGGCTGGAAGAGATCTGCGCCGCGCAACCCACCGTGCAGACCCGCGCGTACCAAGACCTCTTCGCCGGCGCCACGGCCAACGGCCGGTCGCTGCTCGTCGGCCTCACGGTGCTCTGGGCGACGGAGGAGAGTTACCTGCGCGCGTGGCGCTTCGCGTGGTCGAAGATGGATCAGGGGTTGAGCGCGAAGGAGAAGGATGTCATGCAGCGGGTGTTCATCCCCAATTGGAGCTCGGCGGAGTTCGAGGCCTTTGTGCGCAAGATCGGGGCGTTGGTGAATAAATTTGGGAATGCGGTGGAGGAAGGGGGGCCGGAGTGGGTGGAGTGCGAGGTGGCGTGGAAGCAGGTTTTGTGGGCGGAACAGGAGTTTTGGCCCAAGGTGTGAGGGTGGAGCAGGATTGAATGAAGTTGGTGGGATGCGGTGACTTCAGTACGGGGCCGTATCATTCGTTGGCAATACTGAGGACAGAGTTCCTATCGACCAGATCAAGTCACGAGCACACTGTTGCCGTAGAGTATCGCTCGAGAATTGCACCATTGCGCCGGATCTTCCTCGGAATGTCTGGCAGATGTCGAATATATCTGAATAGTATAAGGCTGCGCTGGTGTTACGCACGACGACAACCACTGAAATCCTGGGCCTGAGATGTGTTAGCGCACAAGGGTAACGCTTCTCGAGGTTCCTTTGGCGGACCATCTCCTGGGGGTTTCGACATCTGGTAGTTAGCAGTCAGCCTACTGCTCAATATGTGTTGGAGTGCCGCGATATCGTTTCCCAGATCATCCAGCAACACCTGGTGAACCTGCATCAACGCGGAAAGTGAGCAATGTCCTGGAGATGGCCGGACACTATTCAGAAGGACCTGTTTCTGCCGACTTTTTCATGAGCTGGCACCAACGTCTGCCTGTTCATAGAGCTTTTCATATGCTCTGAGTGCCTTACACTCTGGACCTCGCGCTCACTGCTGCACTGCACACGTTCCTGTCAACACTCCACACTTCGTATTTCGCAAATGACCCCCACAGTCTATAGATGTACACTGAGCGTGGCTTCACTCCTTGAATACGTAGGATCTTACACATTTATATCACGGCGCTCAATCCTCCTCCTCTACCACCCCTGCTTCCTCATCTTCTGCACCAACGCCACGACACCCTTGAACCCCGCCCGAAACCTCCTTCGCCACCTTTCGCTCTTCAACCTCTTCCTCTTCAGCCCCGGCCTTTCGTGAAACCTCTGCCGCATAACATCCTTCCGGACCGAATTCCTCGTGCACTGCGATTCCAACGTTCTGAATGCCCGCCCAACGTCCATGTTCCTGTCGAGATTCACCGTAATCCGACGTCCTGCACTCGGACCAAGCTCGATGGCCAAAGGCTCCTGGACAGCTTCTGGTCGCGGCAGAGCTCGGCCGTTGGGATCAAGCATGCGAGTGATGTCATCGGCGGACTTTTCAGAGACATCTGGTCGCTGCCGCTGACCTACTGGCCCCATGGCTGCAAAAAACTCTTCGGTGGCAGAGCCTGGCCTCGGGGCGAATCGGCTCGACATTGTCGAGGATGAAGGCGGGTTCATGGATCGTGAAGGCGGGTTCGTAGATTGGGCGGAGGGCGATTTGAAGTGAGAGGTGCGAGTCGACGGTGCGGTACGGGTGCCTTTGTCGAAATCGAGAGCGGAGTCGAGCGACGAGGTTATGGTAGGCTCGGAATCGGAGGAGGAGTGGTCTGAGCGTTGGAAGCTCCCATATCTATCACTTTCCTCTTGAAGTCGTGGCCGGGAGGTGGTCAAGCTGCGTGCCGCCCGAGTCTGCCATTGGCGCGTCCAGCAGCGTCGCGAGGCTTGGGTGATAGAGCCTGTTCGGGAAGCCGTTGGGGCGAGGAAGGGCAGCAACAACTGTTGCTGTGAGCGGAGAAGCGCCTCTCCTGCTTTGAAGACTTCCATCCCGGGGGTAAGGTTGTGACGATGAGGTACAGCGAAGCGCAGGCGCTGCCCGCTGTTTCACCGATGCACAGTGTTGGACAATGGGAGGTCTCGCGATAAGATATTCCTTGTATTGCAACCTGAGGTTCACCATGTCTTGGCATTGATGAAGTTAACTTCAGTGTTCCTTCGCGTTCAAAGGTTTCATCTGTCTACCGTAACCTCTTCTCTCTCACAACGTGCCGTGGGTCCATGGTAATGAATCTCTCTACGCTCTAAGGAGCTGCCATTCCATTTCATATCGACCACACATCACACGAGTACTCTCCGCCAACGCTGCAAACAAGGCTACAAGCATGGCATATAACTACGGCCCGCCGCCTGGCGCATTCGGCGCACGTCAACCGCCCTACAATGCGGGTAACTACGGTGCACCGCCAGGCTTCGATGCACCGCCAGGCATAGCCGCACAACCATCTCCCGCTGGCATACCCGGCCAATTCCAGCCGCCCAACATGCCCAATATCAATTTCAACGCGCCCGTGATTCGCCTGGGTGTCGATCAGCACCCGCCAGATAATCAAGCCGGCGGCGGTGGAGAACGGCGTGGAGGCGGCGCAAGAGGAAGCAACGCCGAACCTTTGGGCAATCGCAGCCGTTTAGGCCTGGGTGCAGAGCACCACCGAGGTGGCGGAGGGGACCGAAACCTCGATCGCGAACGCGCGGCGGTGCGGGAGAGCATGATGGCGCTGCAGCCTCCTACGCGCGAAGAAGTGGCCCGAACTATCTTTGTGGGTGGGTTGGGGGATGGCACACCAGATGACGCCGCGATCGAGAGTATATTGCGGTGTGCAGGAAAGCTGCGTCGCTGGACGCGAGTCCGAGACGCGGACGACAAGAAATGCAAGTTCGGCTTTGCAGAGTACGAAGATGTGGACAGCTTGGAGGCGGCGAACGAAATCTTCACCGATGTTGAGGTTCCGTTGCTCAAGAACGGTGCGGTTGTGAATGACGAAGCCGGCGAGGTCAAGAAGGTCAAGCTGCTCGTTGTAGTGGACGATCAAAGCAAAAGATACATCGACGAATGGAAAGGGCGCCGCCGTGAGGATGATGACGCTCGGCAATTCCGCCTCGACGGCTGCAAGGAGGATCTGCGCCAGTCTCTCACCAGCATCGCTAATGTTGCTGCTTTCGCTGCAAATGCTGCAGCCAATCCCCCAGATGTCAACGGTGACACTCACATGGCAGACGCTAATACAAACGGCGACGCTACATCCGCGGAAGTCGTTACGATTCCGCTCACCCTCGAAGATGAACTATCCGACGTCCCAGCCGAGATGAGGGCGACCGTTGCTGCAGAAATCAAAGCTTTCCGTGATCGGTCCAACAGACGAGATCTTGAGCGCTTGAGACAGGAGGAAGATCTTGAAATAGCGGAGCGGCAACGCTCCTTGGCCGCCTCCAGACCCAGCCGTCTTGGCTCTCCACCGACGATGTCCGCACCTTCCGGCCCTGCCAGCGCTTCGAACGGTATCCCAATGGGTCCACGCGGCCAAGTGCAAGGTGCACCAGCTGGGCCGAAAGGTTACCGCGGGGCACAGCTTCCCAATGACTACGTCAACGGTGTCTCTTTTGTTGGTGCGAATGGTGGAGCACCCAATGGTATCAGGAATGAAGACGAAGATTCAGATGCCTCTGATTCGGAGCTCGAGCGTCGCCGCCAGGCCGCGCACACCGCTTCCGCCGAGAAAGCCTACGCGGACGCCGCTCGCCGCTGGCAGAACCGTGAACGCACGCGCAGCGCAGCCATTGCACGTGAGCGACAACGTGAGGAGAGTGAGCTGGCGGGACGAGAGCGAGAGAAAGCAATGATACTGAAACGTCTGCGGGAGTGGAACGATGACGAGGAGGCAAGGCTCGGTAGGGAGGAATACTATCATGATCGGTCTAGCTGGCTACGCAAGCGGGGTGCGTACCGTGATCGAGAGCAAAGAGATGATGATCGGGATCGTGCGAACGAGGAGAGGGAGAAGGGTGACGAGGGGAGAAAGACTGCGGTCGCGAGGGATATGGCCGATGACTTCCTCAGCCGGACCGGCGATGAGCTAGAGCAGAAGGCCGGGCAGACCGAGCAACCAGCTTTCGGTGGCTTCAAGATCAGTCTAGGTTCCGCCGCAGCACGCACAAAGGCCGCCGCCGCCGCCTCAGCACCTGCTCCACGTCGCGCCATTGCCGACGTGGAAGGCTTGCTCGAAGACGAAGAAGACGCCGCAGCATCGGGCCTGAAACGTCCTGAGCTCAAACCACTGACGGACACCTCCACCGCCCCCATCGCCTCCGAAGACCTTACCGACTCGGACCGGCAAGCCGCGCGCCAAGCTCTTGCGGCTGATATCCCGACCACCTCGCAGGAGTTGTTCGCCTACCCGATGCAGTGGCGGTACCTCAGCCCTTCCATATTGAACGCGCACATTCGTCCGTTCGTGGAGAAGAAGGTCGTGGAGTACTTGGGTGTACAGGAGGACTTACTCGTCAATTTCGTCATGGATGGGCTTCAGGATAGGAAAGGGGCGGCGGAGATTAAGGCGGAGCTGGAGGAGGCGCTTGAGGAGGAGGCTGAGGTGTTGGTGAGGAAGGTGTGGCGGATGTGTGTGTTCTGGACGGAGAGTGAGGCTAGAGGGTTGAATTGAAGAGAGAAAGATCTGGGTGGAAGATCACGCGGTGTGCCAAGTATGAGGGAGTGGACGCGGAGGTCTGTGTCATCGTGGATGTGAAAGGGGGCCGCACCCATAAAATTGTACGTCTACGATTTCTCATCGCGAGTGCTCCTTCTCAACGCCAGCTCAACAAACCACCTTCACCATCTTACGCACTTTCATGTCTCTTCTCGCTGTTCTGAAAATCGTGGAAGGTGCGAAAGCATAGGCTATGTATACATCTGCTGTGCTTCTGAAACCTGATTTTACAGGTCTGTCCTCCGCTGCATCGCGCGGTTGCAAAGTACTTCTCAACATGCGGGCCTTCGAATGCCTACTTGCCGAATGCACGTTGACCAAAAAGCTGACAACCTTTGAAGTGCGCGCTGCGGAGTCTTTCACTCGCGACCCCCCTTCCTCCTCCACTGCGTGGCTGTATGCCGTTCGCAATACCCATTGATCTTGACCTCGACGTCCTGCCGTCAAAGTCGACCCATACACTCACGCATCGGATGGTTACTTGCGAGTCCCTGCCTGCTTATGTGGGAGATATTCCTCGTCGGCGTCGCCAAGATCGATATCGGTCGTATACTTGGGCGCGCCAGCACTGACACGCTTCTTCCTGTTCGAGCTCAGTGCGCCCATAGCCCTAGCCTCTGATTCCAAGCTCTGAAAGACATCATCTTGGGTAGGACGCAGTGTTGGCGTGAGGTCCAGGCTTGCCACTGACTCTCTGGTAGCCCCACTCTCAACCTCCTGGATCATTGGCGCAACGGGTGCTGGCCTGCGATGCCCGTCTTGATCGCTCTCCCAACTCCCGACGTGACTGCCGGGCTGCGGCATCAAGTCCGTAGCGCTGCCCACATTTTTAGACCGCGCATTTGCATTCCGAGCCGGAAACTTGAAGGTCACCGCGGTTCGGACAGGCGCTTCGCCCTTACGCAAGCGCGCCACGTCCACGTCTTCCACCTCACGCTTGTTGCAAAGATCAAGCATACGCTCACGTGGCGGTCGGGCTTTGCTACTGCCACTTTGGTGTGCCTGAGCGGTATGAGACCGAAAACCACTGATGCCGCTGAAGAAAGTCCTGTGCTTCCGAATGCCATTGAGGCCGCACTCTCCACATGACAGCTCGATCCATCTGCCTTAGGA
>Ga0058703_1000254_pt1 | contig 11737 bp, 7 predicted proteins | sample AgamicMgMae_FD_83782 | JGI IMG/M metagenome (GOLD analysis project Ga0058703, IMG submission 83782) | Agave microbial communities from Guanajuato, Mexico - Mg.Ma.e | ecosystem: Host-associated > Plants > Phyllosphere > Phylloplane/Leaf | place: Guanajuato, Mexico | collected 2012-06-04
ATGTATAGTCTCATCACATGCCGACTACATGTACGGTCTAGGTGGTCAAGCTGTCACGGGGCGAGACCAGGGTGGTTGTGAAAAGTAAGAAAGACTCGGAAATGATACACGCTCTGTTACTTTGCTCAATCTATCTATTGATCGTCGATGACGTGCAAGAACTTCTTCTCCTCGCGCTTCTCGCGTTCCGTCATGGGAGGTAGATCGTAGTAGGCGGCGCTGCGGTAGCCTTGCTGTGAAAATTGTCAACAAGATCATGTAATGTATTCAAGACAAGACGAAGGATAGAACGCACCAAGTACATGAAGGTAAAGTTGGCGATGTCCCCAGGCTCCATGTCCAGATCCTTGAACGTCTTGGCGTTCTTGTCGATGAACTGATCCAGGTACTCGCGCTCCACCTCGTCCCGGCTGCCGACGGGCCACCAGAGCGCGCGGTTCATCAAGCCGAGCAGCGGCGCCATGATGGCTTTGGGGACGTTGATGTGCCGGCGGGTCTTCATGATCTCGCGGTCGACGAGGTCGGAGATCTCCTTCAGGCTGTAGTTCTTGGGGCCGAAGAGCTCGAAGGTCTGGCCGGCGGTGCGGTCGTCGAAGCCGATCTTCTCCAGCGCTTCGCCGACGTCGATGACGTGCACGGGCCAGAACCGCTCCTCCATGTTGTTCGAGGTCAGGATGTTCTTGGCTCCCGCGAGGCGGTGCAGGAGCCGGTCTTCGAAGCCGAACATGGGCGACGGGCGGACGATGGTGGTTTCGGGGAAGATGTCGCGCGCGACTTGCTCGGAGCGGAATTTGGTGCGGTAGAACTCGGATGGGGACTCCGGGTGGACGGAGTGGGAGGAGACGTGGATGAAGCGGTCGATGTCGTACTTGGCGACGGCGTCGGCGATGCGGTGGGTGCCTTCGACGTGGACGTCTTCCAGGTCGAAGTTCTTGGTCGGGTAGTCGCGGCCGACGAGGTTGAAGACGATGTCCGAGTGTCGGACGGATTCCTCGATCGAGGCGGTATTGCGGAGGTCGTGTTCGATGAAGACGACTCGGCCCAGATCGCCCGAGACTTTCAGATGGCGCTTGGCCATTTCCTCGCGGAAGGGCACGACGACGGTGCAGCCGGATCGGGCGAGGCGGTTGACAATGTATCGGCCCAGGAAGCCGGTTGCGCCGAAGACGGTGCATGTGTGTCCGCCTAGCCCACTTCGACCGCCGGCGATCCGGATGATGGGCTTGCCAGTGCGGGTGACCGCTATGTCTTGTATGTTACGCCGGGCCTGTGAAGCAGCAAAAGCGGCGGCGGTCTTGGTGACGGAGGTGGTGGTGAGAGCGGACGGGGTGCGGTGGAGTTGGCGGGAGAAGGCCATTGTGCTGGTCGGGACGCCAGCCATGGCCGGTGAGCGGAAATGTGGTGTGTTCGGGTGGCTATCGCGCTCACTCCATGCGCATCGAGAGTGCAATGGCCGCTGTCGTCCTCGTCGTCGTCGTGTCTTGTGTAGTGGTTGTACCTGCGGAGAGACATGCCAAGCCTCGGAGGTTTGAGCTGCGAGGTGCAGGGAAGCTCGGGCCATTGTTGGCAATGTGCACTGAGGCAAACGTGAGCCGCGACGACCATCATCTTGGAGGTACAACTTCTACTTTTCGACAACCCTTCTTGCATCCCGATCACGAAATTCTTTCAAGCTCCACCCGCCCATCTGACGCGTTGAAAACATCGAAGTCTCTCCGGATCTCCTGAGTCAAAGAATTCGACAAACCAGCGGCTGCCTCACGCCCTCATTAGACACCTTCCAATACGCCAGTGAAGCCATCTCGCCATTAGTAGGAGGTGATCCAAAGCACAGAACGCGACGATGGAGAACGAGAAGATTGGCGACTTCCTCCAAGACCAACGCGATGCCGCGCCGGAAGACCTGCAGCACTACTTCCTGAGCTTCGAAGATTACTGGGAGCGGAAGCTGTGGCATGAACTCACCGACATCCTTCTGCAATACTACAACGAGCCTCAGAGCGCGTCGCAGCGCATACCCATCTACAACAATTTCGTCAAGAGCTTTGCCGACAAGATCAATCAGTTGAAGCTGGTGCAGATCGGGCTGAGCACTGCGAGTCAGTGCAAAGGTAAGAACACAAGCACGCAGCCGCGACGATTGAGGTGAGGCCACTAACGTGGATATCAGATGACAACGAACGCCTGAACTTCCTCACAACGTTGACCTCCCGCGTCGACAAACCCGCATTCCAGGACGCCTACACCTTCGCCCTGACATCCGTTGCCTCCGTCCGTTTGCGCCTCGGCCAAACGACCGAGGCGCGCAAGGACCTCGACAAGTGCGAGAGCATTCTCGACACATTCGACAGCGTCGAGACGGTCGTACACGCGTCCTTCTACCGCATCAGCGCCGACTATTACCAGCAGGAACACGAGTTCGCCAACTACTACCGCACCACTCTCCTCTACCTCGCCTGCATCGAGCTTGACGACCTGCAAGTCAACGAGCGACAACGCATCGCCTACGACCTTGCCATTGCAGCACTGGTCAGCGACACCATCTACAACTTCGGCGAGTTGCTTTTGCACCCCATTCTGGACAGCTTGACCAACACCCCCAATGCCTGGCTCCGCGAGTTGCTCTTCGCCTTCAACCGCGGCGACCTGCACGCCTACAACATCCTGCAGCAACACCTCGACGCCAACAGCCTGCTGCAGGAGCACCAGCAGTTCCTCTACCAAAAGATCTCACTCTCCGCGCTCACGCAGCTCGTGTTCTCCCGCGCACCGCAGGACCGGAGCATGACGTTCGCCACCATCTCGGAAGAAACCAAGGTGCAGCTGGACGAGATCGAGCACTTGATCATGAAGGCGCTGAGCCTGGGCTTGCTGAGAGGCAGTATCGATCAAGTGGCGGAGGTGGCGCGGATCAGCTGGGTGCAGCCGAAGGTGCTGGATCGGGGTGGAGTGGAGGGCATGCGGATGAGGTTGAGGGAGTGGGACGGTGGGGTGGAGAGGCTGGGGAATTGGATCGAGGGCGTGGGACAGGATGTGTGGGCTTCGTAAGACGTCCTCGTTGATCCCTTTCGCGTACAGTGGGTTCGAAAGCGAGGTGCATGGCAAGGCGTACAGCAAAGTCGCGTATGGCTGGCATTTTAGCACACGCTTCGGGCCATAGTGCAATGTTGGTGCCTGAGGCATCCAGAGGCGGTCTTCGCTTTTCCACGCAGAGGTAGATTAGCGACTTGTATGAATACGACGTGACTACCAATGTTCCACTCACGACCAAGAGCTGTTCCTAAGTACTGTGAAAACGCTGCGCGAAAATCCATCACTCATCGTTGCAACGTCAATTAGTGTAACATTCTCTGAACAACACCACCAGATTTCCAAGGCTGTAAAACCATCTTGCACACGACTTCCCTCCAACACTGCGACAACCATGGCCGTCACGACAGAACCAGAAGAGTACGTGGCTCGAGACCTCTTCGGTGGCGCCATCACCGCCGATTTACCCACCACCTTTGCGGACGTGAGCGATATTCGCCAAGTACACGATCACCAAGAAGTCTGGCTCGACAGAGACGGCTTCACTTCGGTTGCAATCGATATACTGGAACGGGTGCAAGAAGCAGGTAAAAGCTGATCCTACCTTACCTTCTACCCGCGAAAAAGCCCATTGTTGTCGTTCCGCAATGCACTGACGAATGGTATAGTTGACGCAAAAGCATTGCAATACCACCTAAAAGACATCGTGGACGAAGACGCGGGCGAGACGAAAATCTGGTCGACGAACAGTTCGGTGCATTTCCCAAAACTACCCGCGGGTGTACCGGCTTGTTCTCTCTTCGCGACATCCCCACCAGGCGAGAAACAGCGCGGGAGGGAGAACGAACCGGAGTTTGTGGGGATTTTGCTTACGCTCGTGAGGCTCGTGGAGCAGGAGACGGATGTGCTGGTTGCGGTCAATGTGCCGCATATCGTGGGGCAGTACGGAGTGGAGGAGGTGAGGTTGGAGGAAGGGGTGAGAGGAGGGTTGGTGGAGAGGGCGGAGAGGGTGATGGAGAGGGTGATAGGGTCGTTTGAGATCAGAGAGTGGGAGTTGTTCGTCAATTAGTGGGGAGGCGGCGAGAGGGAGGATCGAGGTGGCGAGTTGGGTGCAGGAGCTCACGAGATGGATTTGGTCCGGTTTGGCAGGTGGTGAGGCGCGAACGAAAGTGTACGATGCGACGGCAACTTGTCGGCCGGCATGTTGCATCGGCATGCATCGCCGTTACGAGGAAGAGGCACTCAAGGCATGGCGGGTGGGGTGCCATGGCTTACGGAGCAGGTTGAAGGTCCCACCGTCACACTTTAAGCGCTCGCCAGCGAACGGTTTGGGAAAAGACGGACTTGCGAGAACGACGCAAGGAGCATCTAAGGCGTCGCACGCGAAACAAGTGCTGCCACCCACAGACCGATCATCTACGTACAGCCGTAACGTCCGTCCGTCAGTCATCCAGCACCACAAACTCGAGTACACGAGCGACCTTGTCCACATCATCGACTTCATCAAACCCCGGCCTTGCAGCGTCGGACTCAACAAGCTCCACCTCACTCGTCGAGGACGAAGACAAGCCCAACTTCTTCGATCCAGCGAGCGTCGAACCCTTCTGGCGCTCGGTTTCGGCATCCTTCTTCTGCTCCCGGTACTTCCGCCCGAGTGCTTCCATCACCTCCTTGTGGCCCTCTCCTGGCATACCTTTCTTCACCTCCTTGAAGTGCTCCTTCACGAACGCCGCGTACCCACCTCCACCACCCTCGACCTTTCTCGGCACCGGCTTGATCTGCACCAGTCGACTCCGGCACGTCCCGCACGTATGTCGCGCCGGATCGATACTTCTCGAGTGCCGCTTGAACTCTGTCCCGCAGTCCTCGTCCTCGCACCGCCACACGTACTTGTACTCGATCCGGTACGAATGCTTCGTCGTGACCTCCACCCCGCGATGCCCGAAAGCGTCCGTCACCAAGCGGCCCCAGACCCGGAAACTTTTGCCATGAGGCTGGTCCTTGACGCCGGAGATCATGAAGTTGCACAGGTGGCAGAACTCGTGCGCGACGACGTTTAGGAGCCGGCTCTCGTCGTCGATGACCTTCTCCGCCAGCTCGATGGAGGCGTGGTGTTTGTGCGAGACGGTGGTGGTACCGTCGGATTGGCGGGTTCGCGTCGTTTCCCGTTTCCAGTTCGCCCGTCCGGCGGTGGATTTGAGGGTCTTGCTCCAGATGAAGCGGACACCACCCGTGGATGTGGCGAGCTGCTGGATTTGGTGGTCGGTGATTGTACGGTCGAGTTCGGCGAGGAACGTCTCCGCGATCTCGTTCTTGCGAGTCTCCCAGCTTTTCTTCGCCGCCATTTCCGCCTTCGTTCTCTTCGATGGGCTCTGTGGTGGCTTGCGTGGTGATGTCGTAGGAGAGGTCGAGGCATCTTCGTGTACGAGCCTGAGCTTTCGGGGTGACTTCCAGTCCTTTTTGGGGGAGTACTGGTCGTTCCACTCGTTCACTGTCTCGGCGTCCCAGAACGCATCCAGACTTTGCCGCAAGGGCGGTGTCGGCACTCGCGCGGTCTTCTTCGATGGCGACTGTAAGCGTCCCTTCGAGGGAGACGTAGGTGGAGGAGTCTGCGGTCGCTCTGGTGAGCTTTGCTTGCGCGGACTACCAGGTAGCCGCGGTGGCGAGAGCCGTAAGACGTGTCTATCGTAGTTCTCCTTGTCTGATGAACTGGCAGGACGGGATGATGGGAATTCGATCGAACTGCACCCCAAACCGTTACCCGCCGCGACTGGCCCTGAGATCCGCAGCGATCCTAAAGCTTTCGCAAGATTTGTTGGCCTCGTCCGTTCCAAGCGTTGCTCTTCGTTCCTGATACGAGGCTTCACATGCATGAACTTCCTCAGGCTCGGCAGCTCGTCGCTTGTATCACTTGAAGACGCATCAGAGTCGCAGAGCACACTTTCTTCAACGTCTTCCTCCTCCACTTGATTGCTCTGATCTCCAGCTGCCGTCGAAGTCGATGGCGATTGTGCGCTCTTCCTCTGTGTTAAGGTCCCCTCCTTCCGGATAGTAGACCTCTGTATCCCAAATCTGGGAGGGCCGTAAAGCTTCGTCGACAAGTCCAGTTCCAGTCCTGCAGTCCTGCTTGCGAGCGTATTGAGCGGCGTCAAACGTATCTGCTTGCTACGCTGTAAGGACTGTTTTGCATTTTTGGGAGCCAAGCGAAGCGCTTCTTCGTCGTCGAACTCGACGTCGTCTGTGTAAGCCTTCACTGCCTTCTTTCGTGGCGACGTTCGGGTGCGCGATCCGTTCAGCCTTGCTGCTGCATGTCCTTCGCCGTTGCGCTGGAGCGCACTTCCGGCGTTGCCTTCGTAGCTTTCACCACTACCACGACGTAGTCGAGCCATACTGACGAACTGTTTGTCCACAATTTGCAGTACAAATGTTAACAATAGCTGGCTAAAAGAGTGTTGTCGCGTGACAGCAGGAGCCGAAGCCGAAGCCGATTTATTGACGCGCCGTTGTCATAGCAACAACGCCCGAGAACGAAGCCGAAGCCGAAGCCGAAGTCTCGCAAGCGACGAACTCCACCTACCTTCCCAACTGGGAACACACACGATGGGTGCTGAATACTGGGTTCTGCACAAGTCCTGTACTGCAGGGAACCAGGTGATCTTCGAAGGAGCATAGTGTATTATGACTTCTTAACCTACAACCACTTGAGTTCCCAGTATGCACTGCGCAACATCGCTCCAAACGAGTCGAGCACAGCTACAAACTGCTATCCTCGATCTCACACCGCAAGCAAAACAATGCAGACTGCCACACAAGCAGGCCTCGTACTATCTTCTTAGAGCGCAGTTTGACATGCAAACTGAAAGACTGAAGCCCCATCTTCCAACCTCTTCCCCAAAGGCGGGTATCAAGATTCGTGGCCGCGTTTGAAAGAAGCAACTTCTTGCGCACACTGCTCTGCCCTTCGCTCAACTTTGAGCGTAGAAATGTTAGCGTTAGGAAGCGCTTAGTACGATCTTTTGATTCGGAAGCAGATATACTGATTTGGACAACGACTCATCATATACCTAGGTAGTAGGTTGTCAAACATATAAAGTAAACAGTGAAGCCTAGATTCCACGGCTTGGCCCGGACACGACTCTTGAGCTCTGCCCTTGCCCTCGACATCCTATCCGGACCACGTAGCCAGTCGTCCTTTCTAAACGAAGCCAATAATCCGAAGGCAGGACTCTCGAATCTATGCAGCACAGGTAGCGCACAGTCCAACCTTTTGCCGTAGGTAGAGTTAGCTTACTTCGACGATGGGTCCTATCTGCAAGCTATGCCATCGTACTAAGAAGAGATACATATGTGCGGTCCTTAGCGGCGTAGCAGCGCCACAGTTGGAAGCAGTGCAGGCAAAGAGGCAGCGACGACCTTCTCCAGAGACTGACATTGTCCCCCCCGAAAGACGTCCCTCTTCCCCATCTGCCATCTCACACACATCCACGCTCGGCAGAGGTACTCGCACCAGCATTCCTCGCCCAGGGTGAAGAAAATTATATTCCCGGCTATTGCCGTCCTCTAAACCCCTGGTGTGAAAGAGGGAGGGGGCGAGCGCCAGTGGCGTGAGTGAGAATCCTGGGTGAACGTGGCACGTGGAACGTGGAGGGGGATACCAGCCAGGAGTCCGATATTAGACCTGCGTCAAGCACATCCTACATGGTCTACCCGGTCCTCGTTGGGCATACCGGTAGAAGCTTCGCCACCTGGACTAAAGCTGGGGGAGGGGGAATGGCGAACGGGGGGGCCTTTCTTTCTCCGGAATCAGGCGTGCCACTAACACCTCAGCCCTGTGGGTAAGCCACATGTCATGGGTGTATGTAGCTATTCCAAGGAAGGGTACAAAGACGGGACTGGCCCGGAGCCGCTTTGTAGGGTTTTCCGAGTCTTCGCTTGAGCCTGGATGAAAGAGTCTGAAAATTGACGGATCTGATCCATTCGAAGTTGATAGGTGTGGTCGGAAAGGGACTTTTCTCTCATTGAAAGAAGCGAACGCTCCTATAGCGTTGCAAAGAGGCACATACAACCGTTGAACAAGATGCACAACAGCTTATACGCATCAAGTCTTGCCGTTATCTGTATAGCTTTTATGTGTGCCGTACGTCTTTCTAGAAGGTGTTCGAAGCGGGCACAGTCCGGTGCGGTGCTGGTAGGCGTGGGTTTCGTGACGTAGCATCGATGAGCGAAGGCAGTGAACAGAGTCGCTAGTCGTATAGCTATCTCACTCAAGAGACTGTCTCTTGTATTGCGCTGAATGCTTGGGCGGACGCTCGCCGTCTGGCGGAGCAGGACACGCGGTAGTTGCTACACTCAATGTTGCCCTCGCCCATAGCTCACTCTTCGTATTTCCGGATGATCGACATGGTGCAGTCTTACAGTCGATAGGCACGGCATGCTCATTGCGGCGATGTGCGCTTTTTGTGTATTCTTTTAACATGGTCCTTCTGTAGCGCACCGTCAGGCTCGAAAGACGTCTCAATTTCGAATGGGGAGGGATGTTACCATATTGTCGATCCGGCTGAAGAGCCGGTTGCAGCCCTCCGCTTTCCATTCGCACTCAACGGTAGGGTTGTGCTTCGCTTCGTGTCGGGCTCGGTCCTTTTTACTGGAGAATCCAGCTTCGACGGCTTGAGGACAACCCTCGTGCCTGCAGAACAGCGACTTGGTATGGCGCTTGTAATGCTTGCGGAGGTCGCAGCCTCGGTTGAAGGTCGAGCGGGAAGAGCATCCCTGATATCGACAGCTCCACGTGCCATTGTCGTTGCGATAACCCCATTTGAGCATCTCACCTGCATTCGGGGAGACGCTACGAGAGGCCTCCGGAGCGTCGTGGCTCTGGGTGGAACTGGCGTTGGAGGATGTGAACGATGTCGCTCGTGAAGCTCTGGATATGATCGCTTCGTCGGGGAATAGGTACCTCGAAGGTGGTTGCGGAAAGAGCGGTTCGACCATCATGTCTTGCCCCGTATTCATAGGCTCTGTATACTGTGGAAATGGCACCGCTTCTCGCGACTGTATTGGGTAATGGGACGGGACTGTCGGTACCGTCATCCAAGCTGGAGGCAACATTGTTGCGAGATCGGTGGGATGCTGCGATGGTTGCGGGTGTTCAACGAAGTAGCTCGATTCGCCGAGGAATGGCTGTTGCGGTTGAGCCGGCGGACCGACGTGACTTGGGTGATGCGAGAATGTATACTGAGCCTCAGCACTCGGGGTTGTGAACATCTGACCGAAGTAATACTCGTCTTCCTCCAGTGGCGAGGCGTGGAGAGGGTAGTTATAGCCTGACATCTTGGGTGACTCTGGATCGACACTGTGCGATCTCTGTCGTTGTCGTATGACTTGGTGATATGGCTGAGCGATCTTGATGATGTTAGTGGATGCCGGAATAGCGTAGACGTCTGTGATGCGAAAAGATGCCGCGAAGAGGATGGTATGCCGGTAGGCATTCGGTTTGTGATTGCTTGGTGACGGGATGCCCAACTTGGGTACCGCAGGGAAGTTGAGCGAGCCGTGTGGAGCAACAGGCAAAACGGCAATAGACCCCAGGTGACCGTAGTCTCGAACAGAGATCGACAGCCCAACAACATGGGAAGCACGCGGGTTTATCTACGAACGTACCTGCAGCGGATTCATAAGTCGCCATGTCCCCCATCGAACATCCTCTGCGTCATAATGTGAGCTACACTCGTTGTGATGCCGTCTGGAAGCTCAGCTGTCGCTCCAAACCTCGACCTGGATGAAGGGAATTGCAATTGCACTTGGACTTGATGTTGGTTGCTTAGCGAGACGAGTGCTATGATTAGGAATGGGCGTAGCACGGCCGGGTCCGTCCTGCCCCTGCTTGACGCGGGTGAATAAGAAAAGCAGCAGAAGAGCTTGGGGCGCTATGGAAGCAGGAGGCTTTGATAGAAAGAAAACAGTCACAGATGTCCGTACCGGGAACGAAGCTGCAGGAAACGGTCATCCTAAACGTCATATCCTTGTAGTGCTGCATGCGTATCCTTTCTTTTCAGGTGATGTGATGTAGCATTGAGCATGATGCAACCCCCCAGAGTCCGCAGCCCTACAAGGAGCTTTGGATATTCGTCAACTCGAGTTCGTTACCACGGCCAATGGGTGTCATCGAAGCTGATCCAGCGACACCCTGACAGCGGTGTAACGCATGGAGCACCCATATCGCCGTCGGATAGTCAGGGTACTGCGGGTGACGAAGACAACGGGCACGGGATGATGGGAGATGGGAGGGCAGAGAAGTGACAATGTCTCTCAGCTTGCCAGGCGCCATTCCGTCTTCAGAAGACAACCTTCCAAGAAGGCGCCGGGATGGCTTTCGTAGACTCCGGATCTTTCTGATGCTGTCCACCGTCCGCACCCCTCCGTGCTATCGGACGACAGATCGATCGGGTCATCGTGCGGAAAGACGCCACGAGTGACATGATCGTGCTCGTTCTCTCGATCTACTACGGCTGAAGCTGCGGGTACGGAGATGGCGGGTGTTTGAATCTTGTGTCGTGACGACTTGAGAGTTGTTCCATGGAGAAGACGACAGCAGTTGGAGGTGGAAACGCACGGGCCACGGTAGGGCTGACGGTCCGACCATCAAGCGGCCCGGGACGGTATCCCCATTATATAACACACACACATGCAGTCACACTCGACCCGCACCGCCTTCATCGCTCGGACACGTGACAACCTCGCGACGGCGCAGAAAGCCCGTTCTCCACACAGGGACGTGTGTGCTGCCAACCCGCCAACCCGAACGCGAACTTGACTGGGTCGTCTCACTCATCACAAGACATTACCGGCCAAACCATCCTCACCAGCAACGGTGAAGGGAGGACCTGGTGCCGGCGACTACGTGCAGCCCGCTGCGCCATCATCGGCCGAGCCGAGTCGGAGCTGACGGTTCGATTGTGGATTGAACAGTGTCAGCCTTACGACGGCTGCAGTAGTGTTGCTGCACGATCTCGGTCGATACTGCAGCACATCATATATTGATCTCTGGGGTCTTTGGATGATGATGACAAGCGGCTGACACGACTGATCCGAAAATCTCACAGCGCTTACCAACCATACCATTTACCTGTAGACGCCGACCACTTCAAACCACGAGACAGAGCAGCAGATTGATCGTGATCGAAGTGTATCCCAATCAGCTGCTGGGAGCAAGGTCGCCCGAAGCTGTGAACGCCTTCACCACCCTCGGGGCGATATATTGCACCGTTACCGCTTGAGCGCGCCTACCAGTCATCAGATGTAGCTTTTCTTTCTTGGGTGCATTTGGTCAACATCAAGATGCACAATGGAGCCACCGCCTCACCACACGAGATCCAACATCAAAAGCATCACATTGCCTTCAGGTTATTTCGCAAGGTATTCCCATCATATCTCTCCCGGTACCTACGCTACATCTACACACTTGCTCGCACATGCTCTGAACATTCCAGTGACTCCCTACGAGTACCAATAACCGACCTCGACAGCCACGCACGCGCGCGTGTGCGTGCCACACACCCCGACCAAATACAACACTTGCCCCGAACTTGAACTCCACCATATCATAATGAGCATACAGTATCCGAACCCCGTCCCAGCAAGCAATGGTGAAAGCAAGCCCTTCACCAGCACAACAATCTAATACTGCATGCCGCCACCTCCATAACCC
>Ga0058703_1000256_pt1 | contig 11729 bp, 6 predicted proteins | sample AgamicMgMae_FD_83782 | JGI IMG/M metagenome (GOLD analysis project Ga0058703, IMG submission 83782) | Agave microbial communities from Guanajuato, Mexico - Mg.Ma.e | ecosystem: Host-associated > Plants > Phyllosphere > Phylloplane/Leaf | place: Guanajuato, Mexico | collected 2012-06-04
AACAAGGTCTGCATGAAGCTGATGCGTCAAGTTTGTTCGGAACCAAAATTCCAAGGCAAAGAAAGCCGCTTCGTGGAAGTTGGCCGTCGTATGCTGAGTGAGTACGGCTTTCGTCGTCCGAACGTCAAGAATCAATGGAACCGGTATTTGAGAGCGCGATGTGGGTTCGAGGATCGTGGAGAGAAGAAGAGAGGAGGTGGGGTTATCACGTCTGCACTTGGACGGAAGAGGAAGAGGGGTGTCGTTGACGAGAGCGACGACGATGAGGAGAGCGTCGACGATGACGAAGAGGATGAAGAGGAGAACAATGATCGGAATAACATTGACGCAGAAGACGGGTACAATCTTGAAGACAGCCAGTCGAACGCAGACACGGGTGTAAATGCGGAAGCAAGAGTCAAGGGTATCAACTGGAGACCCATCGGCGGCAAATCATACGGTGGAAAGTCCATACCAGGTTACATCCCCAGCTATCCGTACGGCGGCAAGTCACTCCCGAGCAAGAAGATCCTCAACACGAGATCCCTATCAATCGATACTAACAACCACAACTACACGGGCGGAAAGTCAATCCGTATATCCATCGAGAGGGAAGAAGATTACATCACCGAGCCTATCTGTGGTCCATCTTCACCTTCGACATCCACTGAGACCGACGATGAAGAAGAGGAAGATGAAGAAGATGACGGAGACGCCAGTGAGCACGATTCTTTGTCACCAGAGCCGGCTCCGAAGAGGACCAAGATAGCAGATCGGGACGCGACGATGGCCGCTGAGTTGCAGCGGGCATGGGGACTAGGACTGCGTCGACGGAGGTATATATTGTTTCAATAGCCACGATACGCAAGACAGTAGAGCACATACAAACACTCAATCAACCAATCAAGAATACAACAGTAAATAAATCTCGAACAATGGTATTCCGTCTCATCACTGCATCTGATTGATTCTCTACTCTAGCTATTTCCGCTCACGGCCAATTTCATCAAGTGGTCCATGAACGTCTGCAGACTGACGTCGTCGGTGAAGATGGTCTGCGCCGTCTGACTGACACCGCCGTAAGAGCCCGTCGTGTGCGTTGTCGAAGGGTTGAGCTTGGAAAGCAAGAAACGGGCCTGCGAACCGCCAGCGTCACAGACGATGAAACGGGGCAGAGGGAAGCGGTCTTGAATGAGTTCCTAGGAGATGGTTAGTGGATGGTTACAGAAGAACGGCACAGCTGATATGTTGCTTACCTTGGCGTCTTCCTTTGGCGACTCCAGCAGCTCCTTGAAGTTCTCGTAGCCTTCTTGATCTTGGTAGCCGGCTTTGCGCCACTCGGCCATGGTCTCGCCGTGGAAGATCAAGATGTGGAAAAAGGTGTCGAGGAGCAGGATTGTCTGAGGTTGGATGCTAGTGCTGTCGAGCAGGACTGGCATGCTGCCTTCTTGATCAAAGGTGTAGCTGTCCAACGTTGGCTGAATCATGACCAAGCTGTTCGAGACATCCTCGTGGTTCAGAACGTGACGATAGAAAGCGGTCTCGTCGGGCGAGTTGTTGAACACTTGCAGGAATTGCGAACGACGAAGGTGGAACATGAATTGTGGGTAAAGGGTAAAGTTTCTTTCCAATCGGAATGAGCTTGGGTCGTCTTTGCGGTATTCAGCGAATCGTGAGCAGAGACGGATGAGCATGCGATCGACCCAGCGGAGAATGTCTGGGCCGTCATCAACTTCGGCCTTGAAGACTGCGATTCTTGACATGAGGACTGCAGCGGCTTCTTGGTCGAATGACTGCGCGATAGCAGGATCACCAGATGGACCGCTCATGTTGCGACCGACAGTGGTAACACGGAGGTGGAATTGTCCAGAAGAGTGCTGGTAGTAGGTGAGGAATTGCATGAGACCTTTTTGTGGGCCTTGTTGCATGCCAGTTGGTGCGCTCTGTCCAGCGACTTCAAAGTAAACTCCGTAACTTGAGTTTGGGTTGATACCACACATCTTCCAAGAACATGTGTTGCCGATACCGACTTCGGTCTCTCCAACATTGGCGGATTTCTTGTTCATGGAGATGGCATGACCAATAAGACCAGACACCTTGAGTTCTTTTGTAGTGAGAACCTCTAAAGAGGCGTTGAAACCCATGAGAAGGTTGTCGTTTGCGTCCTTGTCAAAGATGCGAACGAAAGACTGCTTGAACATGGAAGATGTGAAACTGTCGGTCAAAATCATGTGGCCACCAGTTGAGTTGGCAAGGCCCTTCATTTCCAGCAGACCGACCTGGTCAAGACATCCAGCAAAAATATCAATTATGTGGCCATTCTGAGCAGTACGCTTAGCAAGAGTGTCGTAGAACTTGAGCGCCTTCTTGTAGTACTTGATGTTGTCGCGATCAATGTCGTGGTGCGAACGAATTGGCTCCTTGAGTTCTGGACCGACAACCATACCAGGACCGTCAGTGGCTGGACCTCCAGTAAAGAGCATGATGCGACCACCGGCGTTCTGGAAAGAAGTCTCGAGAAGACCAGCGGCAACACTCAGAGCGACACCAGTGCAGCGCAGTGCACGCTTGTCGTTTGTGACTGGCCACGGGTCTCTTTGAAGTTGCTCCAGTGCATTGGTAAGCTGGAATTCGCATTGCTGGAGAGGAAGCAAGAATCGCTGTGCCGCTCCCATTGGTTGCGCTGGAGCAGGACGACCTGGCTGTGGTTGTGGAGCGCCTGGACGAGCTCCTGGAGCCATTGCCAATCCAAGCATTTCCTGTACCTGCTTGCCAGTATAATCGCGACTACCTCGAAAGACGTATGATTTTGCGCACTCGGTATATCCTAGCTCGTGGACCTGGGCCATTGTTCCGTAGGTAATAAGACCAACCAAAGCGTGTGGAGGTAAAAGGCTGAGAGACATGATGATGGAATCCTTGAGTGCCTTTAAACTATCCTCCTCTTGACAAGTGTCGACAACAAAGACAAAGATTGGTGGGACTGGAGCAGGTCTGGCGAGTCTGTACTCGATTGTTGTGCTTCCTGGGTGTAGTTCTGGGGGAATCTGTTGCTCTGAAATGTCTCTGTAGTGAGGAGGTAGGTTGTTGCGCTGTAGACAGAAGGGGCAGATCCATATTCTAGCGCGCATGTCGACCTGACTGATGGCTGTTAGTGTTGTGTTCCAAATTCATTCGTCTCTTGCGTACCAGAAAGGGTTCAAGGCTGCGCGACATGGGGCCTTGCAAGTGACTGGCTCGTATTGAAGAAGTGGTGTGTCGGTCTTCTCCTTGAGAGGTGTGTATAATGCGCCAATGGGTACTGAAATTATCAGTACATATAATCCTATTGTCGATGCCAGCTGTACATACCGACTAATCGCGATGCTTCCTTTACAATCGTCAGCAAGATCGCAGCCCAAGAATATAATTCGACGTACCATTCTCGATGAGGGAAATGTGTTCCAACTCAGTCTGACTCCATCCCGGTCTTCAATCTCGCCCCATTGCTCCTTCAGAGCTTCATAGTCGACCATTGGGGCCGCCTGGCCAGGGAAAGCGGCCATGTTGGCTGACGCAGGGAGAGGTGTTCTCTGGTGAAGGAGGGATTCGATAGCAGAAGACGGCGAAAGGGCAGCTCTTAAGACCTCTGACAGATCTTCTCAATATCAAAGCTGATGTCGAGAGTGTGAATGGCAGAACAACAAAGGCAAGTAATGTTGCTGCCCCTCGAGCTTTCTGGACAACTTAGCAACGTCGCGATCTCCAGACGTCGGCGGCCGGAAGCGCGCACGGGCCTCCGCTTTCACAGGCTCCAGGTATACAGTGTTCATTTTCTCTTCCCTCTTCTCTTCTTTCTTTTTTACAGTACCGCCAGCTTTCAAAAAACATTACTATCGACAGACTTGCATATTTTGTGGCAGGCTTGTTTTCGCGCTGGCGCAGAGAGATTGACCCGTTGCTGGGCGCCCACTCTGAGGAATCATTCTGATTCTGAAGATGTGTTGGGAATCAGTAGAGGTTACAATCCTTCGATCGTGCGTGTCTCTTTGAAAGAAGGCACCGGTGGAATGGCCTGTTGCACGTCAATTGTCAGTCGACCTGCTTGGCGGCCACGAGATTAGATGCACACGACGAATGGTTGAAGATGCTCTTCAAATTTCGATAACATGTCTCAATCGTCCAGTGCTGTCACACCAAGGTGTACATCTCGATCATTTTCATGGCAGTGGTAGAGCCAATGGCTTCCTGAGACGGAGAACATGAACAACATCTAATATTGACCTATGTCGTCCTTTAATGACAGTTCCGACGCATATCGATGACAGAAATCGACTCGATAGTGCTGTGAAAAGGAGCTGGACGAGGAGACAATTACAATGCAGCATGTTGCGTCGTTCAGTCGGTCGACGTTGTCTAATATTCAAACCGAGCTATGTAGTTCGCCTCTTACGCTGACAGCTCCGTTTTGAGAAAGTTGTTCGCCGGACGCGTGATGAGTTCTTGAAGCTTGGTCGATGAAGATGTCGTGTTTTGGTCGATTTCATGCTTGGGGACGACGATTCAGCTCTGTTTGTCCTACGTGCGAATTTCTTGTATGTGTATGTCCAGACATTGATCTGCGGCGAGTAGCAAGAAACGCTCTCTTGACGTTTACATCTCGAAATAGCACAAGAGCAACATGTAGTCACATGCTGAATCCAGAGTCGAATACAACTCAAAGAATACCCTCGGTCACGGCTGCGGCAAGGCTCGGCACAGCATGATGTGCAACAGCATTTTTGAAGATTCTCGGCGTTTGGCCGTGTGCCGATGCAGTGCGGACCGTAGCCGCGCTTCGTGGCCGCCCGGTTATCGTGATTGGCGGCCTCATGCACATGTCGGCTATGGATCGCCATTAACGAGGCAGGTTCGCATACAGCAACTTCCCCCGTCGGGGAAGGAACGATGACTGGAAGCGCTTGCAGTCCACTAGCCTTCATTGACAACTTTCATCTCACTTCATGTTCATCTCCATCCTTCATTCTTTGACAATCAACTTGCATTGATAAAACAATGTTGGTGTCCGAGGCATAGACCAACACCTAACAAGACAATTTGTGGACCTCGACCCCGAGAAAAGCTCCGCAGATACATCATACGGAAGCATCCATCACATCACACAGCTCAACAACTGAAGCTTGGCTCGGACGATCACCAAGTCTTTTCAGACTTTCGCAACATTCCCTGTCTCTCGGCCAGATTCCCATCTCCTCCACTCCTTCTCCTCCTTCTCTCCATACTCGAAAAGTAACGTGGTATGGCAACAACCCGAGGAGGACGTGTGCTTCGTGGCCTGGGCTACGTAGCCGGTGCTAGTGCTATCGGTGCCGGCGGGCTTTACGTCGTATACCGACCACGAAATGTCCCTGGATTAGAACCAGCCCAAGTCCCTCCACCAACTTATGGTGAGGGCGGCGTCTTCAGACCTCCACACTTTCCACAAATAAAGAGCAGGGCAGAGCAAATCGCCGACCTCAAGGCATCTGCTGGTCAGATCGCCGGCGCTGTCGCTGATGCCGCGAACAAGGTCAAGCAGTCTGTGACTGGTCAGAGTGATGTTCAGGCTCAGAATCAGGGCGCAAAGGGCGAGGAATACGATCTGCTTGTCATTGGTGGTGGTGCTACCGGAACCGGTGTTGCTCTTGATGCTGCTACCAGAGGCCTCAAGGTCGCCATGGTCGAGAGGGACGATTTTGCTTCTGGAACCAGCAGCAAGAGTACCAAGCTCGTCCACGGTGGTGTCAGATATCTTGAAAAAGCCGTCTGGCAGCTTGACTACAACCAGTAAGTTTTCTTTCGACGCAGCCGCAGGTGGCCGTCATTAACCTTTTCAGGTACAAGCTGGTTGTCGAGGCTCTCCGTGAACGCAGATACTTTCTCGATACCGCTCCGCATCTTTCCTCATGGCTTCCAATTATGATTCCCGTCAACAAGTGGTGGCAAGCTCCTTACTTCTGGGCTGGTACCAAATTTTACGACTTCCTGGCTGGTTCCGAGAACATCGAGTCTTCTTACTTCCTCACTCGCAGCAAGGCTCTCGATGCATTCCCTATGCTGAAAAAGGATAACGTGGTTGGCGCACTCGTCTACTACGATGGTGCCCACAACGATTCCCGCATGAACGTCTCGCTCGGTATGACTGATGCTCTCTACGGCGCCACTGTTGTCACTCACCTCGAGGTTACTTCTCTCACCAAGGGCGAGAACGGCAAACTCAACGGTGCGACTGTCAAGGATCTGATCGCTGAGCGTGACGGCAATTCTGACGAATTCACCATTCGCGCCAAGGGTGTCGTCAACGCTACTGGACCATTCACCGACGCAATCCGCAAGATGGACGACCAAACCGTCGAGGAGATCGTCGCTCCATCTTCTGGTGTTCACATTATCCTTCCCGGCTTCTATTCTCCATCGAACATGGGACTGATCGATCCTCACACGTCTGATGGTCGTGTCATCTTCTTCTTGCCTTGGCAGGGAAACACCATCGCTGGTACTACTGACTCGCCTTGCAAAATCACTCAGGACCCGGTTGCAGGTGAAGAGGAGATCAACTGGATTCTGAACGAGGTTCAAAACTACATTCAGCCCGACATCAATGTTCGCCGAGGTGACGTCCTCGCAGCCTGGTCTGGTATCCGTCCACTTGTTCGCGACCCCAAGAAGGCTGCCTCCGAAGGTCTCGTCCGTAACCACTTGATCACTACCTCCGAGTCCGGCCTCGTCACCATCTCTGGTGGTAAATGGACTACCTACCGTCAAATGGCCGAAGAAGCTGTCGACGAAGCGATCAAGACATTCGGCCTCAAGACCAAGGCCTTGCCTCAGCCCCCGCGTGTTTCCGGCACCTCCGTCATCGACGTCGAAGGTCACCTCGACGGCACCTGCCAGACCCACCGCGTCAAGCTCATCGGTGCCCACGGCTGGAGCAACACCCTCTTCATCAACCTGATCCAGCACTTTGGCCTCGAGACCGAGATCGCCAAGCACCTCTGTAGCAACTACGGTGACCGCGCCTGGACCGTCGCCGCCCTCTGCGACCCAACAGAGCAACGCTTCCCGATTCGCGGCAAGCGCATCAGCGCCCTCTACCCCTTCGTAGATGGTGAGATCCGCTACGCCGTGCGCCACGAGTACGCCGAGACCGCTGCCGACGTGATCGCACGCCGCACACGTCTCGCCTTCCTGAACGCTCAAGCCGCGCTGGAGTCGCTGCCGTTCGTCATCGATGTCATGACGAAGGAACTCAAGTGGAGCAAGAAGCGCCAGGACGAGGAGTGGCGCACCGCCGTGCAGTACCTGGGCTCCATGGGTCTGCCTAAGGGTAAGCTGGAGTTGACGCGCAAGGACGTCGAGAACGGCAAGGTGGGCCTGTATGAGGATGAGGAGTACAAGCTTTACGCTCGTCACGGTATGTGTTTTCATTATTCAATATGGGGTTTTGAGACGGGTGCTAATTATTCTGCAGATAAGCCACAGGAGACTCTCGAGTCGGACTCGCAATTCGCCTCTGGCCACAACCCTGCCATTGGTGTCAGCAGCCCGGCGAACAAGTAAGGTAATGGACTCGATGAAATAAGAGATGGTAGAGAAGTGATACAGGGATAACGGCTGAGGAGCGAAAAGAGCGGTGGTTATGCTGCGATATACTGGATAAAGTCACCAGTCTGAGATGGGTGGGATCGCGGCGCGATGGAAGGATGGATGTATTTGTGTGCCTTTTTCCCTATATCCCTTACGTTGACTGAGTTGCGGCGAGGTAGAAAAGATTGTACACTATTGATTTCTGATATCTAGTGTGTCTTGGTGTTTAACTCATGTGATCATGTGGTTGATTCCCATACAAGTTGACGGCAGTCGATGTTACAATTGATGGCAATAGCACGCGGTACTACACCGATTTAGAAGAATGATTGATCATCGTTAGCGTTCTGCTACCTCGACTGCCTACAACACTTGTCTTTCTCTGCACTCTGCTGCACAGTACAACAAAAGAACGAATAAATGATTACCTCCCCTCCGTCCACAATCTTGATCATTCTTCCGCCAGCTACTGCCTTTTAGGCCTTTTCCCGGGTGGGATTGTTCCAAATACCTTGTCAATCCAGCATGTTTGGTCTGCTTCTTCTTTGTGATGTAAACATCACAAGCAGGGTCCAAAGATCAGGGCCTGTCGCATTCATACGACAAGTGTCGGCCGATACTGGTGAGTGACTGACTGACTGAGGCGCCCAAGCCCCGGCGTCGTTGCGCTGTTCCGATGACGGGGTCGTTATGAAATGAAGCTGCATGCTCGTGAAATGCATCTTTGTTTCAGTGCCACAGGCTGCGACGCTCATCTCGCGTCATTTCCAGTGTTGGCATTGCCCGTGTTAGACTGCGATGGCTGCATTGGCGCGCCCTGTGGCCCATTCTGCTGTGGCATGGCGTTTTGACCACGAGGTGTCATCTGGTTATTGTATCCGCTGTTTGACATGGCCCTGTGCTGCATTACGTTCGAGTGACCGCCATAAGTATGTGGCATTGCTTGACTTCCACCTCCAAATTGTGGCTGACCGTAGTTGGGCCCCCGCATTTGATTCACTATGAACTGTCAAAAAAGGCTCGAATCATTTCGAGATGTGAAAACTTACTTTGTCCACCATGCTGAGGCATCATCATGGGACTCTGTCCTGGCATCATGTACATTTGTTGGGGAGTATGACCTTGCTGAGAGCCTTGATGGCTCATTGGATGACTTCGGGAGCTACCACCATATCCACCTTGCATTGCATGCTGACCAGGAGGTCCTTGGAAGTGAGGCTGAGCGTGACCGGGACCAGGAGATGGATACATTTGCTGAGGCGCAGGAGCGTTCATATATGGCCCATTGGAACCCTGCTGCATCATCATATGTCCTCCCATCGGCGTACCTTGAGGAGCAACGAACTGGCCTCCAGGCATTGGCCTCATGGCCATTGCTGGACTCATGCCACCACCCGGCATGCCATAAGGAAATCCTTGCATCTGTGGATGAACCTGTCCAGGATACATCATCTGTGGATGACCTGGAGTCATTCTTGGCGAAGGCTGTACCGAGTTGTTGGAAGAATATGGCATACGTTGGTTGTCCATGGGACCCATTGGCTGGCCCTGACCCGGGTAAAAGGGTGGCGCTTGTTGATTAGGTCCAGCGTTCTGCAGATGGAGCGGCAGCTGATGCTGGTGTGCCATGATACCGTTGGGCTGACCGGGCATTGGTGAGACTTGTGCACCTGGCTGCATACGAGGAAACATGTCATTGTAATTCTTTTCTTGGTTCACTTCTGAAGCATCCCAAGTAGGAGGAGTTCGGTATGCTTGCGGAATACCTCCGTTGACAGCAAACATGGTCTTTTTCTGCTCTTCCGTGGTCTCGTCTAGCATACGCTTGATCGGATTGAAGCCGTCTTTCAGTACACTGCCATCACTCATTCCGGCCATCTTGCTTGGCTTCTTGTTGGCGGAGAAGAAGCTAGTCGCTGTAGTCGAAAGAGTCGAGGCAGCGACGCTCGGCCTCTTTAAAGCTGGTGCGTCAGATGCGCCGCCTGGAGTGAACGTGCTAGCAGACGGGTTTGGTCTGAATTCCATGGCCTTGACGTTGAATCTCAAAGCGTTGGCAGCACTGGAAGTAGGGCTTGTCAATCCAGATTCTGCAGGAGATGCAGTAGGAGGACCTTGAAAGTTTGGACTTTGGAAATTGTGAATCGGCAGCGGTGAAGGAACGTTTTGGGGCATGCCAGCTCTGTACTGCACCTGGTTCTGCGCGACACGCTGAGTGAAGCCTCCTGGTCCTCGAGCAGCCTGAGCAGCTTCTTTGTTTTGCCTTCCACCTTGTACGACTCTGGTTCTCTGAGTTGTCGGGGAAGTGGTATCCTGTGCAACCTCGGCACTCGGTGCTGTCGCAGTACGAAGTGTGTTGGGCTTTGTCACTGGCGATGAAGTTGCTGACACCTTCTCTTTGTCCTTGACCTCTTTCTCGCGCGCCTGTTGCTCAGCTTTATCCCTAATTTCATCCTGTCTTTCCTTTGTCTTGGCTAGTATGGGAACCAAATCCTCTGGAACACGTGAGTGTAGCTTAAAATTCTGCGAGAACTTCTTGAGATCGTTGAGTTTGACCGACTTTTCCTGCTTCGCGGTGTTTGATTTCTGGGCCTGGATTGCACGTTGCTGTTGCTGAACGCGAAGTTTCTCGGTGCTGGTAAACTGCTTGAACGATTCATAGACGTCCTTCATGTAAGCTTTGCCATCAGGCTTGACGTCTGTGGCCGGCGCAGCCTTGCGATCCGTTGAAGAGGGCGTAGTTTCTGTCTGACTTGGAGTCGTCGTGATCGTAGGAATGACATCCTTCGCAGTGGCTTCGGCATCTTTGGTAAGTGGAACAGCAGCGGGAGCCTCTGCAGCCTTGTTGCTAACATCGACTGGAGGTGCAGGCGAGGGTGTGATGTGGCTGGCAGAATCTGGACGAGCGATCTGTGAAGAGATGATTGCAGGATCGAAATGGGCGCCTGAAGCCTCGGGTTTGCTTGTGCTTGGACGCTGTGAAGATGGAACGTAAGCATTCGGACCCCGTTTGATGAGTGAAGGGGTCTCGCGGCGAACGCCACTGTATTTGTCCTCTTCGTCCAGACCACTGTCCGCCTCTGAAGTCTGCTTTCTAGCCTCGCCGCCCTTTTCAATCTCACGTGCGATACGCTCAGCTTCTCTCTCTTTCTCCTTGAACCTGGGGTCGTGGCGATTGATGGAAGTTGTGTAGATATCCTCGCTGTAGTCACTTTGCAAACCGTAGAGACGTTCATTGGCCGCAAATTGATCCCATGCACCAGAAGGCCCAGACTCGTCACCGCCGAGTGACATGTCGACGTCGTGCTCCGGACCAGGCTGCCAACGCTGAAGCTCACGCTCTCTAAGCTGAAAGCCTCTAGAGATCTCTGTATCCGTCTTGAATCCCTCAGACACGCCTGGATGAATCAGCAAGGCACAACTTTGAACATCCGCGTCTGACCTACCATTCGAAAGTGGAGTCGTCGAGGCAGTGGAAAGGCTGACCGAAGGCACTGAAAGATCAATGACATCTTGTGCATTGAATGCCATGGCGTGGTCAGAACCTTGTCCGACAAGTTGGTTGGACTGGTCAGAAGATTCGGAATCGCCATTGAGCTGAGACGAAGTAGCATTTTTCAGCGACCTTGTCATCTTGAGGACATATAAGTTATTATTCGGCTCGGTAGTCGCTCCAGAGAAGACACCGGTAAATTGCTCGCCGTTCTTGAGTGTTACAGTTGCGTCCATTCCCTGGGTGGTCTTAGCGTCTGAAGTCTTGGGTAAGCATGTAGTATTGACTTACGGTAAAGTTCGCAAGCAGAAACAGCAATCGGTCGTGAGCATGTCTGCTTGATGTATCTGCTTCCAATGTCCCAGCTCTTTGTGAAGCATCATTTTTGACTTGGCCGTTCGCCGTACCATTGAGGGTGGAGGAGCTCGCAGATCTCTGGGTAATAGGGTTGGTACCAGTCCAAGCCTTTGTGGTGGATTTCTTGCTGTGAGATTTGTCAGTGTGTTTCCTCGTCATTCGGAAGGTAGCCAGGGTGGACGAATCAGCGACTCCCTCAGGGAACAGTCTGCGCAAGCCCAAGCATGATGGACGCGGCTCCGGCGAGGCCATATGTTGGAAAGTCGTAGTACGGGAAATAATGTGATGTGCGTACCTA
>Ga0058703_1000257_pt1 | contig 11715 bp, 5 predicted proteins | sample AgamicMgMae_FD_83782 | JGI IMG/M metagenome (GOLD analysis project Ga0058703, IMG submission 83782) | Agave microbial communities from Guanajuato, Mexico - Mg.Ma.e | ecosystem: Host-associated > Plants > Phyllosphere > Phylloplane/Leaf | place: Guanajuato, Mexico | collected 2012-06-04
ACTTACAGGAAACTGCCTATTCAATGCACTCTCTGACCAGATGTATGGTCACCAAGGGGAGCACCACAATATTCGAGCTCAAGTAATCGACTACATGCGGGAACATGGAGACTACTACAAACAATTCATAGATGTTCACCCAGGAGGTGGTGTCAGAAGAAACCCAAAGAGAAAGAATGCTGGCAATGGTGTAGCTCCTGCCACTATTGCCCCTCCATCACAGGCAGACATCGACCGGGTATTTGAAAGTCACTTGCAGAGCATGGCTCAGGGAGGTACATATGGAGACAACATGGAGATTTCGGCCTTCAGCTCGGCCTTTAGCATCGATGTCAAGATCTACCAGAGAGATTTTGCATACATGGTGTCCGGCAGTAACGCCGAGGGCGACAAGAAGAGAGACGTCGCTCACATTGCCTACCACGTCAGATCTCCTTGACTGCTGTCCATGACTTCTGCTAACCTGTTCTAGATGTGGGAACACTACTCCTCTATCCGCAACCTCGACGGTCCACACACGGGTGATCCACAAGTCCGGGAACGAGCTCTTTCACCGGCAGAAGAGAAGAAGCAAAAAGAGCAAATGGCTCATACACCAATGGTGCTGCCTTGGCAAGTCGATGTGGTTTCCAAGTCTCTACCTTTTCTAGCGGACAAGCCTACGATCAAGCGAGCACTTGAAGAAGCCAAGGGTAACATTGATGCCGCAGTGTCCAAACTGCTTGACAGAGAGGAGAACGGTAGTACATCGTCAACACAGGAAAGCTCGAGCATTGAACGAGAAGCCGACAGCGACGATGACCCAGTCGGACCGAACAAAAAGAGAGATCGTCGAATGAGTCGTGCCGCGCGTCAGAGACTTGAAGTACCCGGCCAGCCTCAATTCATGTCGAAGCTGGCCACGCACAACCACAATGCATCACAAGACTCGATTCCAGACTCAGAATCCGAAGTCTCAAGCATCCAATATAATTCTCAGGACGACTCAATCAAAAGTGAAGAAGTTGACTCAGTCGGCATCGCAAGTGATGTCAAGCCGACTGCGACAAGAGGACCACGCATCAAGTTGAAAGGTCCGAGGCCGCCAGCAGATCAGGTCAATGGCAATTCCAAACAGAACCAGCCTACGTCCAAAGTATCTGCTAGGGATCGAAAAGACATGAAGAAGCAGGCTCAGAAAGCAGCTCGCAAGGAGCGTGCACAAGGCGATACAAACACCGGGCTCACCAAAGTCAAGGTCAAAGCCGGAACGGATGGCGTAACCCAGCCACCACAAATCGAGTCTGGCTTCAGAACTCTTTACATCTAGTTCTACATTCACCCCGGAGAGGCACAGTTGGTCGTTCGCCTTCGATTCGGCAAAGATACCCCTCTTGCGTTCTCTTCCGCTTTGTCAGATTAGAGACGAAGCAGCATACGGCGACGAGGTGTGCAACCTTTATTTAGCAATACAGCATGGCGATGGCGTTTGTGCAAGACTATTGATCTTGACTTTGTCTTGGGCATCGGGCAATAACAGAGCCCAGTAGGAAAGCATCAGTGGTGATGAACATGAAGAGCTCAGTCATCATCACCTTCAAAAGGAGCGTCATGCAAGCATACATGGATAGGTCATGAGGATAGCGTAATTATGAGACGAGACGAATTGAAACTATAAACAACCATTTGTGCCAATTAGTGCCGAATGCATTGAGCAGCATGATGCTAGCGAATGATTATCACCAGTAACGAGTCCGAAAATACCAGGTCTTTGACCGCGATAGGAGGACACGCGATGAACCATCAGATCTGGACCCTTGATTGCCAAGCCCCCGCATTTGCTTCCAAGATCGTCATGCACATGCGATTTCGGGTCCCGCTATTGACTTTTTCTCGAAATCGAGACTCCCTCAGACGATTATATCAACGCAACTTACGACCTCCCTTCTCGAATCAAACATATAATCATAATGGCACCCTCAGCGACATTTCCAGATCACGACAACGCACCAGATCACAACGATGCCACCATCATGTCTCTACGAAAGACCTTGAAGTCGGAGGACGCAGCGCTGGCTGCTCGTTTCCGCGCCCTCTTCTCGCTCAAGCATCTCGCCTGTCAGAACCCAGAGACTCCCCAGACCATTCCCGCTATCGACGCCATTGCGTCTGCACTTTCCTCACCATCGGAACTTCTCAAGCACGAATTGGCTTACTGCTTGGGTCAATCCAGGAACCAACACGCGATCCCTCACCTCCGGAATGCACTAGAAGACATGGAACAAGCGCCGATTTGCAGGCACGAGGCAGCCGAAGCGTTGGGCGCACTGGGCGACAAGAACAGTTTGCAGCTGTTGAAAGAGCGACGGGACGACAAGAACGAGGTTGAGGTGGTTAGAGAGACCTGCGAGATTGCAGTTGAGAGAATCGAGTGGGAGCACAGTGAGAAGAGGAGCCAGGAAAAGATCAAGCAGAGCGATTTTTCATCTATCGATCCAGCACCACCGATGCCACAAGCGGCCGACAAGCCATCAATCCCCGAACTCGAAGCCACACTTCTCGACACCAAGCTGTCGCTTTTCCACAGATACCGCGCCATGTTTGCCCTACGCGACCTGGCTTCTCCACCAGATCTTTCAACCGCCGTTCCGGCTGTCCACGCTCTTGCGCGAGGCTTCGACGATCCTTCGGCGCTTTTCCGTCACGAGATCGCCTTTGTCTTTGGCCAGCTCAGTCACCCGGCTTCGATCCCTAGCCTCACAAAGTGCCTCGGCAATCTGAAGGAAGATGGCATGGTCAGACACGAAGCTGCAGAAGCACTTGGTAGTCTTGGTGAAGAGAAGGGAGTCGAGGAAACTCTTAAGAGCTTTATCGATGATCCAGAGCGTGTGGTTCGCGAGAGCATCGTTGTAGCTCTGGACATGGCCGAGTATGAGAGGAATGGCGAGATGGAATATGCGACTGTCATGTCTTCGGCACCAGTCGCTGCTTGATTGGTATAGGTCGGAGTACTGGCGTTGGACTGGTGGTGATACCATATAGAATTCCTCAAAGCACATTGCTTTTCAATTGTTCTCGTTCCATTTGTGTCCGCAGTTTGGACAGGTGTAGAAGACGGTGGATCCTTCGTCTGCACTTCGCAATTGCACCGTATAGTATCTGACCTCTGGCGCATTGCATTTTGGACAAGTTTCCTGGATGATCGCGTCCTTCCTTTCCTCGCCTTCTGCCATGGTCTGAATCTCCGATCGCTTTGCCCGCAGTGATGACGGAAAGGCGTCTGGCTTTGAATGTGTGACAATGACTTTGTCGGATGTGTCCTTACATTTTGCGCCGCAAATTTCGCACGTGAGAGTGGCTTTTTGCAGTCCAGCTGCACTGTCGAGCAGATTGCCGCAGTCTGTGCAAAAAACCAGTGAACCAATTGCAGACATTTTGTGCTATTCCAGGAAAATTCACACCACAATTATTGATCACCGAAGCACTTGGTGAGAATTGTTGACTTCGAGTGAATGAGATGCTGAGCAGAAAAGTGAAGGTCCGATCATCAATAATTCGGGCCCGCGACATGACACTTCAGGGTCCAAGAAGTCTTGGCGCTGATGCCTGACCAATCACGAGTAACGGCTTGTGACTGCAACGCTCTCCTTTGCATCGATTTACCAATATGCATCAACCTAATACGCGATATTGAATGCTTTAGAGGACACGTCCGATGTCTAACGAGACCGAATGACAACAAAGAATATGGCCGACAACGAATCTGTGATTTGAAACGCATTGTACGGATCACGAAAACGCCATGTCGAGTACTGGGAAGGACGATCTGTTACGTCAAACAATACAACAATATGACAATGGTCGCAAATTGATGGACTTTGGCACGCTCCTTCGAGACTAGCTACGCGACAATCACGATGGATCCATCTCACAGAGCGGGCGGCCACGCCTCTGGTAGGCTCAACCCTGGATCTCGCCACGCCCGAATCCCGACTGTCGATGAAGCACTCCCATATACACCTTTCACGTCAATATTACCATTTCACCCAGGTACGGATCTGTTCCATGTCACGGGCTACATTCACTATCTTCTCTTCTTCATCCATCTTTGGTCAGTCAACCTCTGGCGTCATCTAACTCTGGTACAGAAGTTGTTCCTCCACCGATTGCTTCTACTTCTGCATCTCAAGCCAGTCTTCTTACGAACGATCAACGAAAGGCCGCGAAGGAGATACTGGCCTCTTTGAATCGTGAGGCCAACAATGCAGAACAAGCGTCTGTCAAACTTCAACACACGGTCCACGACGTGAGGCAGCTACTCCAGCCTGACAAGCTTCCTACGTAGTATGTTGTCCTAGTCTATTCGAGCAATGGGTGGTTGTACTGACTGATTCCTAGCAACTTCAAATTCCCAGCACGTCTCGCCAGCAGGATGAATAGCCCTCCAAGCCCCGTGACGCCCACGAACGGACCTAGGAAAGATGCTACTTCGCTCGGTTCATTTGCGGAGCTGGTTCTCAATGCCGCACCTGTGCCTCACATTTATCCGACACCCTCACCACAATCTTCCAAAGCTTCTCAGAATGGCCGAAAGCCAGACACTATCTCACAAATAGCTCGTGGTCAAAATCCTGCCTCCAAGGATGTCCAAATCCACAGCGCAAGAAGGGAGCCAGTGATCATCATCCCACGAGTTCCGTCTCGATCAATTTCTAATTCTCAAGAGACACCAACGCCAGTGCTCACGCCAAGTGTTGCGCCTAAGCAATTGGTCTCTGCCCAGCAACAGCTCAAAGCTTCACAGGAGCAAGTGTCTACCTCTCAACAGCTCCGACCCCTTTCTCAACAACATCGAGCACATTCCCAGCAGCCCCAGGTCTTCTCTCAGCACCAGCAGCATGCTTCTCAGGAGCCTCCGATCTCTTCGCAAAGCTCGCAGCGCCTGCCAGTAGTCGTCATGAGTAAGACTCTGACCGCGGCAGAACGTGCAGAGTTTCAAGTTCACATGGAAGACACAATTGCTGTTGCTTCGTCAAAGAATGGTCATGTTAAAACAGACACAGACGTTCCACCAATGAGTTCTGATCAGAGACAAAAAGCGCAAGGAGCCATCAGCAGACTCAAGACCATAATCTCTCAGATCGACGAAGGCGAAGCTGCACTACATAGTGGTCAAACATCCAACAACATGTTCACTCAAGTCGAAACAGCGGATAGACTTGTCACTGTACTCCAGTTAGCAGTCCAAGCTCAATTGGAGAAAGCCATCACTTCTGTCGCAGCGGTAAAAGAAATCGCAGGTTGGAACGTTGAAGACCTTCGACGCATTCAAAGATTCTGTCAAGTCGTCATTGGCGCAGCCACGGAAACCTTTTTAGGGATCGGAGAGGGCTGGGATGTCAACGACGTCCAGGAATGGACAACCAAGATGAGGCTCGCCGAACAAGCACTGTACGCTTCGCGAACCGTCCTGCGCATCATGACTGCAGGCTCGGAGGATAAGACTTTATTCTCGGAAGACGTGCTTGGTTTCGTCATGGAGTTCATCAGACGTATCGTTGACACGTGTGTCGTGTCGGTTGTCGAGCTTCGTTCGGCCGATGGCGCTTTCGAGATTGCATCGAGCAACAGTAAGGCAGTACTTGGTCCAATCATCGCCTCTACCACCAAGATGTGTACATTGCTGGGCAATCTCATCCTCAAAACAGATGTTGATGAAGCAGCGATCACTTCCGCAGAGTCTCTGTGCAGAACATTGATCTTTGTCGAAAATGCTTCGGCGGAGCGAGACTCTGCCCTCGGCATTCAGACATTTGAAAAATTGAGAAGATCTGCCATGGATGTCCTCTCGAAGATCTTTGCCCGTCATTCCGATCAAAGACAATCGATCTTTGACGAGATTCTTACATCTCTTGAACGGCTGCCAGTCACTCGTCAAAGTGCTCGCCAATACAGAATGCCCGATGCAAAGCCTATTCAATTGGTCTCTGCATTGCTTATGCGTCTTGTACAGACAAGTGCTACCATCAATCAAAGCTCGGTCAAGCGGTCTGCCGACAGAGACGTCGCAATGGAGGATTCTGCGAGTGAGGCATCCGAGTCGGAGGAAGATTCCGAGGAAGAGAGCGACGCTGACAGTACCGCGCCGCGCCGGCGCAAGAAGAAGCCGGTCAAGAATCGCGGAGGCCTCGTCAGTGATCTTGAGACCCTTGTCACGCCACTCTACGAGGCTGCCAACAGAGACGCTTCCTACATCGTCAATTTCCTGGTCACCCGCGCCCTTTCGTCAAGCAAATCAAGTGATGAACCCTACAGAAATCTTCTTGACATCTTTGTGGAAGATTTTCTGAATGTGCTGGGTCATACAGACTGGCCTGCGGCTGAGACTGTCCTTCGTCAATTGATGAACAGACTGGCGGGAATCTCAAACGAGCCCAAGAGCTCTGCACCGGCGAAAGCCATGGCTTTAGAACTCATGGGGTCGATGTTGACCGGTATCCTTGACCTTCAACTCCAAACTCAAGAGATGGTAAATCGATCAGCCGAGGATGACAGCGAATTGATGAACAAATTGAAGCGGACCCATGAGGTTATTGCTACTGATGATCTCGAGGAAGAAGATATCGTATCTCTCGATGGTCCATACAGAGCTGCTGCCGAATTCTTGCGGTTACGATCTGAGGCAGACGCCAACGTCCTCACTGCGTTGGGATTCCTGCTGACCCAATGGGGTCAAAATGTTGCAAAGCCTGCGAACTCCTTCAGAGAGGGATCAGAGCCTGGCTTTGTCGCTCCTGCGTCTCTTAAGAAGAGTCTGGTTTACATGATTCAGAATGCTCAAGACTTTGATCTGCAAGACGGCTCTCCGGGTATCACGACCGAGGAGGGTCGACTCGGCGCTGCCCTCGTCACTTTACGCTCTCCTTTCTGTAGACACTTCAACGGTATCTTCAGCGTGCTTCTCAGATCAATGAGCAGTGATCAAGCTTCTTTGCGCAGTAAAAGCTTGAGAAGTGTCGATCAGGTACTCGACAAAGATCCTTCGATTCTGGATCGCGCCACCTACGTGCTCAACAACATCGTTCGATGCCTTTCCGATCCCTCGCCACAGGTTCGCGATTCAGCTTTGGGCTTACTCGCACGCTGTCTCACTCTCCGTCCAAAGCTTGACGCCCAAGCGTGTGATCATGTGCTTGCTCGCACAGCTGACGCAAATGCTGGAGTCAAGAAGAGAGCCATGAAACTGGCCAAAGATCTGTACCTTCGCAACGAGTCACCTGTTTTGCGAAGTCGAATTGCGGACGCCTTGATTCACCGCATCTCTGATATCGAGGAAAGCATCATCGATCTTGCAAGACAGACTTTGGAGGAGATCTGGATTGCTTCGCTGCATGCCGTCTCCAAGCCGCAGAATGGTACTGCTCAACTGCAAGTGCAACTTAAACAACAGGCTTCGGTTTTGATCGACACAGTTGATCGAAGTGAGAATATCGAGACGGTTATGCAAGATCTGCTCGGCGAAATCATGTCCAACAAGTCGAAAACGATGGCATTGAATATTGCTGTTTGCAAAGCGCTCGTACTCGCAATGGTCGACGGTGTCGTGGACGAGGAGGAACTTCCGACGAAGCCAGACCGAGCGCAGACTATGAGGGCGCTCTCGATTTTCGCGCAAGCTAGACCAAAACTCTTCACTGCAGCTCAGCTCCAGCCTCTGCTGCCCTATCTCAAGAATCTGCGCAAGACTGATGATCTCAACGTCTACCGCTACACCATCATCGTTGTTCGATGCACCTTGCCTCATATCGCCAATCTACCAGAACAGATTCTGCGCGAGACACAGCAAGCCTTGCTTGAAAGCTGCCAGACAGTATCTTCCAAAGAGCTTAAGGAGGTCGCAATTTGTCTATGGACAGTAACGGCAATGATTGGTAACGTCGACAAGCTTGTCAACTTCAGTCGTTCCAGTCTCTTCAGTTTACAAAGATTCCTCCAAGCAGATGTGAATGACACCAACAATGTACGCAAGATCAGCAAGCTTTTATCGATCACGGCGTATTCGATGGCTGCTTTCGACCTGGAACAACATGTCGCTGCATTCAAGGAGAAGTTTCCGACTTACAAAGGCAGCTCTGTTGTTGCTCTCGCTATCGACGTAATTTGCCCTATAACGAGCCCAAAATATCCGCTTCCACTTCGAGAGGTCGCTCTCGCAAGCATCTGTCAAATATGTCAAGCCTGGCCAAAGCATTACCTTAGGAAGGATATTTGCAATGCTCTTGAGCTGGTCTTCAAAGCTCGAGAGACCAGCCTCGAACTTGTTCTGATGGAGGCGCTGAAGGACTTCTTCGGCCCAGCAGCGGAGAAGAAGTTGGACAAGTCCGGCAATGCTAATAGTCAAGGCGCGGAAATAGGCGCTGAGCGTATCACCAAGACCTACGTCGCCACTGACAGTGACAATGCTGCCACCTCACTGGCTCAACGTTTTCTGCCAGATGTGCTAAGGATCGCTTTGGACTCATCAGGACCGCTTGCACTGTTCAGTGCACACGTTGTTGCTAGTATCAATCGACTGGGATTGGTGCATCCAAAGGAGTCGGCTGCTTGTCTTGTCGCACTGGAGACTTCGACAAACCCCAACATTGCCAAGGTCGCTTTCGAGGAGCACCGTGACCTTTTCAGCAAGCACGAGAGTATGTACGAGAAGGAGAGCATTCGTTCTATTCAACAAGCTTTCATATACCAGCGAGATATCGTCAAGAGTACTACTGGATCAGTTGGAACACCTCCCGTGCCGAAACTTCACATGTTCTGGGAGGTACTAAAGGCCGCGAGCGCAATGACACGCAAGCGTTTCATACGTAGTGTCCTCCAGCGATTGAAGCTTGAGCCGTCCAAGCTAGACTTCTCTGCCAACGTCACAAAGCACGTGGAGTTTACACGATTCTGTGTCGAGAACTTGGCCTTCTTTGACTACACCAAGATTGAAGAAATCCAAGAGCTAGTTCTCGGTTTGGAGAAAGCCTTCTCATCGACCGGAGCTAATATTGCCCATGGAATCGAGGCACTGCTCGCAGACCATAACATGGCAGACAAACCAGAAGCTCCTCCTTCTTCGGACACCATCCGTATCGGCGGACTAACGGGACACGATGGTATTGCAGGTGCAGAGGCTCCATATGGACACTCAAATCACCCACCCGTAAACGAGGCCAAATTGCGAGAATCGACGATCTGTGCTCAAATACTGACTCTGATCTGGGACACGCGCACTTATCTACGCAAGCTCTGGCAACTCGACAAAGCCAACGTTGGTCTCCGCGGTCGGCCATCCAAAGACAAAACCAAAGAAGCCGTTCGTGCCGCCATCCGCATTCCCAACTCGACAGGCCTTAGCGAGCGCTACCTCGCGAAAAACAGCAAAGTCGCAACCGCTTTGTCCTCCGTTGACGCATCCATAAAGCTATGCAAAGAGTTCCAGACCACTATCTCCGTCGACGAAGAAGTCAAGGTCGCACCCGATGGTGATGATGCCGATACGAGCTTGGATCTGAGTCTGGAAGATAATGGATACGCCACTCCAAGCGAGGACGGCAGTGTGCGGAGCGCTTCTGCTGGTGCAGGAACACCAGGCAAGAGGAGCCGCAAGAGAAAGAGCGCGAGTGCCACACCCGCAGCGGGCAACACGCCGAAGAAGAGAAAGGGAAGTCGAATGGGGCGTTAGACGAGACGAGGGAGATGAAGCGGTGTATAATTAGACAGCATCAATAATTGGTGAGGAAGGGCACAGGGCTCGAACGTCATCGAAGCGAAAGACGACGAGATATATCCTATTTCTACATGATACAATGCATGATCATCACAAGCAATCAAGCGTATAATATCGTTTCTTCATGAGAGGAGATCGTTACATCATTCAAATCCAAGTGGGTATCTACCTCGCTCATCCACAAAGCTTGTTCGTCTATTAAACTAGTCCGTTGTGACGTTAGTGTGCATTTTCAGCCAGAGGACTGCATCTAAAGAAGAAGGCATATCCGTCTGATGCATCCGCTACTTCTTCTCGCGACCTTCGGTCTTAAAACCGTCCGGTTCGGTCGGCGGCTCGACCTGCGTCCTCAAAGGCGTGACATCGCTTTCGGTCTCATGCCGTACACCACTCTCTGCATCGAAAGTGGGTTCAGAATCACTCAGCGCAGCTTGCGATCTGATCCTGGCTCCTTGCCTCGAGTTTTCTCTGCCGGGCGTTAGAGCATCGGGCAGAGTATCGTCGATATCGATTTCTTCATCCTCGGTCACAGTCGCAGCCGCCGTGTCTTCTCCCGTTGAGACTGGATCCAGATCCCTGCGCTCTGTCACGTCGAATCGTGCTCCGTATCCATGAGGCCAATATCAGATTTGCCGGAGAAGCTGTCACCACCAGCGATGACGCTCGTCTGTTCATCCGAGGGTGCTGGAGGTAGGTCGCCGTCGACGTCTTCGGCGTTGCCCTCGTTCTCGAGAAGCAGTTGTGCTTGCATGCTGTCTACGGCTTCTTTCTCTTTGCGTTCGCGCGCCTTCTTGGCTTCTTCTGATGTGAAACTGAAGCCGGAGAGTACGCGCTCGATCTTCGCTTCTACGAGTCCTTTGACATGAAATGCTAATGCACGACTCGTGAAGATTCCGGCGAAGCGGTAGGAGAGCCATAGATAGGCTATGATTGCCTTGTGGAGCTGCTCTAGCTGGCGCAGGTAGTGGCGTGATGGCGAAAGTTCGAGTTCGAGGGTCTCGAGAGGAATCTCTTCAATATCGAGCAGGTCACCACCGCCTTGTGCCTCGATGCAACGGGCTAAGGCAGGAAGCAGACCTCGGAAGAGGTTGATGTCTGACTTTGACGCTGGTACGGCACAGAAGACGATGCGGTCTGCGACAGTAAGGTTCTTGACATGCTCGATCAGGTCTGCGATAGTAAGCTGATCCTTGAGACCGCAAAGATGAAATCGTGAATGCATCTGCGATAGCTCGTGCAGGCGCAGCAAGATGAAGGAGAAAGGTGTCCCAGGAGGAAAGTATTGCGCAAAGCGCTCCACGACGGGAGCTGGTGGGAAGATTCCAGCCGTCCGGATTGGTTCTGGCTCACTGTCCATAGCCTTTGCGATCAAAGGATAGTCGAATCTCTCCAGCGTGGTGACGAGACCCACCGACTTGGTGTCTTTAGGCGCGCGGACAGACATGTCTGTGGCATTGCCATCTTCAGTGGCTTCGGCGTCTGCTCTCGCTTCGTCGCCAGCTTTCGAAATGACAAATCTTGATATTGTGTCCTGGCTAGCCTTGCTTTCACTAGCCTCCTCCTGATGCGACCCGTTTACATTTGACGCCGATTCAAGTATTTCAACCCTTTCAGCAGCGATATCCTCGGACGACTCGCCCTTGACGCTCGAAAGTTCGGCTGTAGGTGCAGTCTGTGAAAGATCGGCGCTGCGATAGCGCCCTGCTCGACCCGCAATCTGCTTGATATCTGCGATTGCGAGTGGCTTTCGACTGTAGCCATCGAACTTGTGCGATTCTTCGAAAATAACTCTTTTGATGCTCAAGTTTAGACCCATACCAATGGCATCACTCGCCACGAGAAAGTCATAATCGTTATTAGGGTCGTTGAATAGGCGAGCTTGCTGTGCTCGAGTTTCTGGCGGAAGACTGCCATATACGGTAGCGACTTTCTTGCCGGTGGAGCGCTCAATCTGTCGACGCATAGAG
>Ga0058703_1000258_pt1 | contig 11686 bp, 7 predicted proteins | sample AgamicMgMae_FD_83782 | JGI IMG/M metagenome (GOLD analysis project Ga0058703, IMG submission 83782) | Agave microbial communities from Guanajuato, Mexico - Mg.Ma.e | ecosystem: Host-associated > Plants > Phyllosphere > Phylloplane/Leaf | place: Guanajuato, Mexico | collected 2012-06-04
ACGCTGGTGTGCCGCACGTTCTTCAGTGATCCGTTTGTCTTTGGTGATCTTCATGTCTTGATAGCGTTTCAGGTCTTCTGGGTACTTTGCATCGACCAAGGCCTGAAAGTCGGCCTCGGAGCGAGCAGCATTGGCCTCTGATGTTTCGCGCGACACCTCGTTACCCATGGTGGCTATAGGAATGGTGTTGATGAGTATATTCCAGGTTACTCAATTCTGCCCGCTGTCACCCGCAACTTCCGTTTACAGAAGTGGGGTCGCTGGGTTCACGTGATTTTGGCACCGTTTGTATGCAAATCAGTATGACTGCTGTGAGACGTGTCAGCTGTGATGTGTAGATGTTGCACTCATTGACAAAGGCCAGAAATCGAGATGTGAACGCCGCTGTGTCGTGCACTGAGGCCTTCGCGTGTCGATGACACGTAAACAACACAATTGTGCAGATAAAAAAGCCTACCCTTTCTGCTGTACATTGAGAAAGTACTGCTTGCCCAAGGGTTGAGTTGGGAAGAGAGCAGGATGAACAAAGTGAGAAGATATCGAAGTGAGGACCGTGATGAGCTGAAGTGAGAGCTGTTTTGATGCGGTAGCGACGTCAGATGGCCTCACTCCTTGATCAGCACATTGAGCACGATAACCCCGTATTGACGTGAGAAGAAGTTTTGTTTGGTTGTGCTACTGGTGCTCGGCCTTTTCGAAACGGTAGCAGTGCAGACTACCACGGTTTCTTGATGTCGTGATGTGTGAGAGTGAGGACGTGGAGGTCTGAATTTTGGAAGGCATTCAATCCCACCACTTTCTGCCGAGCCTCCTCCGCCGGAGAGGAGGATCCAAATATGGCCATTGTACATTATGCTATAGACGACGACCGTCTCTGCGTCTCTGCGTTCATCTACGCCCCATCGGAGCTGCAGGTCGTTGGGATGGCGCTCTTCGACTCACCATGTTTGCTTGTCGATCGCTCGCTGCTCGTCGCGGTCCGACATCACTGATTGGGGCCTTGGAGCGAATGTTCACAGCACGCCACCAGAGGCCATCAACCTACCGTTGTCTTCCAGCGAGATATTCTAACGCACTCCATACTAGGATACCTTCAGTGAGACCGTGGATCAGACCAAGCCATAAGTGTGGTCAAGTACTTCGCCAGCACTTCTTCACAGAATCCATACCTACCGTCCTCGTCCCACCCGTCATCTTTGTTGGCCTGCTGTTCTCATTATGGACATACAAATGCATCATGACCGTCATATTTCAGGACAGGATCATCTACATGCCGTACATGCCACCCTTTGCGCGGGCGGAGAAGATCGCGGACTACGCTGCCATCTGTCATCCCGTGCGGTGGGAGGAAAAGAGGATCAAGTCAACGGACGGGACGAAAATCAGTCTGGGAGTCGGAAGCATAGACGCCAGCCAGATGGACGAGGGACATGAGTCCTCTTTGCACGCTGGCCAGCCGAAGAAGGACGTGGTAATTTGCTACTTCCAGGGCAACGGAAGCTCGATACCGCCTCGGCTGCCCTTACTGTCGAACGTGTTACGTCTGCTTCAGACGAGTACGCCACACTCACGTGTGCGCTACACAATGGTGGCCTTGTCATACCGAGGCTACTGGACGTCTTCAGGCCGAGCAACGCAGTCGGGCATTGAGCTGGACGCTCAAGCTATGCTTGAGTGGGTAGCAGCGAACTATAGCAGACCAGACCATGACCTACGCCTTGTCATGTGGGGACAGAGCGTCGGCGCAGGCGTAGCTAGCACGGCAGTGGCCACATACCTTTCGTCACCACGATACAATCAGCCCAAGCTAGGCGGGCTAATCCTTGAAACACCATTCACGAGCATCAAGAGCATGCTGCTCGCTCTATACCCTCAGAAGTGGTTACCTTATCAGTATTTACACCCTTTTCTGTGGAACCACTGGGACAGCGAAGTGGCGCTACGAACGATGGTGCAAGTAGATGAAAGACCGAAATTGCTGCTTATGCCCGCAACGAGGGACGAGGTGGTGCCGCCAGAGGAGATCAAGAAGCTCGAGGGGCTCTGCAAAGAGTTGGGGCTGGATTATGAGAGAAAAGATGTGATCGGTGCGTTGCATACGGAGGCGTCGACGAGGCGAGAAGGCCAAGAGGCACTCGCGAAGTTCATAGCAGAGAGATCCGACTCGCAATAACAATGTTGCACCGCATGTGGTTTATATGTTGCGGTTTCGTGTGCTGAGACGTGATGAAAGCCGTGAAGTGGAGCGCACGTGCAAGGATCGGCGCTCAGAATTCCTGGGAAAACCCACCCCTCAATGACAGTGACTGTACTGTACTTTGCATTTCGCGAACATACACCACACTCAACACACGATGGCTGCCCCAAGCGTTGCTCAGGCAAACCCTGAGCATCTACCGCCATTTCTTGCCGCGATCGATCTCTCCGTGCACTCTTCTCTTGCGCAGATCGAAGCCACGAAAGAGCTATCCTACACCGGCGATCTCTTCACCACAGTCAATGCCGGCACGTTGGACGCCGCGCTGCGGTTGCTCAAGGAGACAGTCGGCCGCTATGCGATCCACTTCGACGTCTCGGCCCTCCAGCAACAGGACGAAGTCGTGGACCTCCTCGACGCCGGCGCAGCCAAGGTCTTTGTCAGCAGCGGACAGATAACGGGCCTCGTCGAAGTCGCCAACCTCGATCTCGGACGCGTGGTCTACTGCCCGACTGCATCGGCCGGCGAGGCGTCTTCGCAGTTGGAAGGCACGACCTTCGGGCTTTACCTGCAGAATGTCGGGAGCGCGCAGACGGTGGGCGCCATCTTGCACGAGCTGGGCAAGAGCAGGCCGCCGGTGTATGTGTCGAAGCTGAACATGGCTGAGGAAGAGGCGGTGGAGCTGTGCAGGCAGGATGCGGTGCCGATTGTGTCCGCGGCGGATCTCACGGTGGACCGAGAGGGTGGGGCGGGCAATGCGCGCGTTGCTTCGTTGTTGCTTGCGCGGGTGAAGAGTGATCGTCCGGATGGTCTGTTCACAACACTGGTCACGGACGAGCGAGGGGTGGCGCTTGGCCTGGTCTACAGCAATGAGGAGAGTGTGGCAGAGAGCTTGCGCTCGGGGCGAGGCGTATATCACAGCCGGAAGCGAGGGCTGTGGCGTAAGGGAGACACGAGCGGCGACTGGCAAGCATTGGTACGGATCGAGACAGACTGCGACCATGACACTTTGCGCTTTGTCGTGCGCCAGCAGGGACATGGCTTCTGCCATCTGCAGACCGCGACGTGTTTCGGCGAGTACAAGGGGCTGTCAAAGCTACAAAAGACGCTTCAGAGCCGAAAGCGGTCGGCACCGGAGGGATCATACACTGCGCGCCTGTTTAGCGACAGCAAGATGCTCAATGCGAAGATCATGGAGGAGGCGTCAGAGCTTTGTGAGGCGACGTCCAGGGAAGATATCGCGGCTGAAGCCGCCGATGTAATGTACTTCGCCCTCACAAAAGCCACCGCTGCCGGCGTAGCGCTGGAAGACATCGAGCGAAATCTGGACGGTAAGAGCATCAAGGTTAAGCGGCGAAAAGGTGATGCCAAGGGACCGTATGCAGAGAAGTTTGGTGTCAACGGTACGGCGGCCGCAGCGGCGAACGGCGAGTCGAAGAAGGAGATCAAGGAAGCCCAGTCAAAGCCAAAGAGCAAAGACGATCCTGCTGGCTTGAACAAGGACGGCAGGGTTCAGATGCGACGTTTCATCACTGCCCAAGAATCGCCAGAGACTATACAAGAAGCGCTCAAACGGCCCTCGCAACGCTCTACGGACCGCATTATGGGGATCGTGAACCCCATTATCAAGGACATCCGCGAGCGTGGCGACAAAGCAGTTCTGGAATACACGCATAAGTTTGAAAAGGCCACTTCGCTCACTTCGCCCGTGCTCAAGGCGCCGTTCCCTGAGCGCTTGATGCAATTACCACCCGAGACCATCGAAGCGATCGACATCAGTTTCGAAAACATTCGCAAATTCCACGCCGCGCAGAAGGACGAAAAGATCTTGGAGGTGGAGACCATGCCAGGAGTCGTGTGCTCCCGCTTCGCTCGGCCGATCGAACGAGTGGGCTTGTACGTACCTGGTGGAACTGCTGTGCTGCCTTCGACGGCACTTATGCTCGGCGTACCTGCCATGGTGGCCGGATGCAAGAAGATCGTGATCGCATCTCCGCCTCGCGCTGATGGATACCTGACGCCTGAAATCGTCTATGTCGCCCACAAGGTCGGCGCAGAAAGCATTGTGCTCGCTGGTGGTGCACAAGCCGTCGCCGCCATGGCGTACGGGACGGAAAACGTGACCAAGGTCGACAAGATCCTCGGCCCGGGCAACCAATTCGTCACGGCGGCGAAGATGATCGTGAGCAACGACACCACCGCCAACGTCTCCATCGACATGCCGGCAGGGCCGTCGGAAGTCTTGGTAATAGCGGACCACACCGCCAACCCGGCCTTCGTCGCCTCGGACTTGCTTTCCCAAGCGGAACACGGTGTCGACAGCCAAGTCGTGTGCATCGCCGTTGGCCTCGACGAGAAGCAGATCCAAGCCATCGACGACGAATTGCACGCTCAAGCCATGGCTCTGCCGCGGGTGGATATGGTGCGAGGCGCAATCGAGCACTCGGTGACCCTCGTCGTGAAGGACATGGAGGAAGCGATGGCGCTCTCCAACGCTTACGCACCAGAGCACTTGATCCTGCAGGTCGCCGACCCGCTGGCCACACGTGAGATGGTGCAGAATGCCGGATCGGTGTTCTGCGGGGAGTGGACGCCTGAATCCGTGGGTGATTACTCGGCGGGCGTGAACCACAGCTTGCCGACGTATGGGTATGCGCGGCAGTACTCGGGGGTCAACCTTGGAAGCTATGTGAAGCACATCACCTCTTCGAACCTGACGGCTCAAGGGTTGAAGAATGTTGGAGGGGCGGTGATGCAGTTGGCCAAGGTGGAGGAGTTGGAGGCGCACAGGAGAGCGGTGGAGCTCCGGCTGCAGTGGATGGAGAAGAATGGATTATGATGGAGTGTTTGTCGAGTTTGGAAGTGAATCTCCTTTGAAGCACTGGACAGTTCGAGAAGCACGTGACGTTACCTTATCAGGCACCAAGGCATAAATTCTGCCCCACCTCTCGCGAGTTCCATATTTCATCACTTCACACCATCAAACTTCCTCCTCTTCTTCCTTTCCTCCCTTCAAGCGTCGTCCTCGCCAAAGCCACGCATACTTGCTCACACCAGACAGCTGCTCCGGCTGACTCGTCCCTCAAACTGGCAAGTGGGAAATTCGGAGTAATCTTCACACAACGCCATCAAGGCACCGCCCTTGCTCTGGCCAACTGCCCGTGAGGGCCTACCATGACACTCATGGCTGCACTTTTTGGCATCAGAAATCTCAGCCGCACGCTGGACTTCCAGTGAAAAGTGGCTATGGGAGCCGGTGCGAAGATCGTCTGTGTTGATCTTTGGGTTCTACACGAAGACTTTAGTGCAATTCGCGGCGTATCCTGCGTCTCAAGAATGCGTTTCCTTGGCTGTAGCGATACAGTCGGGGAGGGTGTTTTGATGGCAAAGGGTATAACTCAATTCCGATCACTCTGGCCGAGGACGACGCTTCCACCTACTTTTCTCACTGGTGAGTCATGCTGTGGTTTTCACATACGATTGCCGAGTGCAGGATACTGCTAATGAGGAAATTCATATTTGAACGAGATTGACACTACTCTACGCAATCGCCTATATCGATCACTGCCGCCTCACGTGCCGCCGTTCGCGGATATCTCGCCTTTGCTCTCGCTCTCCTTATCCTCCCGCCCATACATCAAGTCCGTACGCATGGTGTACTTCACGCCCTGCACGACATCATCTCCGCTGTGAAGCAGATCCCGGTGCTGAAAGAGCAGGACACGACCAGCTTTCGGCCAGACATCGAACTGCTTCAGCATGTCGTAAGAATGGAAAGTCGTCGCACCGCCCACCAAACCATATATGGCGCACGTGGCAGGGTCACGTTGCAGTACTTTGGCAAGTTCTGTGCCCGTAGGTCGATCCGCGTTGTTGAGGTATAGATGCAAGGTGAAGTACGAGCGCTCCCTCCCGTCAGGCGTCTCGTAGCTCCCATCGCAATGTGGGTGGAAGTACTCTCCACCCTCGTACTTCAAAAACCGCATGCGCTCGTTCAGCCGAGTGAACTCCCACACTTCGTCCCTCTTCGCCGGGCCGTTGCCGGTGATGTTCGCGACATGCTCCAACCGTCTGATCGGCTGCACAGCCGCGACCCCCTCGATGCGCCGCCAGATCTTCGAGACGACTTCGTGGGAGTCCCACATGACGCGGCCGCAGTTGCGCTCGTCGATCATCAACTGCTGGCGTCCGCCGCCGACGTTGATCATGGCGCGCTCCCAGCCCTGGGTTGCGCTTGTTTCGGCCGCGTGGATGAGGAGCTTGCATTCATCACTGCTGAGGACGTTGTCGAGGATTACGGCGTACTTGTCGGCGTACTGTGGGAGGGCTGTATTGACGAAGTCGACTCGGTTGACGGCGATGTTTGGGCTTGGGTTGGAGAGGAAATCTGAGGGTAGGGCTGCTGGTGTTGGTGGAGAGGCTTGAGGATGAGCCATTGTATGGGTTGAGTTTCTGTGGAGTATCACGAAACAAAAGGGTGTTCATCACTGTGAGAGGCGAAATGATCCGTCTTCTGTTCTTCAAAGCGTTCCTGAAGGGGCGCAGCACGAGGGACGATGTAGCCTGATGACTCACGTGGAACGAGGCTGAGCATGCCGCCAATTCACTACGCTCGCTTCCTTTAGACTCCACTGCGATCGAGAGGACCAAAAGGTCTGAATACTAGTGGGTTGTTTGCTGTACTATCACGGTTGATACTGCAGGTGTGGAGAGGGGTTGCCCACAATGATAACTGGATCTGAACGAAAAACACGCAACAATCTTACGTGCGTTTAGACCGGCAAGGTACGAGTGCCTTTCTCGTATCTACATGACTTCGTGAGAGACATATCCACATTCGGACCCGGCGGTAAGCTTCATTCGATCGCCTGATTTGTGCAATAAATAAATTGACGTTCATGAACGTCGTTGGGAAGCCTTGGACTCGCCGGTTCTCTTCGAGAAGCTTGGTGTTTCGTGTCCTACCGAGCGTCGCCACGCACCCTAGGCACGCTGGAGATTCCTCATGCCTGGCATGCGAAGGGATCGGAGTCCCCATCGACGCTCATTGATCATAGACCGACGAACGAAAGCTCGTCCACTGGCGAGAGAGGCGGGAGCGATGAAGAGGGAACGTACAACTGCAGCCGGGCGGCATGTGATAGCGGCTTAAGTGGTGCGACTGCATTGGCCGTGGGAAGGGCGGATCGGGCGATATATGTGCTCCGAATCCAGATGGTCGAGAGTGTGACGGCACTCTTTCGCGCCGCGCTGGGAGATCTGTATAATTGTCGAGCGGTCACTGCACGGAAGCTAGGTCGCCGCGTACACCTGGGTTAAATCTTCGATAGGGTGCGCCCAGCGGGTGGATTTCCAAGATCCGAGCAGGCCTCCTGGCGGTGGGTGTGCAAGATGACAGACTCCATCTCTTCCAAGTACTCGCACTTTGACTCCACAGCCCTTTCACATCAATACCCTACTCTCCCCATTTCCCAGATCCGCCCACTTCGTCCCCTCGAAAGCATCCAGCACCTCTCCCAACTCTCCACCCATCGTCGCACCCATCCCGCTCTCGTCCGTTCGCAGTTCACGCTCCCGATCCAATGCCTCTTTCAACGTGATCACGTCCCGCTGCAGGAACCACGCGACCAGACCCCCACCCTTCTTGACCTCGTCGTGCGTGCCGATCCAGTGCTTCGCGTTCAGCAGCCTCTGAGCTTTCAGACCGTTGTGCGCGCCGAGGTTGGATTGCAGCGCCGTGCGACCGCTGGCGGTGCCGACTCGAATGTTATGCAAGCCGTGCAAGAAGGCGAGGGTGTTGATGGCGGGCGAGGCGGTAGGTATCAGGGTGAGGTCGCCGCTATGGATGCCGTGGGGTGTGTAGATAATGGCTTCGGCGGTTTCGTCGTCTTCGTTGGGTTCGATAGTAAAGTGGTGTTGTTTTCGCTTGGTACTCGAGGATTTGTTCAGGCTGGTGAAGTTGGAAACCGAGGAGTGATGCCGGTTGTTGAAGGCGATCATGAGTGCGGAATGGTAGTGGAGGACGTCGTCTTTCTGCAACAGCCGACTGATGCCGATCCAGTCGGGAAGGGGGGCCATGCTGCTGCTGCGCCAGTCGGTGTTGCCATGTTGGCCGAACTCGTCAACCGTGACGACCGTACGAAAATGCTGCCAGCTACCAATGAGCTTGGCAGCTTCTCTCACAGCGAAGACAGGCACGTTTGGGTGTATGTCGTGTAGCGTCTCCTTGTGGCAGTGGTCGGTGAACTCGTGGCTGATGGCGACAGCATCGATGAACGTCTCCACCCTTGCATCTTGCTCCCTCTCCATCGCCGCGTTACTCTTCCTCCCGGCTCCCACCCTCAGCCCGCTTGCGAGAATCTCCATCTCTCGCGCCAACTCTTCCAGGGCGGCGATACTGGGGACAGCACTTGGGGTGGCGTGCCATTGCTGCGAGAACCAGCTTGCCAGATCGCTCTGGCCGCCTTGCAGCCAAGGGTCGATCAAGATGTTGTAGTAGATGCGCGCGCCATTGCGCACCGCGCTCTCGGGTCGCAGGACCTGCAGCAGCCAGCTCGTGTCGGCGTTGAGGTGGTGGAGGAGCGGACGGCGGGACGAGAGCGCGCGTTGGACGGAGGCGCGCAAATCAAGGTGTAGTTGTGCGGATGGCTCGTCCAGTGCCATGGTCCAGCATCAGCACATCTCCATGATGGTTGCCGGGCCAGGTGATGTGAATGGAGGTGCGATGTGATGCTTCTCTACTTGTAGGAAGTGCACCGGGAGCGGGCTGCCGTCTTCCTCCGTTCCCGTGTACACATGTACAGGTCGATGCATGTAACCTCTCCATCATCAGCCCCAATACACACGCGGCAGCACTTATGATATAGAGCTGCCAGCACATGGGTTGCCTCTGTATCCCTAGCATATACCACCATCGCCACCATCACCACTACACCCGTCAACGCAACTCATTCTTCCACTGGCCCAACTTCACCTGGTCCAAGTCCGAGCACTCAATCAACCCTCGCCGAATCCATAGCACCTTCAGCCTCACCGACGTCCGGAGACCTGGCCGTTTCCATCGACGCCTTCGACGCAGACACACCCTACACACGGCACGACGTTAGCACAGCTCGGGAAACCGCGAGAAACCCGCCACAGCGTCCAGACGACCAGGACCGCTCCCCCTGCCGTATCACCAACTGTCGATGCAATGTCGGACCAGTACGCTCCACCAGCTGGACCGCCACCAAGCTATCACAGTCGACAAACCACCTCACAGCACGAAGACGCCAGCCTGCAGCACCACGTCCAATGGGCTCCATCGGGCAACCGAGAGCGTGAGCTAGCTTCCAATAATCCCTTCCGTGATGCTTACAGGAACACTACACAGGTCCTGCATCCATCTAGCTCGGATCAACCGCCACAATATCAGCCTTCTCCCGGTCCACCGCCACGTTGGACCGGCGAGAAGGCACCGCACCGCGATGATGACTATGCTCCACCGTCAGGTCCTCCTCCAAACTGGTCTGACGAGAAGAGAGCTTTGCCAAATGACGACTATGAACCACCGTCTGGCCCGCCGCCTTCTCGCAAGGCTAATGAAGCGGAGCCGCCACCGTATGACCCTTGGCTCGCGATTCCGGACAACGCTCTACTACCACCTCCGCCGTCCATCAAAGAGGAGCGAAGTCCGACGGCGAACGCATCCTACGATGACGCGGCTCGCGCTCACGCCTGGTGTCGAGAGAATCCTTTGTGGCAGCCTCGTCCACTCAACCAGCAAACCCTACAACGCATATCGGCAGGACATGTCAACCTTACGTCTCCACCCAACAGTACCAGACACGCCTCCCTTCACCAATCGTCACCAGGCACCACACACGTCCGCACCAACAGCAAATGTCCCGACTCCATCTTCCTGTCCGACATACCCCTCTACGCAGCTTCGACCCGCACCCCTCAAACAATCTACTACGAGCTTCGCGTCATCTCCATGGGCGGCCACCACCACGGCGCAGAGGAAGCCGACGCCGGCATCGCCATCGGCTTCGTCGCACCACCTTACCCTTCCTGGCGTCTCCCGGGCTGGCATCGCGCTTCCCTCGCCGTCCACGGCGACGATGGGAGACGCTACGTCGACAACAGCTACGGCGGACAAGACTTCACATCCGCCTTCCGTCCAGGCGATATCGTCGGTATCGGCGTGAACTTTTCCCCTCCTTCGTACGCGGGCGGCAAACCGCGGTGCGAAGTCTTCTTCACGAGGAACGGGAGGAAGGACGGCGCGTGGGACTTGGACGAGGAAAGGGATCAGGAGCAGGAGGAAGGGGATGTGAGGGGCCTGCAGGGCGAGTGCGATATCCTCGCCGCCGTGGGATGCTTTGGCGCGGTGGAGTTTGAGGTCAGGTGTCGGAGGGAGGAGTGGGTGTTTAGGCCTTGAATGGGAATTCGGGCTTCTTGTATCTGCGATCTTCTACCTGATGACGACTTACGATATCCTAGACGGCCGAATGCAATGATCACTGCTTGATGGTCGAAGAGTGAAGATGCCACATGCTTTGCCAAACGTTCTCACTTCTTCCCAGAGCCCTAGCAGAGAAGGGCTCGGTGATCGGCGTCTGAACCAAGGCCCGCGCCGCGTGTCGACAAAGCCAGCCACCTGGCAGACATTGTTATTGAGTTGAACAATGGGAACAAAGATGAAAGAGACCAAGTCTTTCTTTAGGCAAAGCTGAATGAAAGCTCATTGATGATCTTTGTCCACACAGCCAGCCGGAGAAAGGACAAGAGATTGCAAATTTCCATGGAAGTTTCGTCCAAGCTTGATCCCGTTTTCTACGGTACATCGCTTTCCCGTCCTTCTGGCACTGTAAGCGCATTCATTCAATCAACAGATCTCGGTAAGTCAAGCAATTATCCTCACAATTTCGAAGAGTCTGCAGGTCAGACAACGACAAGGATCTCTCGACATACCTTGGTAAGTGGTCTTCCGTTATCCGCCGTTCCTTGAAATCACAATGTCAGTCAATTCAGCAACACCTACGGGCAGCGCCGGTCCTACCTTCACAGGCGTCGGCCCAACCGTGAGCAACATCGTCAGCGGCGTGCACCTCAACTGCCGCTTCGACCTCAAGCACCTCGCCCGATCGGCGCGCAACGCCATCTACAACCCCAAACGCTTCCCAGCCTGCATCATCCGCATCCGCGAGCCGAAAGCGACCGTGCTCGTCTTCGAGCAAGGTAAGATGCAAGTGCTCGGCACGAGAACGGTGGACGACGCCCGGCTGGCGGCGCGCAAGTTCGCGCGAATGCTGCAGAAGCTCGGGTATCAGCCGCGGTTGTCCGGGTTCGAGGTGCAGAATATGGTTGGCAATGCGGACACGAAGCTCGTGATTCGGCTTGAGGGGTTGCGGACGGCGCATTTCCAGTTCACCGTCTATGAGCCGGAGATTTTCCCGGGGCTCATCTACTCCATCTCGCGTCCGGCGCCGCTGAGGCCGTTGAAGC
>Ga0058703_1000259_pt1 | contig 11684 bp, 13 predicted proteins | sample AgamicMgMae_FD_83782 | JGI IMG/M metagenome (GOLD analysis project Ga0058703, IMG submission 83782) | Agave microbial communities from Guanajuato, Mexico - Mg.Ma.e | ecosystem: Host-associated > Plants > Phyllosphere > Phylloplane/Leaf | place: Guanajuato, Mexico | collected 2012-06-04
GTCCTGTACTGTACGAGTACGAGTCGTTGATTTCGAAGCCCGCAAATCAACCTCTTCATCCAGTCTGGATCGGCCGCATTCTGCCGCACCCTTCAGACCGACTTTACTTCTTGCAGTACCTTGCTGCATTTCGGATGAACCATTTCACGCCTAGATCTCACCTCTCGACATTACCGGCCATCCACTCACAGTCTCACATGCTCCGTTGCTCCTGTCTGACATTCTTTGCATGACTCGGCAAATCTCATCTTGTTCTAGAAACTGCAACCATGGCTCACGCTAACCCCCTTCGTCCTCACAGCAAAATCGCAGACAGCGAAGATTCTGACCACATCGGATCTGGCGCTAGCACTCCACCAGGCGGAGCGTCCACTCCTCGCCCCGACCTTGTTGACAAGCGACTGCCTCAACTTCAGAATTACTTTGCACAGGTTCGTTACTTCCCTCATAATTTACTCGTACATTCTTCAATTCGCTTTGCTCCTGTTCCTTTCGTTACCACCTGCACTTCTACCCGCCCCGCGCCTTCCTCTTACCCCTCCATCTCTGGATCATCCTCGTCACCGCAAACTTTGGCCGACACTTCGCAACACTTGATGGCGGCACCAGCACCACCGGCAGATTCGACCACTGCATCAGCATCCACTAGCAGCGCACATGGTCTATTGACCGCACCAAATTCTCCTACCTCGCCAGCCCTTTTGTCACACGAAGAGCCACCGCCTTTGTCACATGAAAGACCGGATGTGGGGTTGAAAGCCAGCACATCGCAAGAGCAAGAACAATATCCAACACCGCCTCTGTCCACATCATCATCCATGCTGAAGCTTGATGGTACGGCTGCTGGTCGGCAAGAGCCTGGCATCCGAACACAAAAGTCGACCTCTCACCGCAAGAGTCAGACCGTCAGCCCTCCACCAAGACTACGACGAAACACCCTTCAGGCAGCAAATACTTTGAACGGCATCGTCACCGCGCCGACAGTCACAGCACAGTTCTCCAATCCCGCCAACTCCGCCGATTCTCCAGACGCTGCCTCTGTTTCTGCCGCCGCCCTCTCATCTCAATCCCCTCCTCCTGATTCTTCATGTTCTACGCGTGCTTCTAGTCATTCTTCTGATCGCTCTACACAAAAGAGAAAGCGTGAGCTGACCAAGGGCGACGCTGTACAGGCTACCCCACCACACACTCCACGAGCTCTTTCAGCCGAGAGCAAGCCAGAAGAGGCTGCCACTACTACTTCCTCTAATGCATCAACCATTTCTGCCACATCCAAAAACAGTCGATCGAGTTCTTCCACCTCTGACCAACCTCCAGTTGGCCAATCCAAGGGTCAATTGCATGTGTCCATCATTGAGGGCCGAGGCTTGAGACCAAGTACCGCCCCTTACGTCGTCTGTATTTTCCAACTGAATGAGGATATCTCAGAGGGTGCCGAGGGAGATGCTATGGACACAAGAGACGACGGTCCATCGCACCACAGAGAGGATGACCTTGCCCGAGGAGTCGCCATGAGGAGAATTGGCAGTGATCAAGGCAAACCCATGCAGATTCCAAATTTCAAGATGAGCCGCCAGAGTAGCCAGACCGATATTGCCAGGTTAAAGAACTCGGCTTCCAATGATCAGGTCACTGATCCGACATGGAAGCACGACGCTGTCTTGTGAGTACATGGATGTATCTACGTTACATTACAACCATGCTGATGCGTTTTTAGCGATGTTGTTGGTGAGCGCTCAGACCTTGACATTTCCATCTACGACAAGAAGAACAATGAGGCCTTCCTCGGTCACATCAGATTTAGCCCAAATCTTGAGGCGTATGAGACAGCACACGAGGGTTGGTATAAACTCAAGCCAAGAGAAGGCGAACAAGACCTGGTTACTGGCGAAATCTGCATTAGATTCAGTTTCAAGCACACCGACAAGAAGACCTACGGCCCAGAAGACTTCGACATTCTCAAGCTCATCGGTAAAGGCACTTTTGGTCAGGTTTTCCAAGTCAGAAAGAAGGACAGCAAACGTATCTACGCTATGAAAGTACTCTCGAAGAAGGTTATTATTCAGAAGAAGGAGGTACAGCACACCATCGGCGAACGCAACATCCTCGTACGGACAGCTACCTCGGACTCTCCCTTCATTGTGGGCCTCAAATTTTCTTTCCAGACACCTGCCGATTTGTACCTTGTCACCGACTACATGTCAGGTGGAGAGCTCTTCTGGCATCTCCAACGTGAAGGCCGCTTCATGGAGGACCGCGCCAAATTCTACATTGCCGAACTGATCCTTGCTCTCCGACATCTTCATCAACACGACATTGTCTACCGCGATCTCAAGCCAGAAAACATTCTGCTAGACGCTAATGGACACATTGCACTTTGCGACTTTGGTCTTTCCAAGGCCAACTTGTCCAAAGGTGATACCACCAACACTTTCTGTGGAACCACCGAATACCTCGCACCAGAAGTGCTTCTCGACGAACAAGGTTACACCAAGATGGTTGACTTTTGGTCGCTTGGTGTCCTCGTTTTTGAGATGTGCTGCGGTTGGTCACCATTTTACGCCGAAGACACTCAGCAAATGTACAAGAACATCGCCTTTGGCAAGGTTCGGTTCCCACGAGACGCGCTCTCGGCTGAGGGCAGGAACTTTGTCAAGGGTCTGCTCAACCGCAACCCAAACCACAGATTGGGTGCTAAAGCTGATGCCGATGAGCTGATGGCACATCCATTCTTCGCCGACGTCGACTGGGTCGCTCTGGAGAAGAAGATGCTCGTCCCGCCATTTAAGCCAAAGCTCAAGGGCGAACTGGACACCAGCAACTTTGACCCGGAATTTACCAATGCTTTAGGCAGTGGAAATGCTGGATCACTCAACGCGAGGGCAGCTGCGCTCGCTGCTGGTGTCAACCCAGAGACTCCTCTCAGCCCAACTCTGCAGACTGCCTTCAAGGGATTCACTTTTGTTGACGAAAGCAACCTCGAGAAGCAGTTTGGCGGTGACATCAGCCGTCAACACTCTAGAGACGACTCCGAGGAGCTCAGAAAGACCTACAGCAACACCAAGGGTGATCGCATGAGCGGCGTTGTCTCGCAGCAAGAACAAGGAATGTTCGACAACGGCATGGATGACATCTAGATCCGACGCATTTATCAATATTGCATCGCTAGCGTCAAAAGTTTTCAAACTGCATTCGCGCAATCTCGGATCCCCAGATTGGGGTCTCACCTCGCCCTTCTTCAAGCTCATGATCTTTACGCTCTTGTGTACATACGCATTGACAGTTTGGGATTGAAATTGGGATTTGTTGTTCGTTATACTTGGTTGGCGGTCTCCCGGTAAAGCGTTGGTAGCTGCACTGAGCAAACCGTGACAAGAGCACTTTTTGGTAGCATTCAAGGCGTTCGTGGCAGGTGTTTAATGGCAAGCAAGCGATGGGCGGAATTATGGGACAGTTTTTGATAAGTACCTAGGCAGTATGGACGATCAGCACGGCAAGCAAGTGTGAATGGAGATGAATCGATAGCAAGATAGCGCCTCGAGGTCGGAATGAATCAACATTCACTGTCGAATAGAAGAGGCTTTAAACTGAAATGGTTGTTGTCAATTATCTTCTCTTCACCTCAAAGCAGCGTAACGGCTACAGTATGCTTAGTTGGGCGGCGAGTTCTGTACTGGAACGTGTGTCACAAGGCCCTCATCTCTCTAAGCCTTCGACGATATGCAAAATGTTCACTGAGATGCACCGAGGATACCGACCAAAGGTTCTACTTAATTGTGTTTAGCATTATGTGTCGATGTTGTAATCTTGAAGTGCTTGCCTCGGCATCGGCTTCTCCAACACCTTCCCCGCTCATCACTGGCGCCCATTCACCATGATATACAAATGCCACTTGTAGTTCTCGTTCTCGTTCGGACTGTCAACGTAGGCATTTGCCATTCATTGAATAAAGCTGCGTAGTCAAGCGGTTTGTAATTGATTGATTCCAAGCTTGCACCAGCACAAAACAATCTCATAACCACATCTGTCTGCCCCAAGCACTCCAATCCCTACCATGTCCAAACCAGGCGAAGGCCATGCCTACCCACCGCAGCCCGTCAGCTGGACAAAACGCGATCTTCTCCTCTTCGCCGCCAGCATCGGCGTATCACCCTCGGCCCTGCACTTTCTCTACGAGCTCCATCCCTCCTTCGCCGCCTTCCCAACCTACCCCATAATCCTGCCGTTCAAAGGGACATCAGCAGACGTAATCGACTTCTACGCAACCCAATCCTCGAACCGATCCAGCATCCCCGGCGTTCCAGCCCTCGACTCCCGCCGCGTAGTCGACGGCGAACGCACCATAACCTTCCTAAAACCACTCCCGACAACCTCCTCGTCCTCTTTCGAGATCCACTCCCGCGTGGTCGGCGTCTACGACAAAGGCAAGCCCGGCACCGTCGTCGAGACAGAGCAAACACTGCTCGACAAAGCCACTGGCGAGGTCTACACACGCGCCGTGGGCAAGGGCTTCTTCGTTGGTCAGGGAAACTGGGGCGGGCCCAAGGGCCCCAAGACAGAGAACTATCCCCCGCCTGCGGACCGCAAGCCAGATGCTGTGTATGAGTACCAGACGACGGACGCGACGGCGTTGCTGTACAGGCTCAATGGTGACTATAATCCGCTGCACGCGACGCCGGAACCGGGGCAGAAAATGGGCTTTGGAGGCGCGATTGTGCATGGGCTTTTTAGTTGGAATAGTACGTGTGTTGGTGTGCTGAGGGAGTTAGGAGGTGATGAGCCGGCGAATATGAAGATGTTCAGTGCGAGGTTTGCGAGCCCCGTGAAGCCCGGGGATGCGCTTGTGACGGAGATGTGGAGGATGGGGGATAAGGATCACGATGGCTTTGAGGAGGTGAGGTTTGAGACAAAGGTCAAGGGGGATAAGGTCTGTCTGAGCAATGGACGGGCGAGGGTGAAGGTTGTGGGTAGGAAGACGCAGAGTAAGCTGTGATTGATGTTTGTGTTCCATCAGAGCCATTTGTATGTCAAATTGCCTCGTGTGCACCAGTGCAGTTTTTTGAAGACTTTAATATTACATGCTTCGCTGTGCTAGAATTGTGTCTCCTGCTGGAGCTCGCATCACGCAAGCAGCCCTTCATTCCTGTCAGAAGTCGTCTAAGCGTAAAAGTTGACCGTGTCCTATTATAGCATGTTAGCAAGGGTTGATGACCTGTACGACCTGTCAAACTGACCTTCTTCTTGGCTTGCACTTCAGCAATAGCGTCAACGTAATGCTCGTGGCTGATCTTGCTCTTGCCACTTCTCAAGGCAATCATACCGGCTTCGACACAAACAGCCTTGAGCATGGCACCACCAAACTCATCTGTACTTCTTGCCAACTCAGGCCAGTTGATAGCGTCGTCAACCGTCATCTTCCTGCTGTGAATGCGGAGAATCTGCGCTCTTGACTCTTCGTTTGGTAGAGGGAATTCAATCTTCCTGTCGAGACGTCCTGAGCGGAGCAAAGCCGGATCGAGGACATCGACTCTGTTTGTCGCAGCAAGAACCTTGATGCGGTCGTCACTTGCGAATCCATCCAGCTGGTTCAACAACTCCAGCATAGTACGTTGTACTTCTCTGTCTCCGCTCTTGTCGCTGTCGAAACGCTTTGTACCAACAGCATCCAGTTCGTCGATAAAGATGATAGATGGCGCCTTTTCCTTGGCCAGCGCAAAGCAGTCACGGACAAGCTTCGCACCGTCACCGATGAACATCTGAACCAGTTGAGGACCGGCGAGCTTGAGGAAAGTGGCTTCGGTTTGTGCGGCGCATGCACGGGCGAGCAGCGTCTTGCCGGTACCAGGGGGACCGTACATGAGCGCACCCTTGGGAGCCTTGATACCGAGCTTCTTGAACCTCTCGGCCTCCTTCATGGGCCACACTACAGCCTCGACCAACTCTTCAATCTGCTTGTCCAGACCACCAACATCCGTGTATTTTTCTGTTGGCTTCTCGTCAACCTCCATGGCCTTGACTCTACTGTCGTACTCCGCTGGTAGTGTGTCGAGTACAAGATACGAGTCCTTGTTAACACCGATCAGGTCGCCCGGCTTGAGTTTCTCGTGGTCGACAAGACCGATAAGGGGAAGGAAGATGGTCTGGCGGGTAGAGGTCTTGATGACCGCCGATTTTCCAGCGCGAGTGGCGTCGAGGTCAATGTTGGCGCCTTCTTCGGCTGCCTCTGCAGCGACATCAAGGTCAAGGATTTCGACAACGTTACCGACAAGGTACGGTAATTGTCTAGAGGCGACTGTCAGCCATGCTGTTTGTCATCAAGTCAGCACGCTCGAACCACATACCTGTTGTTCTCAATCTTGTCCATATTGTCCTTGATTTTTTCATTCATGGCTTGCTTTTCATGTGTCAAGCGCTGGTATTCACTCCTCATTATCCTGGAATCGTTCTCAAGTAGTCGCCGCCGGGCAATGATGTCTCGTGTGCCCATGTTCAAGATCTCTGGATCGAAATCGTCTTCTTCCTTCTTCTCTTGTTTCGCCTCGCCATCGGTATCCTTCATTTCCGCATCGCCGATTTCGGTTTGCTTCTTCTGATCCTTGTCCTCCTCGCGCTCCATGTCATCGAGATCTTCGAGCGACGCCATGTCGATGGTATTTGCTAAGGCTCTGTCTTAGGTGAAAGTAGACTGATGGGCTCGATCGCGTCAAACAGTTTCGTGATGGGCAAGGTTCTTGTGGTTGTTGCGTGAAAGATGTCTGAGTAGCTATGGTGTGAAGGTATACAGTACACTAAAGTAGGCTTCCGCGTCATGCGTGAGCTCCGGAAGCGGTCGATCTTCGGCAGAAAATGGACCGCAGACGACATGCCGCATCAATACAGGCGCTCCTGATTTATTGAGCGGTCTTTCCAACAAATAGTTCTGACGTTCAATTGCACGACATACAATCACACATCGTAAGGAACACAAATTCACCGAATTGAATTCGATCGTACTGTGTCACGACTCCTCATAAGGCACTGTTAGCATTGACCAAGACATGACCATGCGGAAACATTACGCCGGTATGAGTGAGCATTCATCCAATCAACTGTTGATTGATTGTAGTCTACAGACTGTACATGTGATCGCGTGTGGCAACATCATGCGTGACGCTTCCGTTTATCAGCTAGCCCCTGCTATAGAGGCCATACTCAACCGGTCACGGTACTCATCATGACATCTTCTCGGCCATAGTTGGTGAGTCTGTATTTGGAGATGTAATCGTCGTGGTTGATGTAAGCTCCACACATACGCCTTTTGCCTGTAAACGCCGATCGCCCATGAAGGATCCGCCAATTGTCAAAGATCAAGGGCGTGCCTGGCTGAAGCTGGAACCAATACTGATTTTGCTCCGAGCTCAATATTTCGTTGAATTTAGCTGCGGCTTCATACCACAGCGTCGTGTAATTCATATCGGTGGCGAGTCCAGCGCGATCAGAATTGTTCCATCGAACTCGAAACAGATGTCCTTTATGTGTTTGGTCATGCTCCAAGACTGGAAACGCCTGGTACGGCTGTATACTGACATCTTCGTTTCCGCTGGCATGAGAGTGGATGCCTATGCCCGCCAGCCACCGATAAGACCATGGCGAGAGTCTGAACAAGTCATTTGCTGCATTGAACCCATCGACCAGGAGCGATTTGCCTCCCTCGCCACCTGTGTGGGATAGCATGTGGAATGCCTGTAAGCCTGCCGGCTCGGTAAAGTACGTCGTGTCCGTGTGCGCTTCGAGGGCTAGATCCGTATATGCGGTGTCTTTGGAAGCCATGTCCGAGGTAAAATCATAGAAGCCACCATAATGTGTGTTACGGATTGGTCCAATCATTTCCAGCAAAGATTGCGTCGCCTCCGGAGTCTCGGGGCTGTCCGGCACAAAACAAAAGCCATAAACGCGGATTTGGCGCAACAACTCGCCTACACCATGTCTTTGCACATGGCCATAGTCCACAGATGGTGGTTGATTCCGTATTGACGAGTCCCACAATCTGGGGGTGTTATCGAGACCTCTTCTGTAGGCCTCAGTGGCTTGTTGACCTCTTGCTTCGAATATTTCCATTGGCAGACGGCTGTTATGTCCATCCTCCCAGGCAATCTCAACGCTCGTTTCTCCGACAGTACAGTCGACTATGGTGAAAGAGCTTTCGTCCTTTAATGCAAAAACATTGCTTTGACGTTGTTTGGTGACAGGATGGATACAGTCATTACAGTGACAATTGTCCCTCAGCCAATGTTTTGGCAATCGCTTATTGGTGTCCCCTGCGTACAACGATCCATTTGTCCAACGAGGTTTGTGTCCGCCAAAGATTCGCAATGAGCCTCGCAAAGGAGAGTTGGTGTAAGCGTTTCCTACGCCAAAGACACTCGCTCTCGCCTTATAATTGTATTCGACCCAGTCACGATCAACTTTCCACGCATCGCTATTCATGTCAAAGTCCATTGAGGTGGCATGTTTGTCTGATGGCTTTCCTGCTGGTCCATTTTCCGCTCGTCGCGACCTTGACTTGACATCTTCTACAGTTGGCTCTGACAATGGGACTCCAGCAGGTGAAGACGTTGATACCTCATTGGGCTTTACCAATGGCTGTGATTGGGTGTAGATAACATCCGCCGGCGAGTCCGCATATTCCCTCTCGTCTGTAGCCTCAAGATATCCCGGTACTGCAGAAGCCTGAGGACCGCTTTTCGAGCAGGCAAGCCTAGTCTTGGTGCTGGAAAAGATATACCTGTTATTGGCACATTGTGGCAGATACGAGAGCCGCCCAAGCAAAGGCTTCGTGACGGTTTTTACAAGCATCGATACTGCAACGGAGATAGTCGCAGGAAATCGTCAATACTTGCCAGTGTACCAAGCCAACTGATCTTTGCCTTGTTGATGTGTAACCTCTGATAATACTGTATGTAGTGGCGATACGGACTTTCGGCCCGCCAAGCCATCCATACATGAGCCATGTTGATAACTTCCATCGTTTCTGATCTTGCCGCTCCCCAACACGAAAGACACAAAGCATACAAGACGGTTTCACTCAAGAAGTACCGCAATATTACGACTGTTCCATTGTTAAAATCAAAGCCTACTCGCACCAATCTCGTTCGATATGATGACCGACAATTATCTGAACCTTCGCCTCGAGCAGGCTGCAAAGTCTCCGTTACACTTCTGACATGGTTGTGTCATCGTAAGAGGTGGAAATGTTATTGGTCAAGGATTTAACGACTATAGGTCAGGATACAATGGTGGTGCGCTGAAGACTGGGCGCATCTCATCTGCCAGCAACGGGGCTGCGATGGTCGAGTTGAAGCAAAGACTCAAGAACAAGGGTAAGCCAGAAGTGCTCAATGCAGACGACCTGCAAGGAAAAGTATCTTTCATGCCTTTCGAGACCTTCGGTTATGGTCATATCTCCAATGCTCCATTATCCATGCATTCCGAAATGATGGCGGTCTTGTCCACTCTCAATGTCTCGCGCACATTTTCATCCACTGTTCTGTCCCATGAAAAACCAATCACCAAATCATCGAGTAAATTCAAACGTAAAGAGCGCCAACAGGCCTACGTCAGCAGCATTTGCGAGACCTCGTCAAGTTCAGGCAAGCTTCAGGTTCAAGAGTGCGGTTTTGAAGCGTGTGCATATCAACCAAGCGTCTTCATCGAACGACAACCTCAACAATGGGAGTTTGAACGAGGAAAAAACGAAAAGAAAGAAGAAGAACCACCGATGTGGGCAGCAAACTCGGTCTTCATTTAAACAAGACGACATCGGAAATATTGGATCTTCTTTGCCTAGGGAGGCAAGATCATGGCAAGATTCAACACTTAATGAGCAAGCTTCATCGAACAAGATACGAAAAGGCAGTACGTCAGCGTCCCAGCAGCCTATACTTTCATCCAACGATAGAAGAGGTCTTGACCAGCCTTCTGTGCGAGAACGCAAGAAGGACCCAAGGCTGAATGGGGCAGATCTCTGTGTGGCTCGCATTGGCAGAGGTTCGTCTTCGAAAGTGGAGCAGCAGGCGACACTTCATTCGCAGACAACGGAAGATCGAGTCGAAACAGAGCTGGAAGCCTCAATCTCGAAGGAAACTCTGGCCACGGGGTCACTTTACGACGAGCTCAATATTCTTCCAACCATTCGGACAGTATCCACCCCAGCTCAGCAGCGCAAGGACCAAATATTCTGTGATGTTGCAGCTTCGCAGCCTTGCTATCGGTGCATCATGTATATGCACAGTGCCGGCATCAGGCGAGTGTTGTGGACGAATGAACAGGGGAATTGGGAGGAAAGCAAGGTTCGGGGTCTCGTAGCTGCGCTCGATGGCACTGGCGTGAGCGACACCGCGGGAAACAAGCTCGGTGGGCTGGTTGGGGATGGACTGTTCGTTACCAAGCATGAAGTGTTCATGTTGCGCAGATTGATCGACGGCAAGACAAAGACCTGATACGGTGGACGCTCAAACTCGTGCTCTAACCCTGTATAGAATGAAGGTCTCCGAGGCTCTCGAACAAAGTCACGTGCAGCGGGCAGTGACCTCACACAAGTTTCGGCTCATCCCGCTCTCACTTGCATTCTGCTGCCGCCTTCCATTCTTCGAAGCACAATCCGGTCAGTGCTACACCCATTTTGATTGATGTTGTTGTCGCACACGTCATGACAACATTCAATCAATCTTTGTAACCATATACACACGTGTTGTGCATTACTGTCTATGCTGAGGCGACGATTGGTGTAGGCTGCATTGCCATGTTCGCGACAGCCGTTTATGAACTCACGGTTACGGCAAGTGGAAGTTACATGAATTGATACTTTAGTACTCCAGCCCCGGACTTGCTAGTCGCTAGCGTCGATCAGTCGGGGACAACCTCAATCCAACCGAAGCCTCAAGGTCCAAGGTGCTCCTCTCTCGTTCCAAGTTCTAAACCCTCATTCTCTTCCACCTCCTTTCATCTCAACTTCACAATCTCCATTCCGATCAATTGACCGTCCGCGATCCAGGTCGCATACATTTCGACGCGCTTTTCGTGCCACTTCCATATACATTTACCCAAGCTACAAGCTACATCATCAGCATGGCTGACAAGGAGATCAAGGAGGGAGACCAAGGTTAGTCGTCGCATATATTATGACATTCTCGTCGTCGCATCAATGTTTGATTCTGTTTACGCGCCTTCATCTTTTCGTTCCTGTTCCGTTCGACCTGCATTCACCTATCCGCGTCCTAGCGCGTAATTGCGTCATAACCCTTGCGCTGCGCTCGTCGCGTCTTTGCGCCGGCAACAATCGCTGATTTCGCATCGCGCAGTCTCATGGCAGTGGTCTGGTGGTCGCCCAGGAGGCGAAGCCGCCGAGGTCGCAAAAGAGGGTGAAATTGCCATTGAATCAAAGAAGGGCAACACGATAAAGAAGAATGCCGATCCCGAAAACCCAGCCGTGCACATTTCGCGCCCAGGTAACGACGTTGTCAAGAGGGCTTCCGAGCTTGACGTCGAAGAGGAAGGCCCAAAGCACGGCCAAGGCAACGGCGAAGACAAGTCCAAGGACGACGAGAAGAAAGATGAGAAGGATGAAGGTGGGAAGAAGCGCGGGCGCGGCGCAAATGTAAAGACTACTATCAATTTGGCCAACAAGAAGCAGAAGACGAGCAGCA
>Ga0058703_1000264_pt1 | contig 11575 bp, 10 predicted proteins | sample AgamicMgMae_FD_83782 | JGI IMG/M metagenome (GOLD analysis project Ga0058703, IMG submission 83782) | Agave microbial communities from Guanajuato, Mexico - Mg.Ma.e | ecosystem: Host-associated > Plants > Phyllosphere > Phylloplane/Leaf | place: Guanajuato, Mexico | collected 2012-06-04
GATATACAGCCATAAGTTTTGTTCACCTTTGTTGCATTGCATATATCATAGGTGTAGAGTGGTAGTCGAAAATGCATCACCTAGTTGCACTTCAAGTTTTCATGTCTGTCACTCGGAACTCATTTCTCTGCTGTACCCTTCCTACATGCTTGAGTATGGTGGTAAGTTTTTCCTACCTATGTCTATTAAATGTAGTCGAGAGAGTACATAGCACCGTACCCACCTGGAAAGATCCCGTTGATAAAAGCATTTCGCGCCCGTTTTCTCGTCAGGCTGCGTAACAAGCCGTGTGCTCAGATGGACATTCTCCAACCGATATTTGCGAACCATGACAGGGTACATTCATCCTGTCTTGCCCCCCAAAGCCAATATAGAGAAGCGGCTCTTACACCCAGGAGCGTGATCGCAGCATCAATCAAGACTGGTAGTCGTCCAACCGACAAGAACCATGTCCAAAGAGTGGAGTGCCACGCTTCAATCAGGTGGCGCAGGCCCAGTCATCGCTTCCACACAGCAGGGACGCCGGAGCCAAGCAATGAACCTTGCAAAGAGTAGTTCGGGCCATGCAACAGTTTCGAGCAGTGGACAGTCACGTTTCCGAAGCAAAGGGGCAGAAGTGCCGACTGGCAAGGTCAGCCCGTCACGTCTCGCTTTCCTCTGTGACTACGCCTTTGCGAACAGTGAGTTATGGACGAGTGGTCAGACACTGCGTGCCGGTCTGTAAATCCTCTAATGTGGCGGGTGGCTTGACTATGGGGCCTTCGTAGAGGAACCGATTCGGCTCAACCCGGGAGCGTCGGTCGTTTCCAAAGGGCTGGGTGCCGGTAGGTTTAGACCGATTGAACACACGGCGAAGGGGTGCGACCACGTTGCTTTCATGAATCCGCGAACAGGAAGAGAAAGTGGCGTCTAAACTCGCCTCCACACTCAATCGACGATCGGTTTTCCTGTGTTCTTCGGCTGGAGAGCTATCGGTTCAGGTGATTGGAGAGGATTCAGCAACCATAAGAGACGTCCAAGGAAGCCAAGTTGGCGAGATCACTACGGGCAGCGAGAGGTCCGCGAGTGGAAGTCGTGCTGTCCCCATCCGGCGCCTGGCTATATCAGAACACAGCCCCACGCCGGACTCTCATCGGTAGAAGGGCAGGAATGCTGTAAGTGCAGCCAGGACCCAACCTCAGCTCAACTAACATCCTCACTAAAATACCGCTTATTCCTCGCGCTCCTGGCACCAGCCCTGGGATCTCTCGGGTCGCACGGGAGTTTAGTATGATGCACGACGTGAGGCCGGTACACCGCTTCGACCGGCGGCATCCAGTCGTCCAGCCCGAGCGGGAAGTACTCGTAGAGCAAATCGGCGCTTTCGTCCGGACTGTTGATGGTGTGGAGCGAGAAAGATGGCGGACGAGGCGGGATGTGGATTTTCTTCGCCGAAGGTGGTGGCGTGACGGTATCTCCTGGCCGTCGCGGTGGGTCGTCTTCGACTAAGGAGAGGTTGATTGGTGCTGAAAGTGCGGTTGGTGCTGGGTTCTGGGCGTGTGGGAGATCGGGGAGGGTTGAGGCGTAGATGCCGGCGTTCTCGAGCGGACTCGTGCGTGGGAAGGTGGCGGTTGCAGCGACGAGGTGCGCTTGGGCTGTTCCGTTCCAACTGCAGAGGTCGTTAGGGTCGAAAAGGGCATTCGATGGTAATGGTGGAGGTGGGGCTGCTCTCGTGACTGGTGGCGCTGAGGTAGACTCTTTGGACCTTTTCGTCGCGTCGCTGGCTGGCGTGCGACTGGTCTGCGCAGCCGAATGCGACGACTTCCTCAGATGCCCACCCCCATTCAGAGGCATATCCTTGCGCGTTTGAAAGTTCCGGGGGCTACGTCCGCGGACTATGATCGCCCCCGACTGCACTTCACATATGGAGACTCTGCCACCCGTCGCCAACGTCGCCTGGATCTTCAATCTTAGCACGAAATTCTGCTGCAGCTCCTTTCGGCGTCCATTATTCGCAGTGGCGATACGGAATTGCAACCTCTTCCAGTGGAACGGAAAGCGGGCAAAATCCGTATTATGCTCTTGGACATTCGTCGGGTCGAGCGGAATGGAAGGTGGCTCCCTCTCTACCTTATCCTCGATCGTAGGCGCGTTCGGATTGGTTGTGTTCTTCCACGGCACGGAAATGATCTTCACGGGGTTACTCTCGGTAGACTCAATAGCACTAATGACTAGCTCCTGGCGGACGATCGGAATCTGCTCTCCTTGCTCCGTGACGATGTACCGCAGGGTCTGCGGCAAGGTGACCTCACCCGCGATCTGAAAGAGGTTACGCCGATAGCAAGTCAGCTCGGTCGGGGGCGATTGCATATCGGTAGTGGAAGCCCAAGGCGACTCTGCGAGGAAGAACATGCCATGGAGCTGCGCTGCCATGGAGATAGTCGTACGCCGGTACGTATAATCCAACAAGGCAAAGTCGAAGCTCGGTGCTGTGAAGCTGAGAAGCTTGTGATCGCGATCGATGGACGGCGTCTCAGGGTCGGCTGGCTCGCTCTGAACCGGATTGTCGAAAGCGCTCAGGACATCGGAAAAGGGGTCCTCGAAGGTGCTCGAATAGCGTTTGAGCGGCGGAGGGCGTTGCGGTGGCAGCGAATGGAGGTCGAGGTCGTCACTTCTGCATCGTTCACACACGCGAGGTCAGTATGCACCCGGGCTGCGCAGGAGCCGTGTCTCCGACATACTCGGTATACGCGTAGGTGGACTCCTGCATCTCCACTGGTAGCAACATCTCGTGGAACGGGTCGACGCTGGGATGCGCCATCTGCGTCGCCAAATATGTCATGGTCGACGGGTCGAATCCTGCGATCACGTCCATGGTGGCGCCGTCGCATCAGCGGTTGGTCACTCGTACAAGGTCCAGATGCGCCGCTTGGCCGTTCGCATGCAGTGTGCGAGATGCTTGACTGAGGGTTGCCCACGAGTTGCACAGTCGCTTGGCTTCCGTCTTGTTCTCCCACCTCAGCGTTGACAGGACGCACGTGATCGTGCTGCTTGCTGGGTAGCACATATAGTGCTGCAGTCTTCGGAAGAGACGAGGGTGGGATGTGGAAGGGTACGCTCACATGACGGTGCGCAAAGGTGAAGCAAACATGTACGTGGATTTCTCCAAAAGGAAGTTGTGGACTCGTGAGGAGGATGATGGAGCCTTGGAAACAGTGCACAACTACATAGTATACCCCACGCTTATCTCGAGATCAGCAGGAACTCTAGCGGGACCCACCTAGCACGTGAGTCGAACATCCCCACGATAGCGGCATGACCTCGGTCGAGAACGTCCGGAAAGCGCGCGGAGTAAATCCCGGTTTCACGACATGTGGCCTCCGTGACACGTGACCAGCACAACTGTTTGCAAACATTGGGGGTATAGTCATACCCAAGCGCGCGGATCCAAATTTCCTGAGAAGGCGGCACCATCGTCCACGTAGCAGCATCACAACCGACCTCCTCAAAGTTATGCAGCACGCTGAACCCCATGGCGCCGAGGCCGTCGAAGTCGCCATTACCGTCAATCTGCGCAATTGTGGTCAGCGAACGTCACCAAATCAGGGAGCGAGAATTGTCCTTACACAATCCAAAACACAGGCGTTACAACCCTGCTGCTTGATCTGCCGCATGCCGAGCAAGATCAAACCCTGTAAAAGCGTAGAGAAATCCCCCACCGAAGGACTGATCACAGGCGACGAGATCCCACCCGCGAGCTCCCCGATACTATTCATCCCGGGCACGAAGTCGACGAGCTGCGACTGCATGTTATACAGCACGACCGTGCCGACAAGCGAGCCGTCATCCGGCCGTTTGGCGCGGATGATGCCGCACGCGGAGGGGTCGGCGAGCGCGAGCTTGTACACTTCTTGCAAGCCTTGTCGGTTATTGGTCTTGATGTGATGCAGCACCGAACTGGCGTATTCCCAGCCGTACACGAGGTCAAAGTCGGCGCCGGCGCTTTGCAGACTTTTCGCCATGCCTTCGGGCGGCACCCAGGTGGAGAGATTCCGCGCGACCATGCTGCAGGTGGATCGGGAGAGCGCCGTGTTCCATCCGAGGTTGGCGAACCACGACCGCAGTCGTTTGCGCTCGCCCCCGCGGCCGGTCGGGATGCCGAGGTAGATGCTGGGTAAACGCGAGCCCAGCTGGAAGCGCTTGATGCCGTCCATTTGCAGTAGTGTTCTAATTGCACGGTTGTGCAGTGAATGGCCGATAGAAAGCTTTCTTCGGCTGGGGTCGACGAAAATGGTTCCGATCGCGCCGGTGCCGGTACTTTTGAAGTAATAAGTCGAGCAAAATCCGTATAAGGCTTGCGTGCTACTATTGCGAACGACGAAGTGAGCTTCCGCGACGTCAGGGTTATTCAATAGGAATGACTGCGAAGTGGCACCAGACAGTTCGGAACGGAGTCCGGGGGTATGGCCACCGACAGTAGCTTTGATCAGCACATCCAAAGCGTTCGAATCCCGCTCTTCATTGAAAGCCTCCACCAACCAGTGCTGTTTGCTCTGGGACAGCTTCTGGCTCTGGCTGATGGTTCCAGGTAGCGCTCCAGCTGGAGTGAACTCGCCGTACAATACTTTGACCAGCGAATTGAGAGCTGTCTCGGTGAAGTCATAGGTGCAGATATAAGTCCCGATCGTCTGATCCATCGCAAAATCATACGGCGAACTGACCGCGACCACGACGACGGGCTTCTCGCGCTTCTCGCCCCCGGCCGTGTACTGCATGTTGCAGATCATGGAGACGTGCTTCGTAAAGCCATGCTGGTAGAGGTTACGGTTCGCGTCGGCAGTGACGATGATGATCGCGCTGGCGCGGTTGATCAAGTTCTCGTGCTGCGGTCGGACACCGTTGGCCGTGTACGAGGTGTGCAGCACCCGACCGCTCCGTTGCCGCGCGAGCGAGCGGCCGAGTTCGCGGAAGACCCGTTCGCCGCTCATGACGGAGGCGCTGCGCTCCCAGATGGCGGGCTCGGGCGATCCGTTGCTGGCTTGTTCACTCAGTGAACGCGAAGCCGCAGACGCGACCAATGGCTTTACCAGGGGTGTCAGTAACAGAAGCTCATCTTCTGGTTCCATGATGTTCGTCAGAGGCAGCAATCGGTTCTTGTCACGCACCACTGTGATAGATGCGTTGTATGCTTTTGTGGATAGTGTCGTGTGGGAAGGCTGCAGTCGAGATAGGTGGTTGATGCCCGGTGGATTCAGTGCCTTCTCCCACGACGTGCATTTCGCTTTTAGGGCGAGCACGCGCTTCAGCGAAGTCTTGATGCGCTCTTGCGTGATCATGCAGTTATCCAGGCCGAGCTTCAAGCCTTCGATCGCCTGTTGCTGATGCACGAACGACCTGCAGAGGAGGACGATGTCGCAGCCGGCGTTGATCGCCATGACCGTGCCTCCACCAACGCCGATATTGTGACTGAGCGCTTCCATCTCGAGACAGTCTGAGACGACGACGCCGTTGAAATGCAGGTCCTTCCGCAGAAGATCGTTGACCACTTGCTCCGAGAGACATGCATGCATTACATTGAGGCCAGCCGAAGACATAGCACAACCACCCACCATCATCGCATCTATGCCTTCTCTGATGGCGTTCCGAAATGGTACAAGGGCATTCAAACTGAGTGACTCTAGACTTTCCGTGATTGTCGGAACATCCAAAGCGGAACCCAGGAATTCCAGGCTGCCGTATGATGGAAAGTGTTTCCCCATTGCCGCGAGCCCAGCTTCCTGATACCCTTTCATGAACGCAACGCCATACGACGACACTTCTTGAGGATCGTCACCCGTCGTCCGCACTCCCAACGGCTGATTGCGCGCGTTCGTCAAAACGTCCAGACACGGACCCATCATCAGATTGACGCCACACGCCGAGATCTCCTCAGCTGTAGCTTTGGCCACCTCGAAGGCCAGTTCTCGCGAGCCTGCTGCAGCAACGCCCATCGCGGATGGGTACTGTCGAATGTAAATCTCGTCGAACAAGCTGTTGACGCCGCCATTCTCCTGGTCCAAGCCAATAGCCAGAGGTACTGGATGGCCGGCATCGTACGCACACTTCTGGAGCTCCAACACAAGCTTTGCCGTTTGCTCAGCAGCTTCCGCGGCTTGTCAACCAAGATCACGTGCGGCTTGACAGGCGAAGCATTACTTACACGTGAGGTTCTTAACCTTGAGTAAGATGGCCCCGACATAGTGTTCCTGGATCAGTTGCCGGATCTGGGGCGTCACGGTCGTTCCCTCCCATCCCATCTAGACCCGGCCCACGTCAGCAACTGTCCTGGTTGGTGTAGTCTGAAACCGAGCGTTACCATCAGCAGCTGCCCTAACGCGCGATCATCGTCCCAGACAGGACCCAGCCGATCGGCGGTGGGTTCCATGTCGACGGCAATGGCGACGACGTGCAGTGCCTTTGAGCTGCGCGCATGTGTGGCGATGGTGGTGGTGGCCGGTACGAGGTCACTACCGATACTCGCGCAATGTCACTATGTCGCTCGGGGTGTATGGATTGTGTCATCTCGGAACGTGGCATCCTTGTTCCATGTGCGCGAGGCTAGCAAGCACCGCAAGGCACCTCCATATCTCGGTCCAGTAGGACGCGTGGAAAGAGTAATAGTCTTCGGATCTAGAGATGATTGAAGATGCGTGCTGGATGCATGTGGGGTGTGGTCCGTGGAGTCTGGCCGGACAGGTGATGTGTGATCGGCCTCGGCTTGCCTTGGCGCTAGGAAAGGGTACAGTACATGTACACACCTTGTTGTTCCTCTCCAGTTCTCCACGTTACATCGTTTCTCTCGCTGTCAACCTCCAGATGCGACAGCTTCCTCCCACCACATCCCACCGCGTGTCCCCACCGATTGGGTGTCCGTGCCTGTTACCACATACTGTACCATGTGTCGAGGCAAGGCCCGTACGGGACAGTCACAGGACACAGGACACAGGCGATGTCGATGGCTGATGCTGCTGGTCCCCCTTTCATCCTGTCGTGAGCTGTAACGCGTAACTCCAGTATCTACCTAGTAAGTCCCCAGCGCATACTTGATCTCTATCAGTCCGTGAACGTGTTCAGGCCCGGAGCCAAGGTAACCGTATACCATTGACTATACGACATCGAGGTCATTGTACCTATCTGTTACCTTGAACTCCTACACAACACGTGCTCGTCGCACTTTCATCCTTGTTTTAGCTGCTGGGTCTCACGCTCAGGATATCACGATTCCGCCATCGCGAGCGAAGTAGCTTCCACAGGCTTTCATAGCCTCTCACTTCTCTCCAGACTCCCAAAATGCCCGTGGCCATATCGCCGGAGCGGCCTCGAACCGGTATAACCCGGCTCACAGGCGGACGGCTTGTCAAAGGCAACCAGCTCGTCGAAGAAGATCTCTGGGTCAGCTCCGTGACCGGCAAGATCCTCCATAGCCAGGAAGTCTTCTACGAGCACCACGCCGTACCCGATAAGGTGGTGGATCTCAAAGGCAAGATCCTCGCTCCTGGATTCATCGACGTGCAATTCAACGGCGCGTTTGGCTTCGATTTCAGCACCATCCCGGAGGACATGGCGGATTACCGGAAGGGGCTGAAGAGGCTGAACAAGCAGCTGGCCAAGACGGGTGTCACGAGTTACTTGCCGACGTTACCGAGTCAGAAGCCAGCGGTGTACCACAGGGCGCTACAGTACCTGGGGCCGTCAGGTGGAGCACGCAATTCATTCGAAGGGTCAGAGTCGCTCGGCGCGCATTGCGAAGGCCCATTTCTGTCACCTACCAAGAACGGCATACACAGTGTAGACGTGCTGCAAAAGGCGCCAAATGGTTTCTCGGACTTTGCAGCGTGCTACGGCGCAGAGAACCTGCCTTCAGGAGGAAATGACGCTTCATCGCCCATCGTCATGATCACGGCGGCGCCCGAGGTTGCAGGTGTATCATCTGCCATACACGAGGTGACGAGGCGCGGCATACGCTTCGCAATCGGGCACACGGAAGCGACGTACGAACAAGCCAGCGAAGCGATCCGAGACGGCGCCACCATGATCACGCACCTCTTCAACGCCATGCGACCGCTGCACCACCGCAACCCCGGCATCTTCGGCGTGCTGGGCAAAGCCGAGGGGAAAGAGCGACCGTACTACGGCGTCATCAGCGACGGCATCCACCTGCACCCGACCACGGTCAAGATCGCCTACGAGGCGCATCCGGACGGCTTCATCCTCGTCACCGATGCGATGAAGACTGTCGGCTTGCCGGACGGCGTGTACGACTGGACGAACGGCGACCGGTGGGTGAAGAATGGTCCGCTGCTCACGCGCGAGGGCTCCGACACGATCGCCGGCAGTTCGGCGACGTTGATCGAGTGCGTGTCCAACTTTTGGAACTGGAGCCATGCGTCGATTCCGCAGGTTATTCGGGCAGTGACCGCCACACCAGCGGAGATGCTGGGTCTGGAAGGGGTCAAGGGGTCATTGGAAGCGGATGCTGATGCGGACCTGTTGGTATTGGATGCGTCCGAACATGAGGGTCAGAGGACGTTGACGGTCGAGCAAGTGTGGAAGTTTGGCACGTTGCTCGAGGATGAGTAGGGCGCTTCTGGGGTCGAGCTTGGATTGTAGAAGGACAGATTGTTCGAGAGTGGCGTTCGTCCTTGGGAAGCGTAGGCGCTGGTTTACGCGGTGAAGCAGGCTCTCTAGCAGATCCGTACAGTCTGGTAGTTAAGTAGACATAGTCTGGATTTTCTAAGAGTACATGTAGCAATAATACCTTACCTAGGTAGGTATGTGTGAACATCCAACGTTTGTTTACATGCAGGTGCACAGAAGTGACCTGCACGTTGAAGCATGACGTACTCAGGCCTCAGATCAACAGCACGACGTGCCAGCACTATCATCACAGCTGATTGCCCCCCTCAAACCCGAACACCTCCTACCATCAGCAAGCCTCCATCCACCATAGACCTCGCCTAACTCATCTTCCACATGTGTCCGAAAGCATCATGACCAGAGACCTTGCCGCACGGTGATCGTCCGGTCCCAAAATGCGAGCTGCCGTCTTCTTCAGTCGGACATGCCTGAGATACGGCAGTCAACCAGTCCGCCCGCAGGTGCTGCGACAGATTCAACTCAGTCTGCATAGCGGCCGAAGCTCGAGAAGCTTCTCCATCGTCCACAATATCCAGCGAGCATTCCCTCGACCTCCCGCCCCCGTCAAAGGCGGCACCTTGCTCCTCGCCGCTCTCAGTCCCGCCGCATTCGTCTCGATCGCGGAGGATGACGAGAATCACGATGATCACAAGACACACGAGGAGCAGATGCTCGAAATCTCCCGGAAAGAGTTGGCGGAAGCGGTGCCGGAAGGGCTCCAGGGTTCGCGCAAATACAGGCGAGCGATCTGGCGCTTTTTGGATACCTACCTTCTCGAGCCTCTTGCCACGGGGCTGCGTTTCTTGCACTTGGTGCTGATCTTCGTTCCGGTCATTGTGAGTGTCCCCGTGGTCTGGTTTGGTGCGAGGCAGGCAGACCGGGATAACGAACGGACGGGCACGCTGTGGTGGTATGGCTTCTTGGTGGCGTCGATGGAGCGAGCGGGGGCCGCGTTCATCAAATTGGGACAGTGGGCGGCCAGCAGGACGGACATCTTCCCGAGCGAGATGTGTTCGATCATGTCGGCGCTACACTCAAATGCGCCGGCGCATTCGCTGAAGATCACGAAGGAGACTATCGAGAAGGCTTTCGGCAGGAAGTTCGAGGATATTTTCGAGGAGTTTCAGGAGAAACCATTGGGCGTCGGGGCTATCGCCCAAGTCTACAAGGCGAAGTTGAAGGCTGACCTCGCCACTTCGGACGACCAAGCGCTCGGGGAGCCGCAGTCTCTGCGAGAGCGGGCTTTCAAGACGGTGGATCCTCTCCTCAAGAGTACACCTCACCGAGTGCCTTCGAGCTACGTGGCTATCAAGGTGCTGCACCCTAAGATCGAGCGCATCGTCAGACGAGATCTACGCATCATGGGTTTCTTCGCGAGCCTCATCAACGCCGTCCCGACCATGGAATGGCTCAGCTTTCCCGATGAAGTGGCTCAGTTTGGCGAGATGATGCGCCTGCAACTTGACTTGCGTATCGAGTCGGCGAACCTGACCATTTTCCGACGAAACTTCCGCAACCGATCGACCGCCTGGTTCCCATACCCTTACAGTCAGTACACCACCCGTCAGGTCCTAGTCGAGGAGTTCGCCACCGGCATCCCACTTGAACACTTCCTACAAAACGGCGGTGGCGTCTTCCAGAAAGAAATCGCGGATGAAGGGCTGGATGCATTCTTGCACATGCTGCTCATCGACAACTTCATCCACGCCGACCTGCACCCAGGAAACATCATGGTCCGCTTCTACAAAGCCGCTCCGATCAACGTCAGCGCCAACCTCCCAACGATGCTCAAGCGTCGGCCGAAACCGGATCCCAAAAACTCAAAAGACGTCACGGAAGAGGTGCTCGAGCGCCTTCGGCCTTACCGCCACGAGAAGGGCGCATGGACCGACACTCTCGCCCAGCTGGATCAGGAAGGCTACCGACCCCAACTCATCTTCATCGACACCGGGCTCGTGACGGAGCTGAACGACACGAATCGGCGCAACTTCCTCGATCTCTTCAAGGCCATTGCCGAATTCGACGGGTACAAAGCCGGTCATCTGATGGTCGAGAGGTGCCGGCAGCCGGGCGCCGTGATCGACAAGGAAGTCTTCGCGCTGAGGATGCAGCACCTGGTTTTGGGGGTCAAGAGCCGGACGTTCGCGCTGGGGAATATCAAGATCGGGGATATCCTGAACGAGGTGCTGGATATGGTGAGGGGGCACCATGTCAGGCTCGAGGGCGACTTTGTCAATGTCGTTTTGTCGATTTTGTTATTGGAGGGGATTGGGAGGAGTCTAGATCCTGATCTTGATCTTTTTTCCGGGTAAGCCCGACTTGCTCTCTGCTCCTGATGGTTATGAAGCTAACGTTGTATTCGCAGAGCTCTTCCGATCCTACGCCAGCTGGGAGCGCAGAGCGGCGGCTCCATCCTGCGCTCGGGCGATCTGTCCATGGTCAAGGTGTGGGCTGGGTTGGAAGCGAGGAAGTTCCTGCAGGCGAGCATGGAGAGTGTGGAATTGTGTGTCAAGTACGATCAGCTGTCGCCGAATGTATGAGCTACACAGTATGCATGGGAAAGCGATGGTATTACGAAACGTGCGAGTAATCTCTTGTGTTCTCTATCTTCCCGGAAACGAAACATGACGAACGACTTTATATACTGAAACTGTAGTCATCTACCATCCATACTTCTCAACCGCAACATCCACGTCCCACCCTTGCCACGCCAGCGAAGCGCAGGTGTTCCGCACAGCTCGGTTCATGCCATCCGGGCCCGACACCACGACTCCGACTCTCGGGTCATCGGGCAGATTTCCTTGCTCCGTCAACCTATGAATCATATCCCGTACCAGCGCAGCGGCATCCGCTCTGCCAGCCATCGACGTAGGCCCAGGCACACAAACATGCAGACCCATCGCCTTCAATTCGTCCAAGC
>Ga0058703_1000265_pt1 | contig 11542 bp, 13 predicted proteins | sample AgamicMgMae_FD_83782 | JGI IMG/M metagenome (GOLD analysis project Ga0058703, IMG submission 83782) | Agave microbial communities from Guanajuato, Mexico - Mg.Ma.e | ecosystem: Host-associated > Plants > Phyllosphere > Phylloplane/Leaf | place: Guanajuato, Mexico | collected 2012-06-04
GCCTTTGGCATTGGTACAAGCATGGCTGATCGGCCGGCACACCTTGTTGTTCTGGGAAGCCACTTTCTTCTATATGGCATAGCGATGGTTACTCGGCATCAGTCTCTGTTGGGCATAGTGGCAAAGCTCTTCTGCTTGCTTCGGAAATAGTCTGTAGTTTCATAAGGTCTTGTTTAAGCCATGCTTACTTCACACACTAACATCACTGTGCCAAGCATTCCGACTCCGCCATCCAATTCTATTTAGAACCACTCCAGCGGAGGCGCCACAACTGAGCCACACCTCTCATTCCATTATCATAGGAACCTGATCTTCGACCTCTTATCCGCATACGTAGCGCCCGCTATTCTAACATTCTAGCACTAATACTGGGGAGTGTAAGATAAAATGGAAGCGAGCATAAGAGCACAGATTCCGAACATAGATCCCTTGGTTTCCGAATACTCTGCGGGCTACCTCAAGCATGCATCAAACTCATATGTCGAAGACACGGACCCAAGTGCCCCATCGCCCCTATCACAAGCTGCGTCTGCGATAACATCTCTCCTCGTGTCTGCTTCTGGCGACTTCTCGTCGCAGAATGAATCGAGCATACACGACCTGCTCGCCAAGCTCGTATCTCAACTCAACGCATCCAATGGCACGAATGGAGACCGCCGTCATATGGCACCCTTGGCACGCAAGCTGGATCAGACGATCCACGTCGGCTCCGCTCGCAATATATCGTCGACGCTCGGCCTCGCCAGCGGCGCCGTCGACCTGGAGTCTGCCAACTCGCGCAAGGTGGAGTCGCGCGTCGACCGCAAGAAGCTGGAGAAGGCGGAGCGCAAAATTCGCGCCAAGCAGGACAAGAAGGTCATGCGGACGGTCGAGTACGAGTCGTCGAAGCTGCTCACTCAGCCGAGCGAGGCGCAGACGTACGAGGAGTTTTTCATGGCCGTCAACCCGCTCCAGCTGGGCTCGGATGCGCAGACGAAGAGCAAGGACATCAAGGTCGACGGCATCGACGTCACGATTGGCGGGCTGAGGATATTGACCGACACGAATTTGAGCCTGGCGTACGGGCGCCGATATGGTCTGGTCGGTCAGAACGGTATAGGAAAGTCGACGCTACTTCGAGCGTTGAGCAAGCGAGAGGTGGCGATTCCGACGCACATTTCAATTCTGCACGTCGAGCAGGAGGTGTGCTTCCGTGTATCAGCAAGCTTTGAGCAGCAGGACGCTAAGCTATTATAGATCACTGGCGACGACACTACGGCACTACAAGCAGTTCTCGACGCAGACGTATGGCGAAAACATCTGCTCAAAGAGCAAGAGGCAAGTACCGAGGCCCATGGCTAAAAGTTCGGCAAGCTGACGGTCCGTCTCTAGAAAATCTCAAAAGAGCTTGCCGAGCTCGAGGCCGAACGTGCGACCATGGCAGACACGTCCGGCGACGCTGGTCGTCTCGACCAACAGCGCGAAGGCCTTGACATTACTCTCAGCGACATCCACTCCAAGCTCTCGGAGATGGAGTCTGACAAGGCCGAACCTCGTGCTGCGAGTATTCTGGCCGGCCTTGGCTTTAACCCCGAGCGACAGCAGCATGCAACGAAGACCTTCTCCGGTGGTTGGAGGATGAGACTGGCGCTCGCGAGAGCTCTGTTCTGCGAGCCCGATCTCCTACTCCTCGACGAGCCGTCCAACATGTTGGACGTTCCCTCCATCACCTTCCTTTCCAATTACCTCCAGACATACCCCAGTACAGTCCTCGTAGTCTCTCACGACCGTGCCTTCCTCAACGAGGTTGCCACCGACATCATGCACCAGCATTCCGAGCGACTGGACTACTACAAGGGAGCGAATTTTGGTCCGTCGATGCCACTGCAGTCCCTGGCCCCGCGATCAATTTGCTAACCATAGCAAGACTCCTTCTACGCCACCAAGGCCGAGCGCCGCAAGACCGCTATTCGCGAGTACGAGAAGCAGATGGGCGAGCGTGCTCACCTCCAAGGTAACCTCATGAGTTCTCGACCAATAGCAGACACTTGGCTTACTCGAACTCCAGCCTTCATCGACAAGTTCCGCTACAACGCGGCCAAGTCGTCCGAGGCGCAATCGCGCATCAAGAAGCTCGAGCGCATGCCCGTGCTCGAGGCGCCCGAGGCCGAGTACTCGGTGCACTTCAAGTTCGGCGACGTGGAGAAGCTGTCCCCGCCCATCATCCAGATGCAGAACGTGTCGTTCGGCTACTCGGCCGACGGGCCCGCCATCCTGCGCAACGTGGACCTCGACGTGCAGCTCGACAGCCGCATCGGCATCGTGGGGCCCAACGGCGCCGGCAAGACGACGGCGCTCAAGCTGCTCATCGGCGCGCTCGAGCCCACCGGCGGCATCATCCAGCGCAACGCGCGCCTCCGCCTCGCCTTCTTCGCCCAGCACCACGTCGACGCGCTCGACCTCGCGCAGAGCGCCGTCGGCTTCATGGCCGCGCGCTTCCCCGGCCGCCAGGACGAGGAGTACCGCCGCCACCTCGGCGCCTTCGGCATCACGGGCACCACCGGCCTGCAGCGCATGGCGCTCCTGTCGGGCGGCCAGAAGTCGCGCGTCGCGTTTGCCATCCTGAGCCTGCAGAACCCGCACATTCTCGTGCTCGACGAGCCGTCGAACCACCTGGTGAGCGCCATGTCCCGATCGTGGAGTCCAATCACGTTCCTCGCCCGGATGGAGATTGACAAAATCGTGCCTTTCAGGACATCGAAGCCATGGACGCCCTGGCCGACGCGCTCAAGAACTTCGCCGGCGGCGTGCTCATGGTCAGCCACGACGTCACGATGCTGCAGAGCGTGTGCAGCAGCCTGTGGGTCTGCGACAAGGGCGGCATCGAGCACTTTGACGGCACCGTCGCCGACTACAAGAGGAGGATCACGGCGCAGGCGGACGCGGCGGGCGTGGCGCACGCGCAGAAGTGAGGGTCGCGTCTCGCCCGCCGTCGCCGAATCGTCAGCGGCGGAGGAGAGTCGAGAGTGCCAGAGCAGGTGCGCGCGGAACGACGTTATGTGTATAGATGTGGCGCAAGGAAGGCATCTCGCAAACAAAATTTCACGGGCAGTCGTCCATGTATGTGGGGAACGGAACACGCCATGCATCGCTTCACGTGGGGAGGTTCATACGTCACCAGGCGAATCAAAACGTCGTCATTCGGCGCATCCAAGCCACAGCGCGAGTGTGCGCGTGCTAGAAATTCCATCCTTCTAATATAAATTATTCAAAAACGCTCCGCACGACAGTCGTTGAGATGTCGGCATCTTGGGTATCCCCTCGTCCCGGTGCTTACCCACGCCACGCTCCGCACAAGTGTGAAAAAACTCTCTAAAAACCGCTACCGGCCTTCATCGTAAGTCGCGGAATACCATTCTTTGGCCCGCATCAAACAAACTACGCCCTGTTTGGCACTCGTGTACATCTCTAATTCTTTTGGTGTACAATTCTGTTTTCGTCTCGTCGTGGTGTTGAATCGTGTGGCGAAGGGTGGTTTGAAGGGGTGCTCGTCAGCAACAGGTAGGGACGCAAGCACGGGGGTGTGGTCCGCTTAGTAGCGGTACCTAGATCAGACAGAGTCAGCCGCGACGCCATGAGAGTGGAGGCTGTTGACGTACATCTCGCTCTTGAAAGGACCCTCGAGGGGCAGACCCATGTAGTCGGCCTGCTTGTCGGACATGACGCTCAGGTGCGCGTTGACGTGCTCGAGGTGCAGCTTGGCGACCTGCTCGTCGAGGATCTTGGGCAGGACGTAGACGCCGACGTCGAGCTTGCCAGTGGTGCCGAACTCGATGTACTTGTCGCTGAAGGCCTTGTCCTCGGCCTTGTACAGCATGATCTGCGCCAGGACCTGGTTGGTGAAGGAGCAGGACATGACGAACGAGGAGTGGCCGGTCGCGCAGCCGAGGTTGACCAGGCGGCCCTCTGCGAGCAGGATGATGTGGCGCCCGCTGTTCATGAGGTAGCGGTCGACCTGGGGCTTGATGTTCTGCACGCTCTTGGCGTTGGCCTTGAGCCAGGCGACGTCAATTTCAATGTCAAAGTGGCCAATGTCTGGGGGAAGTCAGTGTGGTGTGCATAGAGGCAAAACGTATAACGTACTGCACACGATGGCGTCGTTCTTCATCTCCGAAAAGTGCTCGCCGGTGAGAATGTCGCGGCAGCCGGTGGTGGTGACGAAGATTTGGCCGAGCGGGGCCGCCTCCTCCATGGTCACGACCTCGAAGCCGGACACGGCCGCCTGAAGTGCGTTGATGGGGTCGATCTCGGTGACGAGGACACGAGCACCCATGCCGTGCAGCGCGGCGACGCAGCCCTTGCCGACGTCACCGTAGCCAGCGACGACGGCGATCTTGCCGGCAATCATGACGTCCGTGGCACGCTTGATGCCATCGACGAGCGACTCGCGGCAGCCGTACAGGTTGTCGAACTTGCTCTTCGTGACCGAGTCGTTGACGTTGATGGCCGGGCAAAGAAGCTGGCCGTCCTTGCCCTTCTTCTTGAGCATGCGGTAGAGGTGGTGCACACCGGTGGTCGTCTCTTCCGAGACGCCGTAGCAGTCCTTGAGCTGCTCGGGGTACTTTGTGTGGACGAGTGCAGTGAGATCACCGCCGTCGTCGAGGATGAGGTTGAGCTTCTTGCCGTCCTTGAAGGCGTTGAGTTGCTGTTCGAGGCACCATTGGTACTCCTCCTCAGTCTCGCCCTTCCACGCGAAGCTATACATTCGTTAGCCATTGTTAGACTTTGGAGTTATCGTCGTTTACATACACGGGGGTACCTGATGCAGCGATCGCGGCAGCAGCGTGGTCTTGGGTGGAAAAGATGTTGCAGCTACTCCACGTCACCTCGGCACCAAGGGCGGTCAGTGTCTCAATAAGGACGGCAGTCTGGATGGCTGAGGACCTCTCAGTCAATGTACATGACAAACTCGTGGAGTGACTAACTCATGTGCAAGCAGCCAGCAATCCGGGCGCCCTTCAACGGCTGCTCTTCCGCATACTTCTCACGAGTCTTCATGAGACCAGGCATCTCAATCTCCGCGAGCTCGATCTCGCGACGGCCAAAGGCCGCCAGAGAGATGTCCGCAACCTTGAATTTCTGTGCTGGGGCGCTCATCGTGATGGGTAAAAGTGTGTGTGAGGAAGATGTGGTTTCGTAGAGGGAATTGTAGAGTTGTCGTACTTGGAATTTTTCAATGGTTCGAGGGGCCAAGATAATTTTTATGACACGTTTCGAGACACCCAATCGCCGTTCGTTGGCGGGGTTCGTCTCGCCGCCCGCCGCCATCCCCACGTTCCAATGCATCAAGTCTTCACCACGATGTGAAGTGGAATTGGTATTCTAGGCATAACGCAAGACTTGCTTTGATGTGACCGAAAGCTAATTAATCGTACACTTTCCATACACGATCCTCTATTGACAATGTAATGCCAGTACCCGATTGCTTTATGGCAGAATTGCCACGCAAGCCAAGTTGCAGGTAAAATGTCTCGTACAATCAAAGATGGAGTTGCCATGCTATGCAAGATATTGAACGTCACGCTCATGCACCTTTCAGATCCTCCCATTTTTTCTACCCACGGAAGCACCGTCATCGCAATCCAATAACGCTCTAACAGGTCATTAGCCAGAGGAGCGACGGCGCGACAATGAGTGGGAGAGCCTACCATTTCGAGAGTCCATACCCGGCGGACCCAGACTTTGAGCTCACCTTCGACGCCATCCACGTCACGAAGGTCCACGCCTTCCCACCAGCATCTCCGCGCAGGCTTCCTCCAGAAAAGCAGCAGCTTCTGTGCCATGTTCACTGCCGCGTTATTGCCGAGCTCTCCGCCACGAATGTCTGTCCGTAGTCGCGCCAGGGCAATGCTGCAAATGACGGCCTTGCGAGGCTCACCAGCACGGTGACCCCACTTGTCTTCGTGGTCAAAACCACTAGCACGAGTTTAGTCACAAGTTTCACCCGGCGAAGACTCGGGACGCACCCCGCAGTCAACATTTCGATGAGATGCTGCTCTGTAGACCCAATCTCCTCGCTCTTCCGAAGTCCGGAAAATATGCCATCTTGCCTCACGAGAGCTCGTCCTGCAGCACGCTTGATCTCGATCATTTCTGGGTGTTCAATATCCCGACGTGGAGGAATGACATAGTAATCGAGATCTTCCCGAAGCACTATAATGCCCGCCCGGTCCTGAAGCATGTCTCTCGCAGACCCAGGTATCGTCCCAGCGGCGACTGCGTCGGATTCCGTGTTTGGCGATGGTGATGGTGAGGGAATGGACTGTGCCACGGTGCGAAAAAAGTCGAGCATGTAGTGTAGCGATACTGGGTCGTACTGTGGAGAGTCAGTAATAAGCATTCAATGGTACTAGCAACGAGAGGACCACAAAGACAGCATGTAGTGTGGAGGGAAGTCTAAATGGAAACCGACCTCGACGGGGTAGACATTGTCTTCGTTGAATGCATTCATATGTGCATCAGGAAGCAATCCGTTTGGAAACAGCGAAAGCAGGACAAACTCGGGTAGCGTTAGAAGTTCGTCTCTCGACAGTGTGAACCTCGTGCCGCTGCAACCGTATTAAATGGAGCATGCACAGAAATACACTGAAGATACATACCGTAGCTCAAGAGTTATGTTATCGTCCGGCGATCCTCCTATCCAGTTGTTAAGCCTCAATGAAGCAGGAGAGAAACTGTGCTTGCCATTGACGTACCCCCAAGCACATTGACAGACGCGGGCCCTCCCTGGGATACCTGTGTAAGGATACTCGCGGGGCCTCCGGCAGCCGCCATCACGTAAGTGAACGAGTCAAGAGGACTCGAACTCTCGGTGTAGGGCGGTGGCGGCTCGCCGTCGTCAATTTCTTTGCACCCAGCACTCTTCTTGTTGTCACTCGAGGCTGACTGCTCGTGATTGACGACGGTGAGCTCGGTAGAGGGCCCCTGTCGAGGATGAGAACGAGCCAAGTCAGACGCTGGCGGCGCGTCTCTCTGCGATCCGACGTCGGTACTCTTTGCTGCAAGGGAGCACGAGAGGTTGTCGAGCAACAAGAGCGACGGGAGCGCGTGCGCTCCGGACACTTTGACGGGGACTGAGGAAGCACGAGGAGCAGTATACCGCCAGAAGCTTACACGGCCGAGTCAGTGCATGGAATGCGAGTTCAGAGACTGCACAAGGACGATCTGCGCAGAATGGAGCGCAGCAGACTGTGCAAGACGGAGTCGTTGATCGTAAGGTACGCGAAGCGGGGCGTGTTCTGCAACACAGTAGTCGTAGTTGTACAACACGGTACTGTGAGGTGTGTTAAAAGCTGTCGATAATTTGGGAATGGAAAGCAGCACGAGCAAAGACGGATAAACTGTGGATGCTCAGTGGATTCAGCCACTCGAAGCCACCTTGGAAATCACCAGTCCGCGGGCCTGTTAGATGGTCCAAATCTAGGACAGTCAGTTCAATTAGTTCGATACTGCGGCCCGAGAAGACAGTCACTACAGAGTACATATTCGTACTTCACAGCTATATTTCACTACAGCGCATTCACATCATGGTGCATATATCTCAGTCATGACTGAAATTAAACCGGCTGCACTTCACAAGGTAGCGTGTCGTCGGATTTGGTGCTTGTAAAAGTTTGTCCTGATGTATACGCATATTCAGGCGAGGAAGAAGCCCGTCAGGCGGATAGCTCTGAACCTTTCCTTAGTCTTGAGCAAGAAACTGCTTAGTTGAGTGGATGAGAATGTGCATATGGCGCCATCACATCTCCACGTTTTGAAATCCAAAGAGCTATGTCCCATCCCAGCCAGTATTTCCTTCTTGTAAACGCCGCAGAGTATAACAGAACAGCCTTTTCTCTTTGTTCAAGTGCATAAATACAGTCTAAAGTGAAGGAAACTTGTGATCGCTTGGATCTTCGGTTTTGAGCAGTGCAGTGCCGTGGTCTCTAGACCTCACCGCGACGTTGGATGATTGGTTGTGGCGCAGAAAGTCAAGTTCATGTTGTGGAGAGAGACAGCGGTCGACGCATGTCAAGCGAATGTCGTCTGTTCGAAGTCAAGGAAGAGCTTAACGCTCCAGTTCTGCCCTCAATTCTGCATCAATACAGTCGTTGATCCTTTTCCGATTTTTCATGTTTAGCGCTCCGTTTCGCCAGGCGGACCGGAGCTGAGTGAGAACGGGTCGTGCCTTATTTCCGAGCTCCGACCTGGCAAGGTCCACGTAGTGCCTTGCTACGACTTCCATTATCGTGTTCTGACTCATTAGAGATTCGCTGTAGAACTTGACAAGATTCGTCTTGCCGACATCCGAAGAACACTGCGAAGCGTCCTCGTCTGCGAGATGGCGGAACTCGTTGTACATTCGAGTGTTAAAATTACGAATGAGAAAGTGAGACCAGAATTGATAAAGTAAGACCATGTCGTGGGGGCAGTGTCCGGCGGCAGCATTCTGACGCTGCTGCAGCGCCTTATCACGTAAATCGGTGTATGGCTCCGAGATAGACCCAGTCGGGAGTGGTCCAGGCGCTTCTCTTTCTTTGATCCAGAACATGGCAGTCGGACTTGGAGTACTTGCAACGCCTGAGGTGAATAGTGAAGGGTGAGAGGTGGTGAGATCGTTCTTCGTGAGAGCGTTATCGCTAGTGCTGCTGCTGTTGCACGATGAGCGAACAATACACGATAATGGGGCCAAGGGCAGCTTACTCCTCGGTAGGCTCATCGGAGACCGAAGCATGCACATCGGTAGCGGAGCTCGAATCGGCCAAGCCATTGGAGAATGTTGTTGTTATGCCAGCAGCCTGTGATGAGGGGATCTCGGTCATTTCTGTTGACTGCCGTACCACTACGGTCAAGAACTCGACTTGATCATCCGGAAACATGTCACTGGTGGTCTGGGGAACGATTCGGGCAGAGGTTTGACCAGCTGGATGTCGAGACGACGCAGTTGAGTCGGGCATTGATTGGCGCCCTGGTTGAGCTCGCGGATTATAGTGGCTGTTGAATGGTAGACCAATCATGTTGGGAGAGAAGGAGGGTGCCGTTCCGCTGAAGTTGCTGAAGTGTCCATCTGGAGCGTTTCTTCCCATGTCTAATGGAGAAAGTGGGGACGTGTTGCTAGGGAGATCGTAGTGAGCGTACCCCCCATTCATGGGCTGTGCAGCCGTCGGCCCCTCGTTGCGTGCAGAAGGGTCTCGCTGTTCTTTGGGAAATACAAATTGTTCCCAGTCAGTCTTTCGCCTGACCTTATCCTTTCCATCAGCGTCGACCCTTAGTTCCAACTCAACAGTTTGCAGGGAGGCGTATCGGATAATCTCGACATCAGCTGTCAAAGATTTCATGCGTGAAAAATTAGAAAGTAAGCTAATGTAAACAAAACCTTGGGAGTCCATGTGCTGGCGAAGAAAGATGTCTTTCAGAAGATTGTCAATGGAGAAGTAGTATTGGCTGCAACGGATTAAAAAGAGAATTACCATGCATTCGTACGGAAACAACTTACAGCTGAGTGACGACGTTGGCGATGAGCGTCATTTGGTCGATGTATGAACCATAAGGAGCTCCAAATTGTTGCGCGTTCACAGTGTCGAAATTACTAGGATAGAAGGACTGTGGTCCATTAGGTTGTTGTCCCGGAAGATAGTTCGCGTAGCGTAGAAATTGCTGATCTGTTGGTATGGAAGCTGACCTCGCACCACCACGGTAATTGGTACGACCATTAGACATGTAGTGGAGGCCTTGTCCATTGAGTTGGCCGTGTGGACTAGTGTTTGTCCTGCTTGAGGCATGAGAAGACGTTAATAGAGGTCCAGACGCATCTGCGCGGTGATTGGCGGCTGCATGCGGGAGGCCCCTTCCGCCTCTACCACGACCACGGTCGCCACGGCCGTCACCCCTGTCTCGCTGATATACCGCATTGTTGGGGTCACGATATCCATCGAATGTCGTTGTCTTGCGTTCGGTCCAATTCTGCTTAGTGTAGCCGTGCTCAGCGCCGCGTCTTCCGGTGACTTCTTCTCCTGCTACGGCACCGACGTGAGCATCTTCCGAAGCTGCTTTCGTGTGGGAATCGACTTGAACACCTTCTTCTGAGGGGCCAAGAGTTTTGCCAGGCTGACCAGAATCCGTAGCCATGTTGACATTTTCACGGCCTTGGATTGTACCAAGCTCAGGGCCTACTTGGTCTTTCCGTGGTGGCTCCCAATCCTTGCTAGGCTTGCTCTGTCGACGATCTGAAGATTGAGGTCCAGCTCGTGAGTCGTTATCATTTCGGCCATTCGAAGCACCTTGGAAATTATCAGGTGTACCATTCGCCCATCCATGGTGATTTCCAGCACTGGAGGATCTCTTCCTCCTATTCGCTGAATGAGAAGATGACCTGTCAAGCTCTGTTTCGGATCTGCCTCGATCTTGATGAAGCGCCTCATCATCTCCACCGGAAGTCTGCCTTGCAGCTATGTGCGCGCCTCCACGCCCTACATCGCGACCCGCGCGACCGGCAATGCGACCACCACGCTTGGTGGCTATCGGCAGAGGCGTGTTGAATTTCACACTGGGCGTGTATGGAACAGGCACCCATTCGTTCTTGCCATGCGGTTTGGACAGCGTTGGCGGTCCGGTTTTGTCACCCCTTTCTTGAACCTTGCGCCGCTCTTCGTCCTGAGCACTATCAGGGGTTGGCCAAGAAAGCTCATCACGCGCAGAAGATAAACTTGATCGAGCGCCGCGTGGTGCTCGCTTAAAGTTTGCGCCGTCGGTTGGGCTAGAGCGCTTCTCCACCTCACGACTTTGTACTGCATCAGGCGAGGAAGTGGTCGGGCTTGTTTGGTTGGAGGTCTCGGGCCCATTTTGTCCTTGACTTGCTGTATTATTTCGCATGTTCGATGTCGTTGCAGGAGAGGCGCCGTTCAATTCGTTCGGACTGCGAGATGCAGTTTGTCTTGATGGACTGGTATTCGTCTTGCTTGCCGTCATAGTAGGGTGTCTGCCTTGAGCATCCTGTGCTCGTCTCTGCCAGAAATTTACTGTAGGAATGGGCGCTTCCTTTAGGACTTTAGGTGGTGGAGTCTCATTCTGGGGGTTATTCTTTTTATTCCTTGTGTGAGCCTCTTCACTTCCAGCTTTGGATATGTCAGCACCGACGGAACCTTGCGATTTACTGTCCCAGGCTGAGTCCGAGGACGGATTCTGAGACGAAGCAGCGTCCTCATCTTTTGCAGTGGTAGACGAAGCGGACTCGCTAGTTCCGTTAGCGTCCACATTACGATTACCAGTCTTCTGCACCTCGCTTGAGGCAATGCTTGTTTCTACAATCCCAGCATGCTGATGTGCCGAGGGCTCCTTGTCATTGCGGATGCTGTCAGCGGCTGTCATCTCAGAGTCCGCAGATCCGGTGGCCCAATCTAGCTTGGACTCTTGCGGGGTATTCGCCGAGCCGTCGACACCATTCATTGAGCCCGACAAGGCCTGTTTCATGGATGCTGAGGAGGATTGCATTGATTTGCCCTTGGCCGCTTGTGCGTACGAGAAC
>Ga0058703_1000266_pt1 | contig 11525 bp, 11 predicted proteins | sample AgamicMgMae_FD_83782 | JGI IMG/M metagenome (GOLD analysis project Ga0058703, IMG submission 83782) | Agave microbial communities from Guanajuato, Mexico - Mg.Ma.e | ecosystem: Host-associated > Plants > Phyllosphere > Phylloplane/Leaf | place: Guanajuato, Mexico | collected 2012-06-04
AAATGGCACGGTCCAAAGCTTGAGCCATATAACAAGTGGTCGGAGCTGGTGTAATACTGCTGTCTCACTTCCATCTTACGAGATTTTTCTTCTTCTTCCGACACGTGTGTCTAGATATAGACATCTACACTCGCTTGTACATACCTTTTTAACACATTTTTCGCGATCTATGTAGACGGCTACTGAGGAGGAGTCTACGAGACTATCCGGCCATCTGTTGCATTTTGATGGGACAGCGACGCGGCGCTCGAGGTGTTTGTTGATAATTAGCTTTGGGACTTTGTTGGAAAGACTACTGCCGCTGGAGGCATGGAACGGAGTCATTGGGAAACAATCCGTCTATTAAACGGAAAACATAGTCCAGGGGTGCTTGACTTTTACGGCACTAGATCACCTATGTACCTACGCTCGCTTCAAGCGACGAAAGACGTTGTTTTTTGACTTGATTGTTCATTCATCTTGTGATTGGTGTCAGTCGCTGTCTATGTACAAAACAGTCCAGCGGTCTATATCCTACGCCAGAAAAATTGACATCTACAAGTTCGCCTCGGTAATAGGCGTGCCGGCCTTGCGACCTCTGCCGCCAAAGCCCCAGCGGATCTGGTTTGGCATGTTGACCTGAGTCTCCAACTCATCGGCCCAAGTGAATACCAAACCAGGGTTCTTCTGGAACATGCGGCCGACAATCACCATGTCCAGTCCCTGGTTCAGCAGTTCCTCGGCCTGCTTTCCGCCCGTGATGGATCCCACAGTGCCGACCATCATCTTATCGCCAACCGCCTTCTTGACCGCCAGCGCAAACGGCGCCTGGTAGCCCGGTCCAGTGTGAGGGTGTTGCGCGGGGTGATTACCGCCAGAGCTGACGTCGAGCACATCGACACCCTTCTCCGCCAGCAAAGGCGCCAGACGAACGGTATCTTCTGAAGTCCAGGACTCTGGGATATCCTTCTGCTCCTCGAGCCAGTCGGTGGCCGAGATGCGGAGGAACAACGGCATGGTATCCGGGATCAAGCCGCGGACCATCTCGACGACCTCGAGCGTCAAGCGGGTGCGGTTCTCGAAGCTGCCGCCGTACTTGTCTTTGCGCGTGTTGGAAACTGGCGACAGGAACTCGTGCAATAGGTAGCCGTGCGCGTTGTGGATCTCGATTGCGTCGAAGCCGACGGCCAGTGAGCGCTTGACGGCGTCGGCGTAGGCCTTTTTGAACGCCTCGATGTCGTCTAGCGTCATCTCGCGTGGGTGTGCGTGCTGCTCGTTCCAGGGGATCGCGGAGGGGGCGAGCACGTTGTCTGGCCAGCCATTGAGGTCTTTGCCCGCTACCTCGCCTGATGACAACCAGGGTGCTACGGTGCTGGCTTTGCGGCCGGCGTGCGCGAGCTGGATCATGATTTTTTGGTTCTGCGAGTGGGCGAATTCGACGACGCGCTTGATGGGTGCCATCTGGCTGTCTTTCCAGATACCGACGTCTTCTGGTGTGATGCGGCCTTCCGGGGTCACAGCCGTGGCTTCGATGCAGGTTAGACCCGGTCCGCGTTGTACGATGCCGCCGATGTGTGTGGCGTGCCATTCGGTGTAGTGGCCATCTTCGGCGCTGTATTGGCAGAGTGGTGACAGCATGATACGGTTCTGGAATGTGGTGCCGCGGACCTTGAGCGGGTGGAAGAGCTTAGGGATGTCTTTGGCGGTCTTGCCCTCGCCGATGATAGCGGTACCCGCAGCTGGATCTTGCATTGGGGTGAAGTAAGGGATCTAGTTATTTCTCACGTCAGCACTACTGTTGCCGATACTGTGGTAGCAGGGAATTGGTAGCACTCACACCCTTCGCTGCCCGGTTGGCATTGCGAGGCTCCTCGGCGATGTCCTGGTGAATGTTGTGGTGGCTAGACATGGTTGCGTTTGTTCAATGGACTGTGGAAGGATTGAAGATGGATATTCAGAAGAGGAAGAAATATAAAGTATCAACAAAACCGATACCGCCAGACAGTTTGCTGTTGATTTGTAAGGCACCAAGACGACTGATGGTGAATGGCGGGGCCAATGATATTATTTCCGGGCCAAACAGACCACCCCCACTGTCGTCATCCGCGGTCAAAGGCGGAGGCTAACCGTATACGGTAGCTACGCCTTCCAAATGCTTCCGCAATGCTTCCATGACCGAGATATCCACGAGATACATAATGTCCTACGTGCTTCACGATCATTGAACGTCCACCTGATACGGGCGGAGGCACGAGAACATCGACCAGACTTGCGAAAAGGGGTCTCCATACCGTACAACGTAGGAGCTCTGCAATGTTCTTCTGGCTATAACAACTTCAAGCTGGCCAGCCATGTATGTACTTTTGACGTGCTTTGCCATTGTTTTCCTGCGTGCAAGTACTAATATAAATGAGAGTTGGCATCACATCGTGAAGGTGAAATAGAATAGATGAAGCATCCTGCTAAAAGTTTTGGGAACAGCTACTATATGCAATATTGTTATATGGTAAGAAAAGTCGGCGTCTTTTCTTCAACCACGCCCGACTATAGAAATATCACATAAGTTGTAAAAATCTCAGAATAGACTTGAGAGATGCATGCAGTGCTTGCTAGCAGTCGAGCGAAGATTTTGGCAGACTGCAGGTCGAGCCATTGTAAAGTAGGAGGTACAGGATGGACCGACGTGGACTGGAGTTGTCAGACATCAGCATATGCGTATTTTGCGGACCGGGCTGTATTCCTCGCGGACACAGCCGCAGCGAACGCCGAGCACCGTCATCAACATCAACGACGACCCGAACAACCTTCTACCTTATTACTGTACACCTCACGGTTTCGCAATGACCTGCGAACACGACAGTGATGTAGCTCTATAAGATGTTATGTAGATCATGACCATATGGTGCAACACGTGCAAAGGCCGTGTGTTTCCGCAATCCTGTTGCTAAAAACAGATGCTGCAGGTAAGTTGTTGTATTCTAGCTGACAGCCTGCGTCGTCCAACCCATCAGCATCAGCAAATCCTCTATGTGAGCATTCCCCAGTCTATCATTCCAACCATACATAACCAGTCTTGCCCGTAGAGGACAGCCAAGATGTTCAATAGGCTTGGTACAACATCCAACCTCTTTCATTCCATTTCCCCCAATTTCTAGACTGCGATCAGGAGAAAAGACCAAGTCTACACCATTCGACATGGGCATACCACCATATGTCTTGCCTTTGCTGCCTTTATTGGCTAGCTCGGCTGCAGTCTCATACCTTGTCAACCTTCAACTACCACAATATTCCATCGGCCATTCCTTGATATGGACAGGAGTAGTTTTCTACCTTGCTACTCAAGTGCTGTGGCTCTGTTTTAGAATCCTCGTCTATCCAGACTATGTTTCTCCAATCAGACATCTGCCAACCCCACCGGTATGAAGCAATCTGGAACCATGTTGTGACTCATTTCATACTGACCACCATACAGGGCGCCAACTGGCTTATGGGTCATGCCCACATCTTTTTTGCCAACGACACTGGAATCCCTCACAGAAACTGGAACAACTCCATTCCAAATGAAGGTCTCATTCGCTACAAGTTCTGGCTGAACTTTGAGCGTGTCTACCTCACCCAACCAAAGACATTGAGCGAGGTTCTCGTCACGAAGAGCTACGACTTCGCAAAGCCACCATTTGCAAAGGCTGCTCTGGGCCCAGTCCTTGGTAACGCCATCTTATTTGCCGAAGGCCATGAACACAAGGTACAGCACAAAGCGTTGATGCCAGCTTTCTCCTACCGCCACATCAAAGAACTCTACCCCCTCTTCTGGGACAAGGCCAGACTTTTGGTGAACACCATTTCTGAGGACATTCAAACCAAGAACAAGGAGAGACCCGATATGCCAGCCAACGCCATCGAGGTTCAAGACTGGGCTAGCAGAGCTACCCTCGATATTATCGGCATTGCCGGTACCGGCCACGAGTTCAATTCTATCCAAGATCCTGGTAATGAGCTTGCTGAAGTCTACAAAAGAGTCCTGAACCCAGACCGTACCGCCTCAGCCATCAACCTCGCAGGCCAATTCATCCCCTCCTTCCTCCTGCAAATGCTTCCCCTCCAGCGCAACAAGACCGTCGCCGAGACCCGTCCAATCATCAAACGCACCTGTCTCGAACTCATCAACAAGAAACGCGCCAAACTGGAAAAAGGCGAACGCGACCTCGACGTGCTCTCCGCCGCGCTCGAATCAAGCCACTTCACCGACGACGAGCTGACCGAGCAAATGGTAACCATGCTCGCAGCCGGCCACGAGACGACCGCCGCAGCCATGACCTGGGCCATGTATATCATGTGTCAACGACCCGCAATGCAAGCGCGGCTGCGCGCCGAGATCCAGGCGCAGCTGCCCTCAATCAGCGACCCGACCACCTCCATCAAAGCCGAAGACATCCACGGACTGAAGTATCTGCAAGCCATATGCAACGAAGTCCTGCGCTACTGGTCACCCATCGCCATGACGATGCGTATCGCGACAAAGGACGTCACTGTAGCCGGCACGTTCTTTCCAAAGGGCACGTATTTCGTCCTGGTGCCCAATGCCGTCAACCACAGCGAGAAACTGTGGGGCTCGGACGCGACGGAATTCGACGAGGAGAGGTGGCTTAAGCAGGGCCAGGCCAACAAGGGCGGCGCGGACAGTAATTACTCTTTCCTGTCGTTTTTGCACGGCCCTCGCAGCTGTATCGGGCAGAACTTTGCTCGTGGCGAGTTTGCTGTCTTGCTTGCTGCGTGGGTTGGTAGGTTCGAGTGCGAGTTTGTTGATCCTGCGTACAAGCCGGGTTCGGGCGGTGGTGTCTCGTCTAAGCCTACGAATGCGCTTTGGGTAAAGGTCAAGGAGGTTGGTGGGGATTGGTAGATTGGCGAGCGGTCGAGGTTGGTCGTGATTTCTACCAGAGCATCTGCTTGACGAAGGAGGCATCTCATGCTCAAGAACACGACAAAGCATGTCACGACGGCCGCGGGCCACGGTTCTGCACGGTGCATGGCACGGAAAGAACCACAGAAGCACTACCATGATTTTCAGCATCATCAAGCGGGCGTTCGTTTTTGACCATGTATTCTAGACAAACATTCTAAACCCATTGTTACTACAAAACTTTTCGCCCTTCTTATCTCTGTCCTGCGAGTCTGCGCTCTTGAACCTCACTCAGAGCCCTGCTACCGCTGACAACCATGACCGCTCCCAAAATGCTAGCCACAGGTAGCACCTGGAACAGATTCCAGTGAGTGTAGTACAAGAAGAATACGCCCTCCATAGCGGCGATACTGCCAAAGAACAGCACGTGTGAAACTGGATCCGCGCTCATTGCTTTGCCGAAGTGGTTGATATTGGCTCCGAGAGTCATCCATACACCGAGCAGAATAGGAAGGGTAAGAGCGACGACAAATGTGAAGAAGCCTGAGATGATGCGAGGAGGGTTCTTGGGGTCGGACTTGAAGATGTGGTGGATCTCAGGCTTCTTGCCGTAGCGGAGTGGTGGCTCTGGCGCGACAACTGGTGCGGCTGGGTCGCGGACAAGGGTTAGGGTGAAAGCCTTGCTGTTGTATGGAGTGGAAGAGCCGAAAGAAGCAATGACAAGGTTTGCCGAGATTGGAGAATCGGATGTGAGGAATTGAAAGGGGAGGTCTTTGTGGGACTGTGGTTGTTAGTTGATGGTATTCTGATTGTGGTATGTAATGTGTTGCCCGGACGTACAATCTCAACCTTGCCCTTGCCATTGTCTTTCAGATTGAAGAGAAACGAGTCCTCGAGTCCGGTCTTGGAGTCGTGGAGAGTCAGGAAGGCTTGGTGTGCTCGCTTAGGAGTGCTGCCTTCTGTGGTTGTGAGGACGATCTTGAGGGTGTCTGATGGACCCAATGACACGTCTTTGGAAAGTGGTGAGGCCGAGGAGAACCTGATTTGTGTTAGAATACTTCCATGTGCAGGTGACAGCCAAGACTCACTTCTCTCTCAAGCCTCCGCCTACACCGGCACCTTTGCTCTGGACTGTCAAGGTGGCATCGTCAATGCCCCAGGACGCTGCAAAAGCAGATCCGACGCTCAGCGAGAAGACTGGCAGCAGCAATGATCGGAAGAACTTCATCTCGAATCAATTGATGTCAAATAACAGTTTGAGCAATGTTGCAAGTCAAGGATATCTATAACCGATCAAGCTCCACGTATGCGTTGGAGTACGCATTGTTCCGAGTCATGCGAAGCTAAATCCACCAGCTGTCACTTTGCACCACGAATCATAAGACACTGTTCACTTCACAGATGTCTTGTGCAGCGGCAACATATAGGTTTTGTCATATTTTGATTACATATATTGTCTGTCCGAACACTCTACAAGACGATTTCCAAAAATTGATGCAACTTATTGCTTCGTCCGTACGTCACGGAGTGTCTGAGATATTTGAATTCGATGGCACATATTACGGAAGAGGTATAGACGATCGTCATTTAACGAATCGTCAATAGATGAGATACAGTATGCAGCTTCTATATGCAACAGGACAATGATGTCCATCTTTATGTATCCCGTAACAATAACATCGAATTCGCAATCGTGTTGTTGTTCAGACTTCTGCGTCGTGATAAGACTTGGTGCTCCTGGGAAGCGTCAAGATGGAATTTGAGACTGATCAGTATCATCAACATGCATCCGCCGTTAGAAGATATTATCTCATCGTAAAAGCCGTCCAGATGCAATGAACTATCAAGACCATTATCGATATAATATTATGTATTTGTCAATCGTGAAAATGAGCTTGGTGTTGCACAGAATATGCTCGTGAGGACGAGACAGGAAAGGCACGCTAAACCCAAACAGGTAATCGGCACGTGAGTTGCAAGTCAGGGCAATAACCTCAAAAGTTCATGACTTGCACGCACATACCATTACTGGCAACATCTTGCTGCCTTTTCCCCCGTCGCAACTTCTCCATTAGAAACAGCAAGAGCACCTTCGGGTCCCGACAAACATTTCACTTCGTTGCCATTCAATCAATAACTATACTGCGAGGACATGCCATCACGCCGCTCAAGGGCGCAGCCGCAGCCTGAAGAGGTGTCGCCCGCTATCTCCACCATTCGTGTTCTGGCTGCCAGGATTTCTTCTCCTGTCGACATGCCATCACCACGGTCGAAAACGCAGGCCGAGCAAGCATCGCCGGCCACTTCTACTATTCGTGTGTCAAAACGGAAGAGTCCATCTCCAGTCGAAGAGCCACCAAAACCCGTCAAGAAACTAAAACTCACCTATCGCAAGCAAGAAATTCAAGAAACTGCAGCTACTGACGTCGCTGATGCACGTCCAAAAAGAAAGTCAACTCGACCATCTCGCTATTCCGATCTGGTTGTCGAAGAAAAGCCGGTTCAGAGAGCGCCGTCTCTCAAGAAGACCGCATCGCCAAAGATTGCATCACCTAAGGCTGCCACTCCCGAAGCTGATACAACTTCTCCCGCAAGATCAATCACATCTGATGGCGATGAACCGACCAGACCCTCTGACTACGGAATGGACTTTTTGATGAGCTACATCGAGGATTCTCCAACCGCAGTATCCACGCCACCTGCTGCTCAACCTCAACCTCCCAAGAAGCTCAAGCTACTGCCTCAACCGAAAGAGCAATCCAAGGCAACCACCAGACTCGCATCTACGCCCCAAGCAATTGCTCCTCACATTCGAACGTCTTTCGAGGCCACCCCTACTACACCTCAAGAACTACCTCGTACAATTACCATATCGTCTGGGCCCATGTCACAGGGCGCCTTTGCTTCCCTCAACACTAAGCCAGCCTACTCACCAGAAGAGTCTCCAATCATAGACGATGCCCCAACTATCATCAAAAAGCTGCAGACTGCAATTCATGCTCTGTCAGGCCTGAACGTTCCTGCTCCGTCCCGTCCACTGATCCCGGAACATCTTCCACCCGTAAAAGTGAAGTCGAAGCCAGGTAGGTCGAAGCACAGTGGTGTCTATTGCGTATTCTGACCACAAATAGGTCCATCAGACACATCCGTCGACGCTCTGCTCCAGGCTGCGGGTGCTGATAGTCCCGAAAGTCCCCAGCCTGCGAAAGACTTTTCGAAAATGACAGGCACAGTCGACTTTGATCTCAAGATCTTGATCAATAATGCCGTTCAGCTTCTCCGAACCGCAATGGTCGCCAAGGTCCACATGAATTCAGTCAAGCCCAGAGGCCGTCCGAAGAAAGATGTCGGTGTCTCTGCGGCAATCGAGGCAGATCGCTTTGCCATGACATCTTTGGAAGAGGTCGCCAAATCGAATGCTATCAATATAAACTGCGTCATATCTCCTCAACAAGCGAACCTCACCTGGCATTTATACATCTCTTTAGTCTACCTTGTCACCCCACCTCAGCAAATGATGCCTCCCTCGCACCGACCTCAGCCTTACGGCTTGCCTCCTCATGGTGCAACAAAAACGTCGGCCACTCACATGCATCCTTCTCAGATGGCGCAGGCACCACCTCCTGGAAACGGTCATGCGCCTCATCAGTTCTTGCTTCGGGATCAGCCAAACATGCATGCCGGGCCTGCTGCTAACCAGGTCATGTTTGACCGTGTCAAGATGTATACACCCGGATACGTACCACGTGGCGGTCAGAGAATGAATCTGTTGGAAAGAAGCGGTCAGACCTTCAATCTCATGTTCCAACAACCCATGGAACAGCAGCCCGGCCCGATAGGAATGCCGTATGGTCTCCCTATCAATATGATGCCACCACCTGGTATGACGTTTTCTCCAGCAATGCAGAACATTATGGGCCGATCTCGTACCACGTCCACACCGCCAGTCAACACGAACGGAGCTGCGCCACCTCATAGTCCAGGAGCCGTGGTACAGGACAGGTAGAGACGTCCCAAAACACGAGCCCGAATGTTTCACCACGAAAAGTACGGCTTGGTGTACGAAGGTGCCTTGAGTCGCAGACAGCTCAGGAACAAGTCGAAAACGAAACCGAACTTACAGGCGACCGCACCACAAGATAAACCAAACCTTCAAATAAAGCCATGGGAATGGCGGATCGAGTTTTGAAGTGCGGAGCTAGCTGCTTCGGAACCACCTGCGAAGGTCAATTCATGGGAGGATAAAGGGCAGATATAGATGCGCATAGACGAGAATTTGAGTGAAGTGTCTCGCAATGGTATTCATTGCGCGGTATCCTGCTGATAGCAATCATCGTCCATCGAATAGAAATATCCTACAGCCCAGAAACGCCGAATATGCCATGCTATATCAAATTTACAGAAGTCCTCGACCAGAGAACCTAATCATCCTTGCCTATGCCAGTCGTCAGAATCACTCCATAGAATCGGGGGAAACGAACTCTTACCGTTGCTTGTGCTTGGGATTCTTGCTGCAAATGATGTACACGTATTTTCCACCCTTTCTCCCTCACGCTCTGCGAACCAATCAATCAATGCTCTCCCAAGACTCAAGCCAGCAGCTGTGCTCGTCAAATATCAATTTCCGTACCTTGCAACCATCACACAGTTTCTTGACCGAACTCCGTACTTTCATCCCCCTTATCTGTGTCGATGCGAGACTCTTTACGGCGGCATTTTGACGAGAGATGGAGAGTGCGTTCATAGATTTGAGCAGGCTTGATGCGCTGGTTGCGTGCTGTCGGGTTGCTTGTGCGAGAATCGGGGTGCGAAGCGCTGGGCGCACGAGGGGTAGGAGGGCGGCGCGGAACATTTTGTATGGTTGGCGGGTTTTAATGGTGCTTTTCTCGAGAGCAGTGACAGTGCTGGTATCGTGGAAAGTGGTCGCGTGCGTGATGCTCGCAGAGGAAGTTCAATAGGCGCAAAGCGACAGACCGTGATGTCGTGGAAGTACGATAAGATTTGTGAAGATCGATTAGATCCGATCAGATCAGATGAATCCAAAGTCTTGGCAGAGTCACTCCTCTTGGACCATTAATAGATGTTCATGGCAGATGAAACAGCGATATAGAATCTGGACTTTTTAGTTGTTCACGATTTATAATGCAGGATCCAAAGACTCAAGCTATACACCGCTCGTAATTTCCACCCAGATGTCGATAAGATGTGCTGGTTGCGGTCGTCTTCAGCTTCTCTCCACACGCGTCTGCATTCCTTAGCGCCCGGCTCAGGGGCCCATTGATTATTGTAACTTATTATCACCTCCTCTACCAGTACGCGGCAAACGCGATTACCAAGTCGCATTGACTCCGCGTCATACACAATGTCTTCACGGTAACATGGTTTTGTAATACTGGTGCCCTGGCGAAAGTAGAGACGATCGTCCAGCATGTCTGTTCGAAGATCTGTTGATTCGGTGGAGCTCGCTCGTGTCACTCACGAGGATATTTCACTTCTACCAATCGCGGATCGACCCTCGGAAGAAAAGTTTCGAGATGACACAGATGATGCACTGCTCAAGGCAGCAAGTTCTATGCAAGCACCTTTGTCAAGGCGGATACCTTCGTCGTTGCATGGAGCAATCCTCATCATGTAGGTATTACTGTTATTCCTGCATATCTGATACTGACAGTGTTACAGCCTGTTCATACTGACCAGCTCTGGCCTTATCATCTTCAACAAATTCATTTTGTCCACTCTTAATTTCCGTAAGAACCATTGATCGTCATGAGATATTTGCATACTAACCATTGCTTGCAGCTTTTCGTACGATATATATCATGCTCAAGATTGAAAGCGGACGACTAATCCAGGATAGCAATCACACTGACAACATGGCATCTCACTTTTGCGACCATCATGACGCAGATTCTGGCTCGCACGACACGTGTTCTTGATTCGAGAAAGAAGAATCCGATGACACCGAGGACGTATTGCACGTCTATCCTACCAATTGGTGTATGTTTCTCGGCATCTCTCGCTTGCGGGAACATGGTCTACCTCTATCTGACGGTCTCGTTCATCCAAATGCTCAAGGTAAGGACTTCAGAGCCAGTAACGTCTGCAGCATTGACACCACTCAAGGCCGCAAGTCCAATCGCTACTCTCATGGCGACCTGGGCCTTTCGACTTCGCCCAGTACAGTACTCGACACTCTGCAACATTCTTGTCATCGCCTTCGGAGTAGCCATTGCGTCGTTTGGCGAGGTGTCTTTCAATATCGTCGGCATAGTCCTACAGCTCGGAGGCGTCGTCTTTGAAGCGCTACGAATTGTAATGGTGCAGAAGCTTCTGACACCCAGCAACGATCAGAAGATGGACCCTCTGGTCAGCCTTTACTACTTTGCTCCGGCTTGCGCGATCATGAATGGTTCCTTGTCGCTCATTGTCGAAGGACCTAGCATTACGTGGCAGCATATCCACAATGTTGGATACATGACGTTCTTCCTAAGTGCGTTTGTCGCATTCACTTTGAACGTCATTACAGTACTAGTCGTAAGTTTCTGTCCGTCTTCCAGTTGATACCCACCGATTGACCATTCGTGCAGATCGACAAGACTTCATCTCTGGCTCTCTGCTTGAGCGGCATTGTCAAGACCATATTGAT